>Ga0209777_10007226_pt1 | contig 12365 bp, 13 predicted proteins | sample FrelakmetHBP12HB_FD_187147 | JGI IMG/M metagenome (GOLD analysis project Ga0209777, IMG submission 187147) | Freshwater lake sediment microbial communities from the University of Notre Dame, USA, for methane emissions studies -HBP12 HB (SPAdes)... | ecosystem: Environmental > Aquatic >... | reverse complement strand
CAGCAAGACCTTCAAGGCGGGCGAATCTGGCGTTTCGGTCTTCACTTCGACCGAAGGCTTCGCCCCAACCGAAGCGCTTATCCCGCCGCCGCTCGCGGAAAGCCCCAAGGACCAGCAGATCATCCGCGTGGACGACCCGGTCCACCACCCCATGAGCTTCGAGTGGAAGGGCGGGGGTACAACCTTGGCCCGTTTCCAGATTTCGGCCAAGCCCCTTTTCTCCAGCCTCCTGGCCCCGGACCAGGTGGTGCCAGCCGGGCACATCACTTTGGACGGGCTGCCCGCGGGCACGTACTACTGGCGCCTCAGGGCCGAAGGGGACGAAAAGAAGACCTACTGGTCCCCCATCTACCGCCTGCGCCTGCTTCAGATCATCCAGCGTCCCCCCATCGTGAGAAACCTGAAGCTCACCGTGGACGCCACGCCCATCGGGGACGGGGTCATCCTTCAGGGCGCCACCGACCCTGGCGTCTCGGTCTCCGTGAACGACCTCGAGATCCCCGTGAACACTGACGGCAGCTTCAGTAAGATCATCCTGTTCGGGGATGTGGGCGGGCACTCGGTTGTGGTTCGGGCCTTCGACAACGAAGGAAACGAACAGGTCTGGCGAAAGCAGTTTCGGCCGTCTTCCTACTGACGCGACCAGCACATGGGATCAAGGACCGACTACCGCGACAGGTACAAGAGGCTCGAGAAGGAACACGGCATCAAGTCCGACCAGCTTCGGCTCCTGTCGGAAGTGGTGCGGACCGCAAACTCCATCCTCGACCCGGATTCCCTCGTGGGCTACATCATGGAGCGCGTCCAGCTCCTCGTGAGGTCGGAGGCCTGGAGCCTGCTCCTTCTGGACGAGAGCGGCGAGTGGCTCGTGTTCAAGGAGGCCCTCGGCGACAGGGCCCAACCCCTCAAGGAGAGCCGGATCCGGATGGGCGAGGGCGTCGCCGGCGAGGTGGCCCGCACGGGCCGTCCCCTGGTGGTCAACGACGTGAAGGCCAGCCCCTACTTCAACCCTGAAATCGACCGCGTGACGCGCTTCAAGACCCGCTCGATCCTCTGCGTGCCTCTCAGGAGCCGGGGCAAGACTCTCGGGGCCTTGGAGGTCCTCAACAAGCAGGACAACTCGGAGTTCACGGATACGGACCTGGAGACGACGCTCCTTTTCGCGGAGCCGTGCGCGGTCGCCCTCGAGAACGCTTACCTTTTCCAGAAGGTGAAGCAGCTCTCGCTCGTAGACGATCTGACCCAGCTGTACAACTCCCGCTACCTGAACCAGGCCCTCGAGGTGGAAATCACGAGGGGCCGCCGGTACAACTATCCCGTGACGGTGCTCTTTCTGGACCTGGACGGCTTCAAAGGCGTGAATGACCGGTACGGCCACCTCGTGGGGAGCGAGACGCTCAAGGTCGTGGGACACATCATTAAAGACCTGGTCCGAAACGTCGATATCGTAGCCCGCTACGGCGGCGACGAGTTCACCGTCATCCTCCCCAACACGGACGTCGAGGGGGGCAAGTTCGTGGCCGAGCGTCTCAGGCTCGGCATCATGAACCACGACTACATCTCGGACCCGGGCTTCGATTTCACGCTTTCGGCCAGCTTCGGGATCGCCGGCTTCCCTGTGCACGGGGACAACCCCGAGCGCATCATCCAGCGGGCCGACCAAGCCATGTACAAAGTCAAGGAATCCACTAAGAACGACTGCGCCATATTCGAGTAGGAGCCACGATGCCCTTCAGCTTTCGGTCTCCCTTCTCCTTCCTCTCCAACGACCTGGCCATCGACCTCGGCACGGCCTACACCCTGGTCTACGTGAAGGGAAAGGGGATCGTCGTGAGGGAGCCCTCCATCGTGGCCATAAACCAGAAGACCGGGAAGGTGGAGGCCGTCGGCTCAGAAGCCAAGGAGATGCTGGGCAAGACCCCGGGCAACATCCTAATCATCAAGCCCATGAAGGACGGCGTCATCGCGGATTTCGAACACACCGAGCGCATGCTGGACCAGTTCATAAAGAAAGCGCACAACCGGAAGATCGTGGTGCGCCCGAGAATCGTCATCTGCATCCCGAGCCAGTGCACGCAGGTGGAGAAGCGCGCCGTCAGGGACTCGGCGTACCGCGCCAAGGCCTCCTACGTCGCCATGGTGGAAGAGCCCATGGCCGCCGCTGTGGGCGCGGGTATGCCCATCACAGAGCCCACGGGGAACATGATCGTGGACATCGGCGGCGGCACGACCGACGTGGCCGTCATTTCCATGGCGGGCATCGTGTACTCCAGGACAGTCCGCGTGGCCGGGAACGAGATGGACGAGGCCATCATTCAGTTCATCAAGAAGCGCTACAACCTCCTCATCGGAGAGCGCACCGCCGAAGAGATCAAGATCCGTCTTGGCTCCGCCTACCCCCTGGACAAGGAGGAGACAGCGGAGGTTAAGGGGCGCGATCTGGTGGACGGCATCCCGAAGCCACTCTTGATCTCATCAGAGGAAATCCGCGAGGCCCTCTCGGAAACCGTGTCCGTCGTCATCAACGCCGTGAAGGAGGCCCTCGAACAGACGCCCCCGGAGCTGGCCGCGGACATCGTGGACCGGGGCATCGTCCTCACGGGCGGCGGCGCACTCCTACGCAACCTCGACAAGCGCTTGCGGGAGGAAACGAGCCTCCCCGTCCTCATCGCCGACGATCCACTTTCCTCCGTCGTTCTGGGCGCCGGGAAGATGCTTGGAGACTTCGAGCTCTTGAAGCGCGTCGCTCTGGATTAACCCCGACCCTCCTGCGGGAATTGGGATCTTTCCTCTGGTTAGCGCACCCCTCTTGCCCGATGGCTCATCTCGTGTAACACTTTTTATGCTGCTGCGAGCCACATTGGTGTTTCGTGACTAGGCAACCGAGGCAACGCGGTCTCAGATGAGGGTCTGGGATAGGCGAAGCGGCCAGGGATGGGCGGCCGGCAAGGCGTGGCGCCGTTCGCGCCGGATACACTAGGGAGGCAGAACCATGCCGTGGTCCGTAGAGTGCCTTCGGGAGCGAGGCGTAGCCGTCGTGAAGCTGGAAGGCGTGATGACGGAGGAGGATCTCCGGCGCATGGCGGGCGAGCTTTTCGAGGAGGCCGGTGAATTCGGGCTCCAGAAATTTCTGGTGGACGACCGGCACAACAAGCCCGTGCTGCCGACGGCCACGATTTTCAAACTGCCCGCGCTCTTCGGCAGCTTGGGGCTGCGGCGCGGTGAACCCGTCGCCCTTGTCCATCTCAAGGAAGCCGAGCGGCACGAAGACTGGCGCTTCTTTGAAACTGTCGCCTACAACGAGGGGTTCAACGTGAAGCTCTTTTCCGACATGGACCAGGCCCTCCAGTGGCTAGCCCACCCAGGGCTGCTGCGAACGCCTGCCCCTGGGGCTCCCTCGAAGCCAGAGCCTAGCTAGCTAACCCAACGATCGTCTTCGAGGCCCTCACCACTCGAAGACCCACTTGTCGTCCCGCTTCAAGACGGCCTTGGCCTGCTGCCCGAGAAGCAACTCGAAGGCGTCTCCCCTCTGGAGGCGCGTCAGGGCCCATTCCTTTTCACCGGCGCCCAAGAGGAACTCCGTCTTTCGCTCGAGCTTGTACAGGCAGCCGCAGACCGGACATCGGAGCAGTTTCAAGCTGCCTTTAATCTCCGCGTGGTCCTTCAGCCGGGCCGCCGAATCTAAAACCCCGTCGCGCTGGCCACCCGGCTCGGCCGTAAGGTTGACGGCGTCCGGGATCGCGTTACAGACCTCACAGATGGACAGGGTCGTCCTGGATATGGCCACCTCGGGATCGCCCACGATCAGGAAGACGGTTTCTCGGCTAAAGGGATAAACCCTGGGAACCGGCTGCGTTTTGTGGTCTTCCGCCATTCTCGGATCCTCTGCGCCCACTAGAAGGGCAACCACCAGATGGCCAGGATACCCCAGCATTCCTTCAGACGAAAGTTCCGCACCCCCCGAGTGCCGAGGCGGCTCTAAGCTTTGCGCTTGAGGGTACCCTTCACGTACGACTTGAACTCCCCGCCGGGCGGCGCGATGAAAAATTCCACGGACAGTATGCCATCCTTCGCCAATTCATAAACGAGGCGGAAACGCGGGGCTTTCTCGGAGGCCTCACTTTCGAAAACGACGGACGGCTCCTTGGCGGGAAAGGAGATGTCGTAGCTGATGACGTGCCCCTCGTTGTCGAAATAGGCCGCGCGAAACCTGCCATCCACTGACTGCCGGTAGATGACCAGGAGGTCTTTGTGGGCGGCGCCCGACTTCTCGCCGGGCTTTGGGGCATACTCGGCCCTGTTCCAGCGTACGATGACTTTCCCGTCAAGGTCGAAGACGAAGGTGGAAGACCCTAACGCGACTTCGCCAGGCTGGCCCGAGCCCGTGCCCTCCCAGCGTCCGAGCAAGAACCGGAGGGGCGCCCAGGGGTCTTTCTCCTGGCCGGAGAGCCCCACAGACCCGGCCGCCAGGCCGGCCAGCACCGCCAGAATTAAAAGACCCATCCCGCGCAACGCAAACCGAACCATAACTCTCCTCCTTTCGCGCTTCACTCCCTGCTCCTGACTCCTTGCTCTTCGCTCTTGGCTCCATGCGGGCCGCGGCCCTCCATCTCGAGCAGCAGAAAGTGCCACCTCTGCACCGCGTTCTCCAGCAGGAAGTAGTGAAAGACGTACGGCACGAGCAGGAGGAGGAAAAGTCCCGTCAGTATCCATGCCGCCCAGGATTCTCTGGCGTAGGCGAATCCCGCCGAGAGGAGCGTGAAGAGAGCGAAGGCCAGCGTGACCCAGAGGTGGGCCTCGCGCTCGCTCTGCACGAAGGCGATCTGCTCCCGGTGATAGGCGACAAGGTCGGGCGTTGCGGCGTGGCCACGCACGTACCGGTCGTGCTCTTTGACGAAGCGCGTGAGGTTCACGGCCTGGACTCCACCAATGAGCCAACGGCGGGCTCGAAGCCAGTCGTGACGGAATCGCCGAGACAGCGGATCGGGTTCACGGCTCGCCCCCTCCTTCTCGATGCTATATATTCTACTCGAAAAGAGCTATGGGGAGCCTACCATGTTCATCGTTCAGGAGTGAAGCCGTGAACTTCGAATTCGCCACCGCGGGGCGCATCCTCTTCGGCCGCGGGGTGCTCAAGCAACTCGGACCTTTCACCGCCACCCTGGGCCGCCGGGCGCTGGTGGTTACGGGGCACGCCTCCGGGAGGGCCGAGCGGCTCCTGGAAGGCCTCGCCGGACAGGGCCTCCACTTCGCGCTCTGGCCGGTAGAGGGAGAGCCCACGGTGCAGGCCGTCGCGCGCGGGGTCGAGGTGGCCCGGGAGGCGGGGTGCGACCTCGTAGTGGGCATCGGCGGCGGCAGCGCCGTGGACGCCGGGAAAGCCATCGCGGCCCTAGCCGCCAATCCCGGAGATCCTTTCGACTACCTCGAAATCATCGGCCGGGATCAGCCCCTTACCAACATTCCCCTGCCCTTCATCGCCGTCCCCACCACCGCGGGCACCGGAGCGGAGGTCACGCGCAACGCCGTGTTGGCCTCGCCGGAGCACGGTCTGAAGGTGAGCCTCAGGAGCCCGCTGATGCTCCCCCAGGCGGCCTTCGTGGACCCCGAACTGGCCCTGACCGTCCCCCCCGACGTGACGGCGGCCACCGGCATGGACGCCCTCTCCCAGCTCCTCGAGTCATTCGTTTCTGCGCGCGCCAACCCCGTGACCGATGCGCTGTGCCGAAAGGGCCTGTCCCTGGCCGCGCATTCGCTGAGGAGGGTCTACGAAGACGGGCTGGACATCGCGGCGAGGGAGGAGATGGCCCTGGCGGCGCTCTTGAGCGGGATGGCCCTGGCTAACGCTGGGCTGGGAGCCGTGCACGGCTTCGCGGCGGTCCTCGGCGGCACCGTACAAGCGCCCCACGGGGCCCTCTGCGCGCGGCTCCTTCCGGCTGTCATGACGGCCAACATCGAGGCCCTCGAGCGGCGCGAGCCGCAGAACCACGCGCTGGCGCGCTACACCCTGACGGCCAGGATTTTGACGGGCTTCGAACGCGCCGAGGCCCGGGATGGGGTGCGGTGGGTCGAAGAACTGGCGCGCGACCTAGCCATCCCACCGTTGAGAGAGTGTGGGGTGTCGAGCTCCGATTTCGCCGTGATCTGCGAGAATGCATCCAAAGCCAGCAGCATGAAAGGCAATCCCATCACGCTCACCGCAGAGGAGCTGAAGGAGATCCTCGAGAGGGCCCTCTGAGGTCCCCGGCGATCGTTATCTCACTTTTCACTTTTTACTTTTTACTTCTTACTTTCTACGTTGTGCCTTGCTCTTCCCTTCGGCCCTGAATCAGGCGCCAGAATCCAATCAGCGCGGGGATGAGCGCGAGCAAGAGAAGCCACCGGGCGTGTTCCATGGGAGGCTTGAAGAACCCATAGAAAGTGTCTTTGGCAAAGAAATCCTTTGCCACGGCGTCATTGGCGTGCTCTGCGAACGCGGCCCCGCCCACGGCGTAGTGAGAGGCGATGGCCGCTCCGCCCACGGCGCTGTACCAAGCCACGGCCAGGCCTCCCATGGCTGAGTAGAAAGCCACCGCGCATCCTCCTACGGCCCATCCGCCCACGGCCAAGCCTCCGAGGGCCAGCAGGCCTACGCTGAGCCCGGCCAGGCTCAGAAGGCCGAGGCCCAAACCCCCGAAGGCCACGCCGCCGACGGCCACCCCTCCTATCGCAAAGAGCACCCCAAACGCCACGTCGCCGATGGCGATCCAGCCCTTCGCGACGCGCCTGCGGGCACCCGGCGCGCCTCCCTGGCCGAAAACAACGCATACGAGCGGCAGCCCCAGGAAAGAAGCCTTCGAATGGTATTCCATCGCAGCGTCCTCTCCGCCTTATCTGAATTATAGCCCGGATTCGGCGCAAAGCGGGATGCCGCCCGCTGCGCCTCTCTCGTGTCGTTCATAGCTGGCACTAGATTGCACCCTTCATCACCGATGTTCAACGCGCGGCAATGCGAAGCTCTCTATAAGTCGCGTTCGCCCTTGCCGCGCGGGCGTTCCTGGCATAACGTAGGATGGGGCGCACCGGAAGATTGGAGCACCGGCATGAAGGCAGAGGACATCATCGCACTCCTGGGCCTCAAGCCGCACCTCGGAGAAGGCGGGTGGTTCAGGGAGACCTACCGTTCGCAGGATGAGATTCCGGCCCATGTCCTTCCGGCGGGGTCTCAAGGAGCTCGTCATCTGGCTACGGCCATTTATTACCTCCTCTCCCCAGGGACGTGCTCCATCCTCCACCGCCTGCGGGCCGACGAAGTCTGGCACTTCTACCTCGGAGATCCGGTCGAAATGCTCCTCCTGCGGCCCGGCGGAGGAGAGATCGTGACCCTGGGGCACGATCTGGCGGGAGGCATGCAGGTCCAAGTGGTGGTTCCCCGAGGGACGTGGCAGGGCTGCCGGCTGAAGGCCGGAGGCGCTTTCGCTCTGCTGGGAACGACGTTGTCCCCGGGGTTCGACGGCGCGGATTTTGAGAAAGGCGACCCGGAGGAGCTGCTGGCCGAGTATCCCGGTTTCTCCGACCTGATCGAGGCGCTGACGCGCCCGGGAGGTGCAGCTTGAGCGGCACGAGTGGACTTTTCGTGTACTTGATAAGCGTCATGCCCGAATTCCTGGTCTGGCTTCTGGCCCTCACGCTCCTGCTCGCCACCTGGAAGCGGGGCTCCAGGGCCCGGCTCTTGGCTCTGGCGGCCCTACTCGTCCAGATAGCGAGCACTCCCATTTTCGCGGGTGTCTACGCGATCCTGCCCCGGCTGGCCTCCTCTCGGATGGGGATGGGCGGCTCGGATCTCAGCCTGCTTTACCGGTTCGCGAGTCTCGGCCATTCCCTTGTGGCTGCGGTGGCTTGGGCCCTAATCCTCGCCGCTTTCTTCTCGGCACTGAAAGCCCCAGAGAAGCCGCCGGGATGACCCCTCGTATCGAGGAGTTTCAGATTGACCATGGCCCAATCCCCGAGTAGACCAGCGATGCCCCAAGCCGCCGGACCTTCTGAGGGAATCGCGTTTCATCCGCTCACACCCGAGCGGTGGGACGACTTCTCGGCCCTCTTCGGCCCGAGGGGCGCCTGTGCGGGCTGCTGGTGCATGTGGTGGCGCCGCGGGCGGAAAGATTACCGGGCTGGACAGGGCGAGGGAAACAAGCGGGCCATGAAGGCTCTGGTGGATTCGGGCGAAATCCCAGGCATACTCTCTTACGTAGGCGGAAAGCCCGCAGGGTGGTGCGCGCTGGCGCCGAGGGAAACCTACGCGGCCCTCGCCCGGTCCCACATCCTCAAGCCCGTCGATGAAAAGCCCGTCTGGTCCGTGACCTGTTTCTTCATCGCCAAGGGGCACCGGAGGAAAGGCCTCAGCTCCAAGCTCCTCGAAGCCGCGGTCAAGTTCGCCGCTTCCCGCGGCGCGAAAATCGTCGAAGGATATCCGCGAGAGCCCCGCAAGGCAGACGAACCCGAGCCCTTCCTCTACACCGGTCTCGCCTCTGCTTTTCGAAAGGCGGGATTCAAGGAAGTGGTCCGACGCTCAGAGACCCGTCCGATCATGAGGCAGACTCTCTGAAACTTATGAACGCGGCTGTTCCTTACTCCTTACTCTTTACTCCTTACTCTTTACTCCTTACTCCTCACTCCTCACTCCTCACTTCTTACATGAGCGAGTAGGGATCGATCTCGAGGAGCATCTCGCGGCCGTTGTGGCGGCCCAGGGGTGACTCGAGGACCTTCGCAAGCACGGCCCGAAGGCGGGCGCGGGAGTCGGCCCTCAAGAGGATGTGCACCCTGAATTGTCCCTCCAGGCGCGAGAGGGGCGCTTCCACGGGCCCGAGGACCCTCAATTGGAAGTCCCCGGCGTCTCTGATCAGCTTCGCGGCCTCGCCCGCGAGGGCTTCGCCCTTCTCCTTGTCCCTGTGCCGGAACTCCAGGCGCGCCAATGCCGACGCTGGCGGGTAGCCGACCATCTTGCGGTACCGGATATCTTTCTCGTAGAAAGCCACAAAGTCGTGCTCTTTCGCGGCCTGCACGGCGTAGTGGTCCGGGTGGTAGGACTGGAGAATGACGCGGCCCGGGTGCTCGCCCCGCCCCGCCCGGCCCTCCGCCTGCGTGATGAGCTGAAAGGTTCTCTCGGCCGCCCTGAAGTCTGGCATGCCCAGCAGGAAGTCCGCGGACAGAATCCCCACCAGCGTCACGTTCGGGACGTCGTGCCCCTTTGCCACCATCTGCGTCCCCGCCAAGATGCCGATCGCTCCCGCTTCGAAGTCCTTCCACAGTGCGTCAAAGTCGCGCCCCGAGTGGACGGCGTCCCTGTCCATCCGGGCCACGCGCGTGCCGGGATAGGCCCGCTCCAGGACCTCTTCCACTTTCTCCGTGCCCTCGCCTAGGAACTGGAGCACTTCCCCTCCGCACGAGGGGCAGTCCAGGGGGACCGGGGCCTGCTTGCCGCAGTAGTGGCACTTCAGGCGCTCCGCCCTCCTGTGGTACGTAAAAGCCACCGAGCAGTCTGGGCACTGCACCGTCCGTCCGCACTGCCTGCACAGGATAAACGTCGAATAGCCGAGCCGATTCCTTAGAAGGACCGCCTGGTGGCCCTCGGCAAGAGCACCCGAAAGTTCGGTCTCCAGGGCTCTGGAGAGCGTGAACTGGCCGCCGCGCTCCCGGTATTCCTGCCGCATGTCCACAACCTCGACGGGAGGGAGCGTGGCGCTCCTGGTGCGCTCGGGCAGGGTCAGCAGTTCGTACTTGCCGGTTTCCGAGGCGTTGTAGTAGGACTCCACCGACGGCGTGGCCGAGCCGAGAACCACGGGGATGCCGGCCTTCTGGCCCCTCAGGACCGCCATGTCCCGGGCGTGGTAGCGGGGAAAGTCCTGCTGCTTGTAGCTCCCGTCGTGCTCCTCGTCCACCACGATGAGCTTCAGGTTCGGGAGCGGGGCGAAGAGCGCCGACCGGGGGCCGATGACCGCCCGGGCGCCTCCCGAGGAGGCCCTCAGCCACTGCCTAACCCGCTCGTGCTCGGTCATGGAGGAGTGAAGGATGGCCACGTCGCTCCCGAAGCGCTCAAGGAGCCTCCGGGCCAGGAAGGAGGCCATGGAGATTTCGGGCACGAGGTAGAGGGCCGAACCTCCCGTGCGAATGGCCCGTTCCATGAGCCTCATGTAAACCTCTGTCTTGCCGGAGCCCGTCACACCAAAGAGCAGGAACGTCTTGTGCTGGCCGAGCTCCATGGAAGCCAGGACCGCTGCCACCGCCTCAGCTTGGGCGGCGGAGAGCTCGTGGGGCGAAGGCCTGCCCTCGAGCTTGGCGGGGAGGAGGTCGAAGAGCTCGACGAGGCAGGCATCCGCCATTTCGGAGAGGACGTACTGCGGGACCTTCGCGGCCTTGGCCACCTCGGCCACCGTAGGAAAGCCTCTGGCCTGGAACGGGAGGAGGGCCGTGAGCGCCTTTCTGAAGAAGGTGGGCGTCCCTGGATCCGAAGCCAGCGCCTGTGCCTCCTCGTGCGGCTTGAGGAGGGCCACGCGGTCCTGTCCCAAGTGGCATCGCTTGGCCTTCCAGGCCGTCTCCTCCACGACCCAGCCATCTTGGACCGCCTGCCTCAAGAGATCCTCGGCGGGCGGGCCCAATGTACCCCTTAAAAAACTGAGGGTGCGAGGGCCCGCGGCCAGGGAGTCGAGCACCGGAACGAGTTGGATGGGCGCCTGCGCGTCCTCCTTCTTCAGGAGGCCGAAGCGCGACCTGGGCGAGGGGTCCAGGCCCGACGGGTACGCGCACCGGATGACAGAGCCCCACGAGACAAGGTAGTAGTCCGCGATCCAGCGCGTGAGGTCCAGCACCTCCTCGGACAGGATGGGTTTGATGTCGATCACCTCTTCTATGGGCTTAAGGCTCTCGGGCGGAACGGCAAAAGCGTCCTTGACCACGTAGCCGATGAGCCGCTGGCGACCGAAACTCACCCGCACGCGGCAGCCGGGGACGGGGAATGGAAAATCCACGGGAACCCGGTACGAAAAGGTCTGGCGGGGAGGAAGAGGGAGCGATACCTGCACCACCGCCTCGTCCGGAAAGAGCCTGGCGAGGGAGGTGTCGGCGCTCACGGCGCGCCCATGTGGAGGACCGAGAGGGCACGCTCCAGGTGGCCATTGGGGTCCTCAAGCTCCGTCTCCAGACGGCAGTAGAGAAGGGGCACGGGACCGTCCCAGACGGGAAGCCACTTCACGGCGTCCTTCTCCGTGGTCAACACGGCTTCGAAAGCGCCCGCGCGCACGTTATCGAGGACGGATTGAACCCTGGCGCGGTCCGGCTCGGCGTGGTCCGGGAAAAGGAGTGCGCCTTCCGGATAGAAGCCCGCCTGCTGGGCCATCCGGAGGAAGGCCGCAGAATTTCCTACGCCAGCGAATAGGAAAACCTTGCGGCCCTTCCAACTTGCGAGGGTCCCCGCGCCTTCGGGGTGGAGGCGCTCCTCCCATCGGAACCGCACGGAGATGACGGGGCGACCCTCGAGGCGTCCGCCAAGCTTTGAGGACAGGTCTTCCGCGCGGCCCCGTGTGACCACGATCAAGTCCGCCCTATTAGTCGACGAAAGCGGCTCCCGGAGGCGTCCGACGGGCGGGATGCGGAGATCGCGGGGCTTGCTGGCGTCCACGAGGAGAATGTCCAGGTCGCGCCTCACACGGAGGTGCTGAAAGGCGTCGTCCAGAAGGAAAATCGTGGTTCCCTCAGAGGTGATTGCGGCGGCCTGCTCTCGCCTCTCGCCGACCGCCACTTCGACGTCAGGAAGGTTGTGAGCGATGACGAGCGCCTCCTCGCCCACCTCGGAAGGACCGCTCTCCGGGCCCACGCGCAGTGCGCCCCGAGTTTTCCTGCCGTATCCCCGGAGGAGTACCGCAGGCTTCTCACCCATGCTTAGAAGGACCTTCGCCAGGGCGATGGTGACCGGCGTCTTGCCCGTGCCGCCGAACGTCAGGTTGCCAACGGAAATTGCAGGACGGCGTAGGGTCACTCGGCGAAACACCCCGGCGCCGTAGCAGGCGGCTCGGACCTTAGACACTCCCAGAAAACAAGCGCCGAGCGGCCACAGTGTATAGGCCCAAAGGGGCGTCCTGCCTGCCTCCCTCATGGAAACAGAATACCACTTGGGACGAGGACAAAGTGAGGAGCGAGGAGTAAAGAGTCAGGAGTAATATCTTGTGGGGCGGACACTCTTGTCCGCCAGGGGCAAGCAGGAGTGCTTGCCCACTTTGGCTCAGCCATTTCCCTTTCGCGCTTCAGCGGCTAACGGGTAGCCAACCGCTTTGCGGCGGCGCTTGACAATGGCCGCTTCGAGCCCTAACTTCTGACCGTACCCAACAGGCCCT
>Ga0209777_10007225_pt1 | contig 12366 bp, 16 predicted proteins | sample FrelakmetHBP12HB_FD_187147 | JGI IMG/M metagenome (GOLD analysis project Ga0209777, IMG submission 187147) | Freshwater lake sediment microbial communities from the University of Notre Dame, USA, for methane emissions studies -HBP12 HB (SPAdes)... | ecosystem: Environmental > Aquatic >... | reverse complement strand
GCTCAGAGGCCTTGGAAACGGCCTAAATGGCGTAAATCGAAGAATTGATAACTTGGTAGCACTAAAAATCTCACCCGATAATTCAGACGGCAGTTTGCTTTCTGATTCTGAATTTGCTGATAGAAAAAGGGCTTTACTACTCGAGAAAGAAAAGATTACACAACAACTTTCTAAAGTAGACTCAAACGCTTCTGAATGGCCAGAGATAGCAAAGGACAGTTTTGATTTTGGACTTCTCGCTGCCAAACGGTTTGAAAAGGGAACAACAGAGGATAAAAAGATCATTTTCAAGACAGTCGGCTCGAACCCGATCTTAATAGATCATAAATTACAATTTCAGCTTCAATATCTGTTCTTTCACTATAAAGAAGGCATAAAAAGAACAAAAGAGGAAATTAGATCGCTCGTACCTATAAAAAGCCCGTCAGAACAGGCTTATTTAAAAAAGAATTTAAAAAGTTCTCTATGGTGCGGACGAGAGGACTTGAACCTCCACAGGATTGCTCCCACAGCCTCCTCAAGGCTGCGCGTCTACCAATTCCGCCACGTCCGCTTGATTAATTTTATGGTGCCGGGAGGGGGACTCGAACCCCCACGAACTCATCGTTCCCAGGATTTTAAGTCCTGTGCGTCTACCAATTCCGCCATCCCGGCTTATTCGACCTGATTATTTTAGCAAATTTCACCTTAATTTCCAAGTTCTAACCCTTGTTTTAAAAAATTCAATTAGGTATGATTGTACAAAATGATTTCCTTATTGATCTCTGTTTGGATGGGGGTAGTTTATAGACCAATCTACAATCTAGTTGTTTTTTCGTATAATCTTACTCCTGGTCCAAACTTCGGTTTAGCAATTATTGGTTTATCAATATTCATTCGTTTCCTTCTGCTTTATTTTACTCTTCAAGGCTACGGTCACGACAAAATGTTGGCCGAGGTAAAACCCCAGATCGCCAAAATCGAACACGATGACCGCATCTCTGCAAAAGATAAGCTTCAAAAAATAAGCGATATCACAAAGCCGCTTGGAGTAAACCCCCTCACAAGTTCAATTCCACTTTTTGCCCAACTACTCTTCCTTGGGGTTCTTTATCAAATTATCCAAGTTGGGCTTAAACCCTCCGGATACAGCAACCTATATTCTTTTGTTAGCCATCCAGCCACTTTTAATACCTATTTTTTAGGCTTCAATATGGCTCATCCAAGTATTATTCTAGCGCTGGGAGCGGTTTTTTTCCTGTTTCTTGAGCGTGTTTGGGAATATAATGAAAAAAAAGATGTTGTTCGGACAAGTTTCTCTCAGATGTGGGACCCATTGATTTGGCCGCTCGGTAGTCTTATACTTTTATTAATACTGCCAAGTGCAAAGGCAATTTTCTTAATAACATCAGTTGCCTTTTCACTGACAATAAAATCAATTGTCCATTTAACAAGTTATAGTAAGGGGTAAAAGATGGCATCATTTGATCAATTAGTAATATCATTTTTAGTTGATGAAGTCGCGGGCGGGTTTTTTGCTGATGTGCCTCCGGGACACGTTGCTACTGTGTACGATCGCGGCAGAGGTGTCCTGAAGCATACCTGGGGGCCAGGGCTACACTTTAAAATTCCGTTTTGGCAAAGGGTAAAAATTTTTAACGGGCAAACACTTGAATACACAATCCGCGACAATTTCAATGCCGAAGAAAATAAAGAATCTCTTGGAGATGACCCAATCAACGCGGTTACCGCTGATAATATAAGTGTGATAATAAAAGGAACGATTCTCGTCAGGATAAACAAAGAAAATGTGGTGTCGTTATGGGAAAATATTGGCGAAAATTTTGTTTCAAAAATAGTCCGTCCAGTTTCAAGAAGTCGCGTTCGAGGAGTAATTTCACAGGTTAGTTTTGGTCAAATAAATACCCACAGGCACGAAATTGAAGGCAAAATAAAAGAAATGTTGGAAGCTGAATTTGCCCCAAAAGGAATCATAGTTGAAAACGTCCTACTTTCTGATGTCCTCCGCTCTTAGGATTTAAATTTTACTATAAAATCGAAACTACATGTGCAAGGTAAGTTATGGCAAACGTAACAGTTATTTGAATACAGCTTCGAGAGTTCTTTTGGAAGGTCTAGGTCTATAGAATTGAAGACACCCATCATACAAGAGTAAAAATCTGCTGCTTCTATACCTATTCGTTTAAAATCTTTTTCTTTGTGATTGCCACGAAATGTAATTATGCTTTCAGCAAACTCACCTAATTCTTCAGCAAGGTGAATTCCTGCATGTTCTAGCGATCTTGTTTCGGGTGGGTATATCTTTCTAAACATTGTTTGAAACTCGCCAATTGTTCCCGGTTTTCTGCTTTTCGGTCTACTACTCAGCTCAATCCGCTTTTTCACTTTATCCTGCTTACATGAACACGGGCATTCGCCACAGTAAGAACAACGATAAGGAAACCTATTCCAGACCTCTTCCTGCAGGTTAAAATGAAACTGATTCATTAATGACATAAGCCAGCTATAAGCAACGATTAGATTTAACCTTATTTTTTCCTTGTTCCCTTTTCGAATTCCCTTCAGCCCTCGCATTGTAAACCTTTCCATTTGAGTAAGGAGTTCTCCAACGCTAAAATTTTTGGTATTTGAAAAACCGTAAACCTCATTTACAAAATTTTGATAGTCTGAAATTGAAGCGGTTTGTTTTACAGATGCCATATGACCGATCCTATTCTATTTTTAAATTAAGGAAAAGTCAATTATAGGTTAGTTGTATGAAAACGGCGATGTGATTAGCATCGCCGTTAACTCTAGCGTTTTTGTCTATTCTCCAGGAGGTTCAAGTTCGATACCCTCTGGTTCAAAGAAAACTTTTCTCTCGCCTTCTTCAATCTGCCCGATTTCTGTTAAGCTGTAACCAGCTCCGTGACCAAGGTCTATTACCCTGTTGACTTCCTCGGGCGGAACGATTACAAAGTAACCGACACCCCAGTTGAATGTTTTGAGGCAGCCTTTGAGACTTACTCCTAACTCCCTCATGAACTGGAATAGAGGTGGTACATTCGGCCACTCTCCAATCCGATAAGTAAGCGGTTGCTTGTCAAAAGCTACCTTGGACACACCATCGCCGGTTGCCGGAACCAGAGAGTGGATCTCCACTTCCGCTTTGAGCAATGCTTCGACCAGAGCCACGTAGGAGCGAGTAGGAATCAAGGCCTCCTCGCCCAAGGTATTTCCATTCGGCAACCTGGTCATGAACTGCTCTGGTAGGGTTAGTGCTTGATCAATCACTAATGAGATGCCATTGCAGTGAAGCCCGCTTGAAGTTACACCGATGATTCTATCGCCACCACGCGTGAGGCCTTCCACAATTTCTCGGTATTTTGGTGCGATGATCCCGGTGACACAACCACTCAATGTTGGACAACTCTCAACTGGTGGCAACGAATTCACCAGAAATCGGAGAGAAGGCGACTCACCGGCAGGTAATGCCATACCGACTGCCTTGCAGACACGGTAAAAACCTTCTGCAAGATCTTTCGCTCGTCGGAGATCTGTAAACCAGTCGCTATCCCCTGCAGCTACCTCATCGGTGTACATGAACGGGAGTGCTCCACTAGCGATCACATCGTTAACCGCCATAAGTGCCGTATCCCAGCCAATCCATTCGTAGAATGTTCTCCCCATTCCGCTGAATCTGTACATCCACTCGGCGATCCAGTTCTTGTTTCCCAAACCCTCTGTGGTGCTGGTACATTTGTGAGGGTTACTTCCAACATAATCGAACGAGCCGCCGTGACCACCTGCTTGGACTATCACCTTTCTTCGCTCGGAAAACTGAAGGGTACTTTTACCGACTTCGATCATCAGATCCTTGAACCCTTTGATCTTAGTGTAGTCGACTCCTGAGCGGGCGTACTCCCTTCCTTCCTGGTCGTCCTGCATTTTTTTATCCTCCCCTTTTGGTTTTTTAAACACATTATATCCTAGAGTTGCAATATAATTGTCCTTATAATTATAGGTGGTTTGTAAGATTAAAGAAAGTTGTCGACTTTAGTTTTACTATTAATTATACTAACGTGTTAGTCCAATCAACACTTGACTTTTCGCACAATAGCCTATAAATTATCCCTACCAAAATAAGGAGTGAGAAGATGGTGGATAAATTACCGGGAGGAGGAGGAGCTCCTCCAGCTAGTCTAACCAAAGTGGAGGGAATCTGTCTGAAAATTCTATCAAATGCAAAGGAGGGGGTAACATTCGAGGAAATAGCCGGCCAGTTCAAGCGGGTCTTGGGAGAGATGGCCGATTCGACCCTGCTACAAGAAATCGAGATGCATCTCTCGGATGCAGTCGAAAAAATCATCTCAAATTGGCGTCCAGACGGAACCCCTTGGAAGTATGAGCTAGCCATCACTTACGGAGATGGGAATAGATTGAGGGAGTTCGTCGAAAGGACGATTACACGTTGGGTAGAGGAACTCAGAGAGCGTCTTAAGGAAGCAGCTGCTGCTAGTAGTGCGCAGGTAGCCACACCTCCACGTGTATGCCCAAGATGTCGTGGGTCAATGATTGCTGAAAGCGACTGGTACGGAAGCTACGCAAGCTGTCTCCAGTGTGGCTATTCTCACGAGCCAACACCCCCACCGGAAGAAATACTAATAGAGGATAACCAACCTGTATCGAGAAAGAGAACACCATCACACAGAAATATCCGTCTATAAAGGCCGCGAGTTTCCTAGATACCCGCGGCCTTTTTGGTGGTAAAAATAAGTACTCAAAAAACAATTCTTTCACTACTAAAATTTGAGTCAATAAAAACTTTTACGATTTTGTCTATCTTTATTTAACGTACAGCAAGGCAACAACGCCTGCTGCATAGAGGAGAATTTCAAATATTGAGTCGGCCCCAAGTTTAAAGTAGCGGCGTTTCAATCTTACGAGAAAACTAATAGCATAGACAGTCATCATCCCGATTCCTAGGGAAACAAATAAAATATCTTGGTTCCCAGCGTAGGAAAGAACTGGCTTCTTGGCAATCAAATCAGCCATAAAGAATATTATCAGCATAAAAGCGTTACCACCCAAAATATCACTGATTGCAAGATTATTATCGCCGATGAATATTGATTCAAGACCAGTGCTAATTTCCGGAAGAGTAGTTACTAGAGCAAGAATAGTCGCGGCAAAAATACCGCTGTTAATTCCAAGTCTTGCAGCAATATCGGTACCGGTTTCCTCCAGTAAAACGCCGGCGACAAGAGTTGCCGCCGCTGCAACAAGAAAAACCAAAGCCACATAAATAGTTGATTTATTGGCATAAAGAGGATGGTTTTCCACCTTTCGTCTCTCTTTGTGCTTTCGTCCTGGAAAGGCGTCAGCTGCCACGACAGTAAACCGGGGATTTTCTCTTGCCTTATTAATTACAAATAAGCCTACTAGCCAGGCTATTACTATTGCGATTGAGGCAGGGTTCAAATGAAAGACGGCTTTTGAGGCAGGAATAAAGATCCCGACCAGTGCGAGAGCCGTAATTACAATGGCGAAAATAGTTTCGAGGGATAGAACGACTGAACCAGCCAAGTACGAGAGCGGTTTTTTGTTATGTACGGCCAAGTCAAAAAGTACAATAACTAAAGTTTGAATTGAAAGGCCGCCAATTAAGTTTCCAATTATTACCGGAATATGTCCCTGAACAGCCGCAGATGCAACAACTGCAAGCTCGGGGAGGCTGCCGGCAATGCCTAAAAGTATAAGCCCTCCAAGTGCATCGCCTATCTTAAATCGTGTATCAAGAGTATCTGTGGTTTTTGCTAGATTCACGCCAGCGTACCAAGTAATCGCAGCGGAAATAAGAAAAATTATTACTACAAGCGGAAAAGATAAACCACCCATTTGATTAATTATAATTATTTACAACTAAATGATAATAAATCATCTACAGCGAAGCAAGGTGTATTGCGAAATAAAGAACCAAAACTCCTAAAATCGTCATTAAAGTCGTGACAAAGGTTGGATGTCTGTGGTGGCTCTCTGGTACCAAGTCGCTTGCACCGATATATAGGAAGAAACCGCAAAAAATGGCTAAGACTAAGCCTAACCCTCCTTCAGACAGATTGAAAAAATAAGTTGAGGCGATCCCAAAAAGCGGAGCAGTTGCGTCTACTAGTAACCAGCGAAAGGCGGTTTTTGATTTACCGTTACCTTTTAAGATGAAATTAACTGTATTAATACCATCAGAAAAATCGTGGGTGAGAACTGCAACTGCGACAATTATACCAACTGCCGGTGAGACTTTAAAAGCTAGCCCAATTCCTAAACCGTCGAGAAAACTGTGGATGGAGAGGGCTGTTGCTCCGTGAAAACTGGAATGTTTTTCATTTTCACAAGGATCTTCTGAACTATGGCTATGAATCTCGAGAAAACGATCAAGGATCATAAAAGCAACAAAACCGGCGGCAACTAGAGAAGTGGTAAGGGCAACTGAGTAATGTTTACCTCCTAGATCAATTGCCTCTGGTAATAAATCAAAGAAAGCTACCCCGATCACAGCCCCGGCACTAAATCCTAAAATAAGATGGAGTTTGTCTTGAAATTTCAAAGCAAACAAACCACCAAAAAGTGTTGAAACCAAGGTTATGAGTCCTAAAAGTAAAACCATTTTATTAATTATAGTAAGAAAAAAGTAACATAACAATCTTACTTTTGGTTTTGTCTTTTAGTTAGATTAAAACGGCTTAAAATTTGATACTTTTTAGGGTAAAATATAACGACTACGAAAATTATTACCGTTGAGAAAACTATTAAAGTTGAAGAAATCGAAAAGATTGCTGCTTTCCAATTTGGCGATTTAGTAAAATTTGTCGTTGATATTGAAAAAGAAATTATGACCATTGGTGGGGATTTACATGCAGATGAAGAGGCTCTTTTGATTGAAAATGGGTCAGAGCAAAAAAATCTTTGGGGAATCAATTTTTATCCTAGAAACACGACAGAAGAAAGAATCGAATTCGATTCAATGATAAATATCCGACCTTCGCTAAATAACAGGTCGAGAAGTGTTGAGGATCCCACAATAAGAAAGAAGATTATTAAAATCGTCAATAAGTTAATCCAGGAGTAATAAATGCAACATTCGAACCTTGCGGCTGGAAAATGGCAAAATCTCTCGCTTTATGAACAAATGGGTAATATTGGAAGCGAGGTCGATCGCGTTATCCGTTCCAAAGAAAAAGACCAAATCGCTTTTGAAAACGCTATAACCCGGGCTCTTGAACTTATAGATCTCACAATTAGTGCCCATTCAAAAGAAAAGGGACTAATAGAGATTGTCCGCGTAAGAGAACTTTTTTGTGCTGCATTTTTAGGGAGCGATCAATACAAAACGTCCTTAGAAGATCTTAACAAATATTTTATGCAATTTGCATTAGCCGCAAGGCTAAACAAATAGTGTTTAGTCAAACAAACAAGTTAAAATTTATTACACGATTTAAACAAAGAAAAACGACGTTCTGTACTTTATTAAATGTCAAGATCTCTTTTAGAATAGGACAGATAAGTTGTCGCAACTAAAACAACGACAATGATAACGGACAAAAACAAATAAAATGGATCTAGTTTTCCACTTGTCGTTATAGTTTTCGCGTCAAAATATTTAAACGGTGTCATATATTTCAAATTTTCAATCTTTGGATAAATATCCACAAAAGCCGAGAGGATAAAAGTAAAAAGCAATATGCCGGCTGCCAGTGACGCTGCTCCTTTTGGTTTCTTGAGGATTCCGGCAATCGCTGCTCCCAGAGCGAGAAATATGAGCTGCAGGAAAAACATTCCTCCCATAAGTAAAATAATATCGTGTGTGGCGCTCGCCCCTTTATTATATTTAGAAACCAGCCAAACAGAAGAAACTAGTGTCACAAAATTTAGAACAATAACGTTGCAAAGGGCAGCGAGCAGTTTCGCGCTGATTATTTTTGCGCGAGTTACAGGCTTCACAAATAAAAACTCGCTAGTTTTGTCCCGCTCTTCTTTTGAAATAATTCCAGCCCCAAGGAGGGCGGCGTGGACAGTTGCGACTAGAACAAGATAAAAGAAAAGAACGCTGTAGAAACCTCTTGCAGTGGACACGTCAGCACCGACATTTATACCAACTATTATCTGAACAGATTTTGGAATTTGGCTGATTACTTGATTGATGTTTTGGCCCGAACTCTCATAGGCGGAAAATTTCATCACGCCAGCGAGAACAAAAACGAACATTCCGATTGACCAAAAAAGGAGCGACCATTTATTTACTTTTATTTCTCGGATAAATATATTCATTTCTAATCTACCGCCGGGATATCCTTTTTGTTATAAAGATAATAAACTGCCCCGGTGACAATTATCAGAAATGCTGCCTCAAGGAGCAAAAATTTAGTTTCAAAAGCCCCATTTTTAATAATGTATGTCAGATCATAAAATTTGAAGGGTGTCAGATACCGAACATTTTTTCCAAAAATTGTATCCAAGGCGCCGATAATATAAAAAGCAAAAACCAAAGGCAGCGATACACTAATTGGCGATTTTATTTTTGGCACTAATGCCGAAATAAATAAACCAATGACGAAAAACATTAGCTGAACCAGAAAAAGCGTCAAGGAAATCAGGACAAATTTTTTCACTTCAAAATCGCCTTTTGAAACAGCATTGGCAGCGAAAAGGACAATAGTGATATAAACGATATTGGTCGCGGCAAGAAGTGCTAGTGCCGCGGTTACTTTACTGGTGATCATTTTGGTCCGGGTGATCGGTTTGGAAAGGAGAAAATCAAAAGTCTTGCCGGCGGCTTCTTTAGAAATAATTCCCACCCCCAAGTTAGCCGCCTGAACTGCTCCAACCAATAAAACAATGCCAAAAATAAAAAGGTAAAATCCGTTCAAAGTAAAGAAAATATCCAGATGAAATCCAAGAGCTGCTCTAAACGCCGGTGGGTAATTTTCGAAAATCTTTCGCACAGTTTCAACATCTTTTGTGAAGGCGTTGTAGATGGAAAGGTAAAAGACAGCAACGGCTGAGAGGGCAATGGCCCAGACGATAGTCGATCGTAAATACTGTTTCATTTCATGAGTGAAGATATTCATCTACTTGTAATAATGCAGGAAGATTTCTTCTAGACTTGGCTCTTCGACCAACATATTTTTCAAATTAAGCGCGGCAATTTTTTTGGTAATGTCGTTGATGCGTCCTCGGTAGAGGAAATTAACACTGCCATCCGAAACTGAAAGATCACTGATTCCCTTGATCCCCGCAAAGTATTCTTTGCTGACGTTGGCCGCCGTATCCAGCTTGAATCGTTTGTAATTATTTTCCAAAAGTTCGCTGATCTTTTGAACTCTAATAATTTTTCCTTCCTTGATAATTGCCACCCTCTGACAGATTTTTTGGACTTCGCTTAAAATGTGCGAGGAAAAAAGAACGGTTGCGCCATTTTTGTTTTCTTCCTTAAGTAAATTAAAAAACTTTTGTTGGATCAGGGGATCAAGTCCCCCTGTTGGCTCATCCAAAATAATTAATTTTGGTTCGTGGAGAAGTCCCTGGATTATTCCAACTTTCTTTTTATTTCCGTAGGAGAGGTCATCTATTTTCTTTTTTAGATCAAGATCAAGAAGTTCGGCAAATTCTTTAATTCTTTTTTTGATAATTTTTTGATCCTTTTTATAAAAACTGGCTGAGTATTTCAAGAGGTCTATCACCTTCATGTCATCGTAGTAGAAAACCTCGGAAGGAAGGTAGCCAATTTCTTGCCTTATTTCCGGTCCGGAGAGAATGATATCCTTGTCAAAAACCTTGGCACTTCCGCGTGTTGGGTAAATAAGGCCTAGGAGAGTGCGGATTGTTGTCGATTTACCGGCGCCGTTTGGTCCGATAAATCCGTAGATTTCGCCTTCCTCGACACTCATATCAACATCAATAATTCCGCGATCTTTGCCGTAATACTTGGTGAGTTTTTTAGTTTCGATCACGTTCATTTTTCTCCTTTATCTAAAATGCTACTAATCAAGTTTTTGTCTCTAACTATCTTAGACTCATCAAGCAACTTTTTCAAGCAAATCTAGAGATAGTTGGAGTCGAAGTATTCTATGGGTTGGCTGACGAGTCGTATGTCGAACCACTTTTAGCTCTTAAAGATCTCTATGACCGACTTTATAATCGGGGCAGCTTTTTGTTTAGGGAGTTAGGACAGGTGTAAACCACGACCAATGAAGAATCCTCTTATTTACTTCAATGTGTTGGTTGAGATTTTACTATTGAAACCAGTATAATTTAGTTATGGATTCAGCCCAAATCCCTATTAACCTTCCAATTAATGAGCAAAATAAAGTCATTGAGTCTATTAAACCAAAAAATAATTATTCTGTCTTGCCAGTTATTTTAATAATCTTGGGTTTACTTGAGACAATCTGGTTTTCCTACTACCTAATCACTTTAATTTTGGTTATTCCTAAACTAGGAGCGTTGTATAGTAACCTCAACGTAAAGCAGACTACAAGCCCTTATTTAGCTGTTCTTCTGGTTGCCATGTTTGTCTTGATAGCTTTGGCTGAAACTTTTTATGGTATTTGGTTGAATAAGTTACAAAAGGCACAAAGCGGACTTCCAGCTAAACATAAAAGAATAGTCAAAATTATATTTGCCCTTACAATACTATTGTTTGCTTTATGGTTTGTTGCCTTAGTTTTTTCTGCTGTGCTACCAATTTACACTCTAAATAGCGCTTTTTAAGAAAAGTCGTTTAGTTTACGATGTTAGAACTTTTTGGGCGTATATTTAATCAAAGTAAAACTAGCCTTTTGGATAAAAATATTTAATCTTCAACATATGGTTTCCTTTATTCAGATTTCCACCTAGGTAGGGTTGGCATCATCTCATCGGCCATCTTTTCCGCCTCTTCCCGAGTCTTTCCCATTAATTTCATCGTTGCACCAATACTGCCTTCCCGCACCTGTTCGAGAGTCGCCAGCTGACCGTTATCCTGGTTTTGACAATAGATGCAATATTGCTTATCAAATTTTGAAGTTGTACCCTCCTCTAGAGGCATTCCGCAGCTTTCACAGTTCATAAAAACCACCACCTTTCTTTTTAACGTTAGAACTTTTTGTGGAGTTTAAACTACTGACCGAATAAGATTTCCAGCTATTTGACTTACAACAACTACAATAACTACTATAAAAAGGTGTTTAATAATTTCAGAGGCTGGGTTGGTGCCTTTGTTTTTAGAAATAAAGTAGGTTAAGGTAGATAAGATAATTGTTCCCCAAAAAATAGAAATAGTTTTAGCTAGGGTTGCCGGAAATAAAATCAGCAAGAGAACAAAAGATAACGTAATTAGCAGCCTCGTTCCGAAATTAGTTATATCTGTGTGTTTTATATCGTTACCTATCGCCTCGGACTCCTGGTAAATATGGATACCCAACGTATCAGAAATATTATCGGCTACAGCGATAACTAAAAGAACTGCTATTACACTCTCTTTACTACTGTGGATTGATCCCAATCCTACAATCAAAGCTATGCTTGCTAAAATAGCCGAAGTTGCACCAAAGCTAAATTTGTTGAGTCTCTTCATATTTTTATTCTATCAGATAGTATGTAAAAGGTTCTAATGTATCATCAGGGGTATCAAATGTTAGAATCAAAAAAGACTGTAGTAACAAGATAAAAATGGCTTAAAAACTGCTGGGGTCGTCTAGTGTACGACGGTAGAATTTTTTGTGGGTGTGTTTAGGAAAAGAAAAACGACCCATTTCTGAGTCGTTTCTCCTCTTAAAATAGCAAGTTTTTTACTAACTTAAGTGTGGGGAAACTGCTTGTCCATCTCTGGGCAAACAGCCGGAACGGTCCGTCTGTAAAAACAGACTCCCCCCACTTCCGTTTCGACTAACGTCGGGCGGATGTGGGTTCCTTGTGGGCCAGGGCACGTTCGTAGCACTGCTCAATCAGACCAAGTGTCGCTACCTCAAGGGTCAGGTAGAGATCCGCAGCACTGGTCTTTTGCTCCTGGGTGCCGTTGGCTACTGCGACTGCCAGGCCTGCTATCGCATCTATGGCATTTCTGATTGTCGCTGATGGTATGAAGGTACCCCTTCGGCTCCTCCAGTCCTCAACCTGTCCGAGAAGCTGATGAGCCTTATCCATCTTAGTCCTGAATTCATTGTCCTTCATGTCTTCCTTCTACTAACTGAACAAGGATCCAATTATTAAAATTATAGCAGAATTAGGTTCAAAATTCAAGTACTATGGGGTGCTGGGGTCGTCTAGTGTACGACGTTAGAATCTTTTGTGCAGCAATGTAATCAAAAAACTAGCTATAGAAGGCTAGGTTGCTTCTTAGAAATGTTCGGA
>Ga0209777_10007224_pt1 | contig 12366 bp, 14 predicted proteins | sample FrelakmetHBP12HB_FD_187147 | JGI IMG/M metagenome (GOLD analysis project Ga0209777, IMG submission 187147) | Freshwater lake sediment microbial communities from the University of Notre Dame, USA, for methane emissions studies -HBP12 HB (SPAdes)... | ecosystem: Environmental > Aquatic >... | reverse complement strand
CGGCCGGTCGATGGCCCGGCTGCCGCTCCATCCCCGGCTCGGGCGGCTGTCGCAGAGGGCTGCCGAACTCGGGTGCCCTCGCCTCGGTGCTGACCTGGCGGCCATCCTTTCGGAGCGGGACATCCTCCGCCGTGAGGCATCCGGCTTCATGGCGCACGGCGAAGGATCCGACCTCGGCGGAAGACTCGACCTTCTGCGGCAGTGGCGAAAGCAAAAAGAAGCCCCGGGTGGAATCGATCCCTGGGCCCTGCGGGCCGTGGACCGGGCGTCGCAGCAGCTCCTGAGCCTTATGGCTGGGGATTCCAGAGCGTGCAGGGAAAAGGAAGGCACGACCATCCCCCGTCTCCTCCTGCGCGCCTTTCCCGACCGGATCGCGAAGAGGCGAGAGGAAGGAGACGGGCGTTTCATCCTCTGCCAGGGAAGGGGCGTGCGGCTTCCTTCCACGAGCCTCCTTACGAAGAGCCCCTTTATCATCGCGGCGCATGTGGATGCAGGGGAGAAAGCCGAAGGCATGGTGCACCTGGCCGAGCCGGTAGACGAAGATCTCCTCCGGGAGGAACTGAGCGAGAGCATCGAGAGCATAAGGCGGGTGGAATGGGACAAAAGGGAAGGGAGGATCATCGCTACCCTTGAGGAGAAGCTGGGGGCCCTGCAATTATCGGCCAGGCCTTTTGCACCCAAAGAGGAGGAAGTGGCCCCCCTCCTCTTCGAAGCGGTCCGGTCGGGCTCCGCCAGGATCGTCTTCAGCGAGGAGGCCCAGCATCTCCAGGGCCGGGTGAGCCTGATGAAAAGGACCTTCCCTGCGGAGAACTGGCCGGACCTGTCGGAAACACGTCTCCTCTCGGTCCCCGAAGCATGGCTCATGATCTGGCTGAAGGGAATCCGTACCCGGGAGCAGCTGGCAGCCCTGGACCTCCTGCCGCCCCTGCGCGTCAGACTGTCACGGGAGCAGCAGCGGCTGCTGAACGAGCGCGCACCCGCATCCCTCCTCGTGCCGAGCGGCCACCGGGTAACCCTGGATTACGCCTCCGGAGATATCCCGATCCTGGCCGTAAAGCTGCAGGAGATGTTCGGCCTGGCGGACACTCCGAAAATTGCCGGTGGGCGGGTAAAGGTGCTCCTCCATCTCCTGTCTCCGGCCCGCAAGCCGGTTCAGATGACCCAAGACCTGAAGGGCTTCTGGGACAGCGGGTACCAGCAGGTGAAGAAGGAGTTGAAAGGCCGCTACCCGAAACATCCCTGGCCGGATGACCCGTGGAAAGCGGTCCCCACAAGACAGGCCAAGCCCCGCAAGCGCTGAATCGGGAACGCGGGGTCAGGCAGGCATGCATGTCTTTCCTGATTTGCTTTGAGAAGGAAAGGGATCAGGAAGGGGATATGTTCCAGAATATGTTGAAAATTCATACAAAATATGTACAATATTAGATATGATATTTGAATGGGACGCCGATAAGGATCGATCAAACCGATTAAAACATGGGATCGATTTTGAGGAGGCTAAGAATCTGTGGCTGGACGAAAACCGCATTCAAATCCGGGCTCCGTACCCGGTGGAGGATCGCGGTATTCTGATAAGCAAATACAAAGGGAAGTTATGGACCGCAATATATACCACGCGAGGTGATGCGACCCGCATCATTTCTGTAAGACGCGCCAGAAGGAAGGAGGCGAAGCTTTATGAAAAAGAAACAACTGGCGAAAAGCGCCGAGGAATTTGACCATAGATTCGATTCAGGGGAAGACATCCATGACCTCATCGATATGTCTCGGGCCAAGGTGATTTCTCCCGGGAAAAAGGTCCGCATAACTCTGGATATTTCTGAGTCCTTAGTTAAAGAGATCGACGAGATACGAAAACAAATAGGGGTTGACCGTGGTGCACTGATCAAAGTCTGGCTTCATGAGAAAGTAAAACAGGAAAAGGAGGGGGAGAGGGCAAAGTCATAAAAATCATTAGGAGCAATTTGAAAGAGAGGAGGCCTTAAATCTTCCAACAACTTGAGGAAAACTTCTTTATGCGGTTTCTAATGGCACTTTGGTAAAGTCTCTTCTTGATACGATATGCGCCATGTCCTTTGCGCTCTGCGTGTTTTTGAGAGAAGCCGAGGTCTGTAAACCTAAATCGAACTGGGAGCTACGGGGGGTATTGGAGTTGGTCGCAGGCAGAATCCCGCGGCAGGAGAAAAATCCCGCCATCCTTTTTGCTTCAATTGCTAAGTTGTATCTGAACCTACGTCCCTGGAGTCACGTCGAACCTTTTCAAAAACCTAAACTGCGAGAGATAAACTCTGCCCTCTCCGAGCCCTGTGTCTTGTGAAAATCCTGGATCTCCGCTTTTGCCCTCAAAATTGCCGTTCTAAGCCCAGGATCAGCCTTTTTTTTCAGCTTTGATTCACAATATCAATCCGTTTTGTCTTGGCCCGACCCTAACCAGTCGTCCATGAAACTTGTCACTTCCTCCTAAGTTGGATATAACTATCCATCAAGGTGGGCACAAAGGGGCGCTTTGGGGGACGGAGCCCTTACCTGCAAGATATGCACTTTATGAGACTGCATCAAGGCCTGGCCCCGTCCCGTATTTCCGGGCATCGTGGGACGACGTGACCGTCTCGATTTTAGTAGTCAAAGAAATAGATCAGAGGGATTCTCATGAATTGGGTAGGAATCGGTTCGCTGCTCATTGGCTTTCTACTCGGTGTGACGGTACTGAAATCATTGGGTCCCTTCGCTCTCAGATTTATTCTCAAGGTCCGCTTCTGGGTCCGGCATGGGAGAAAGGGAAAAGTCATCTTGTTTGTTTACTCGGATAGTTCAAACTGGAAGGACCACATAGAGACAAATATTCTACCTCGCCTTGAAGCCTGCTCAGTTATCCTGAACTGGTCCAAACGCCGTGAATGGGAACCTTCAATGCAATTTGAAGCGAGGCTTTTCAACCAGTGGGCCGGATCAGGTGACTTTATTCCTACGGCCATTCTGTTCCCGCTCCTGGGAAAGGTACAAGTCTTCCGATTGTGGCAACTCTCCCGGAATCCCAAACATGGAAAAGACAAGGTATCAAAGGAAGCCGAGCAGTCCCTTTTTGCGGCGGTGAAACAGTTTGGCCGCTGATCGAGGATAAGGGGTATAGGATGGCACTCCATGGCTCGAAAGCCTCGAGCTTACTGTCCCGGAGCGGCGTCCACATCATCCTCCGCTGCGACGCCGGGCAACCCATCGATGATCGAGACAGGAAAAGAAGTTCAGCCACAGAGTGACCTTGGGCAGGATACTGCGGGAGGTCATCCAAAATGGACCTGGATTTGGCAACGGTTCCCCGGCCGCACTCCGTTCGTTATGCGAAATCCTACGCCACTCTTCTGAAGGGCTCGGTATAGCGGCACGTTGGGAACCCTGAGCATCCCCAGAATTGCTCGTCTGCCCCCGCTCCTCGCCCAGCGAAACAATTGACAAGTTTCTTAAATAACTAAAGAACGTCCCTGAGGGTTGACCCACGCCTGACCCCACAGAGCCTCCCAAATATTGCAAGATTGCACGCCTGACCCCAACGCCTTTCCTGCAATCGGAATGACGCCCTATGCAAGAAGAGATCGAAGCTTTCGAAGGTTCTCTGCGTAGCATACGCGATATCGACCAAACGCGTGCGACATCGAAGTGGAGATCTCACTCCATGATCTTACATCCCATCCCGCTTCAATGAGGTCTGATGCGGCGAATACAAACTCCAAGGTATCAGTGAAGAACGTGACCATGTCAGCCTCCTTACTGTAGTCAAACCTAGGTTCACTTCCATGGACATAATGGTTCCGACAATTCACTGCCTCATCGGTTACGGTGAAGAGGTCTGGGAACCGCTCCCCCACTTTATCAATTAGAAGCTTGCCCCTGTAACGAATCTTGTTCTTAAGGGCGCTTTTCCCAACCCGACCCAGAGCGCCCAGTACACTGTCGCGCTCAGCACTTATAGGCAATTCCTTGAAAATCTTCTTGCATATCTCTCGTGCATTTTTCAGTTCGTCGGAAAGTGGTATATCGGGAGGCACTGCGGAATCGGGAAGAATGTCAAACATATTTGCGGATCCAATGAGCCGGTCGATGGTGTACCTCTTTTGCTCAGCAAAAGAATTCGAAAATCTTAGGCGAGCATCATGCCAAGTCTGATCCCGGTCGAGCCAATTACAAAGAATGCGCCCAAAGGCGTCCGGCTGTGTAACAGCATCTATAAGGACATCCGCAGGGTGCGGACGCTCTTTGTCAATATCATTAGATGAATCACGTTTTGGTGGCATGCTCCAATACACTTTGAGTACTTTAGGCAACTTGTCATCAGACTTAAGGCATACGTTAAGTCTCAGCAGATTTTGTGGACGGCCTACTAACAGTTCGAGATATTTCAACACCGTTAATGTATCTGCGATGGTCTCATCAAAAGTGTGCGGTTCTTTAAATACGATGCTTGTGAAGATGGTATTCGTCAGGGTAACCCCGCCCGGACCTCCCAAAGGATAGTTCGGATTATGCGTCGCAGATATTCTTCCCAGGGTCGTGTCCGCCGAGAATATCTCGCACTTACCGGTGAAATAGAGGATCTGGGGGTGGGGACCCGTTGGAATTTCCCGTTTAAGATTATTGGCACGAGTAATCTGCTCTATGAAAGGTCGTGCATCAATCACTCTGCCAAAGGCATCGAAATCATAGAAAAGTGTACTTGCGTCATCAACGACAAAATCGACCTCAGTAATTGTCTTTTCGTCATTGGTAATTTGATGGTTGCCATGAAGTACAAAATGGGGGAAAATGCTCGCAAAGAAATAACCTTCGTTCCCGCGACGGGCGGAACCCGTGCCCATTGTTGTAATGCAGTGGAGCAGCGTCACCTTCGTAAGATCGTGTAAAGTACCCTTCACACATTGGCCTGGAATATCCCGTGTGTCGAAATAATGGTCGTCTCTGAGGTAGAGAGAAGTATTCGGACCCGCAAACGTAAGTTCGCCATAAATCTCCCTGCTTGCGGAAATTGCGAATGTCCCGGAGTGGTTGGACTTTTCGAGTTCATCTGTCATCATAATTCATCCTATAATCCAAAGGAATTGGCACGGGAGTGTTGGGGACGGCGGAGGGGACGTTGCTCACTTCTTTCACTTTTACCTCTTCCGTCTGTTGCATATGCCGCTCCTAATCCTCACCTTTCAGTTGCTCTGAGTTTCGTTCCTGAAACCAGAATCCATAGACGTTTTTTCATCTAACTTTCCCCCATTTCCTAGGTCGAATTTCATTCCTTTTCAGCCCCTGCAACCATCGCTCCTCATGGAGTACTACAATACCTGTTCAGAACATCAAAAAAACTATTCAGGTCAGGCTCGGGTATTTGCTGCAGTTTCTTGGAAGCGTTCTTCCCAGAGACAACCTCGGAGGGATCGACCGTCTTATCGAGTAAAGATAGGGATTTCAGCTCGTCGGCAAACTTTATCCTTCCTTCGAGTCCTCCCAGGTATCCGTCATCATTTGGATAGTTGAGGATAACGTAGATGATTCCGTCAGCATAGATGGATAGGATCCTCTTTCCACCCTTCCCCTGAATCCCAAAAGCAGGGTTCTTGCTGACACTCTTCACAAAAACTCCTCTCTCAACAGTCCATTTGAGGATCTTCTCAAGTCGCTGCCGTAACGTCCCATCAGGCAGTTCACTGTAACTATCCCGCAGCAGACTCTCCGTCCACACATTCATCTTCCCTGGCCCTTTTATAGTCGCCTGCGTTTGTCCGATTAGACGTGGAACGAGCACCACGGAATCCTGTTTCCCATAGGCTTTGAGTTCCAGTCCCAAGACTTCCGCGTTTTCCATCTCCTGGTTGAGGTACTCAATCATCCTCCGGACCTCGGACCTCAACTCGTCCGATGAGATGATTAAACGGATTCGACCCTCTTTGAGGTTATCCTCCACCACATCCCAAAAAGCATCCACATCGAAATCCTGACCGAACGCCTCTCGAACATTGTCGTCCAAGCTCTTTCCCAATTTGGCCCAGTACTCGCTGGCTTTCTGCCTTGCCTGGCCTCCTGCCCAAACCTGAGCGGCATTTGCTGCATATTCAATAATCTGTCCGATCACCTCCCGCCGTGCCTCGGGGTTCTCAAACAGTTTTGTTTCTACCAGAGTGAGTACTCCTCGTTGATCAACGAAGAGATGATCGAGTGACCAATTTCCAATAGGCATTTCTCGGCGAAGGAGGATAAAGCGGGGCGGATCGTCGGTGTTCGGATCTATCTGTCTCCCCGGAATGATCTGGGGGTACTGCTCGAAGAACCGCTGCAGCGCGCCCTCGAGGGTTTCACCCAACAGCCCTTCTCGCATCGATCTCGCAGGCATAGGTTCCAAGTCCTTCCCTTTTAGCAAAAAGACTTCATCGGATGCATCTGGCATATTCTTTTTACCTCCAGTATTAGTCTTTAAGCATGTTGGTGCAAAGAAGCAGCCAAGGGGACGTTGTGGAATCCTTCCACTTTTGTCCCCACCTTCTCGAAGGGTTCACCTGAACTGCACCGTAACCCTTCCCGAGAGCCATTGCCCGCATATCAGTGCCCTGCTTCCCCGTGGCATCCGAAAGAGATGGGTTTCCAACAAAAAAGGAGGGTGCGGAAACGGATGGATTGCCGCGACTCTCCCCCCAAAGGATAAGATCTTTCTTTGTCGTCCACTTTACCCGCCTACGCAGAAGACCGGGCCTGCACGCCGTGACGCACTTCGAAGTGCCGGCACGGGCAGCCCACGGATCAATGAACGGAAATCCTCCGAAGCTCCACTTGAAGCGAATCCTGCTTCGGCGGGTTCCGCCTTACGGGGCATCAGAAGTCACGCTTTTATTCGCGCGGCTCCACCATTTCTGGTACCGTTTCTGACCGCAATTTGCCCAACTATACCAGAAAAGGAGAAGTCATTGCAAGAAGACCACTCGTTCACCACTGAGACGCAGAGGGCACGGAGAAAAGATGATGAATGTTTTGCTCTGGCGGGTCGAAGATTCCGGTAAGCATTGAACGGAAGAGGTGCCGCCAGAGCAAAAACCCTCTGGCCTTGCAGGGCATGGGAAGATAGTGTCTCCCCGGCCCCACCATGAAAATTGAGTTTTCAATCCGTGACAAGCCGAGTTTAAAGCAGCATATTCTGTGCTACGGTGCAAGAAATGTAAGGGTTGATTTCTATGTCTGAGGATCGGCTCTCCTATCCTTGAGGATAAAGGGGTCACGCGCCTTTCCCAATTCTTACGACTTGACCCATGCTTCAACCGGTGTCGATAGGAACTCAGCCAACGGGATTCCCTGGCTGCCGACCAGAAGCTGTCGTTTCACCCGAAAGGCCCTGGAGAAGGCTTCAATGCCTGTCAGGCGCTCTCTCTTGCGCCTACTCTTCACTTCGATTGCAACAATGTTGGCCCCGGATCGCCCCCGTACAGGATGTAGTGCTCCAGACTCAAGCCGAAGGCTTCCCGCATTTCGGCGTAGGACCAGTGCATCACAGGAATCACCTCAAAGCGTCCGGCCAGACTTTCGGCCAACCCCCTCTGAACAAGGAGTGGGGATGAACCCAAGAGCACGACTTTGAGCGACAGCCCTGAACGAGTGTCCTCGTCCCATAGACGTTTCACCGTGTCAGACCACTCTGAAACCTTTTGGGCTTCGCCGAGAATCAGAAGCGCGCCCTTCTCCTGCCCCCTGTTCGTAATCTTTAATCGGGCGATGTCCCATTGCTGTGCGATCCACATACGATCTCGCAACGTAGGTTCGTCCGCCGTTGCAAAGTGAACAGGTATGGAGACGGAATCCATCACCGGGCGCGCAATCGTGGTTTTGCCTACCTGCCTCGGTCCCGCCAGGACCTGCATGAACCGCCTGGGTTCCTGCACACGCTTCAGCAGCTCATTAAAAAGGGTTCTCTTATACACGTCTCTCACCCCAAAAACATTTTACTCAGGACATTGAGCAATTTTACTCAAAATATCGACTAAGTCAAATCTCCCGAGTCCTCTTGCCGATTTTCGTCACTACGACGACCACAAGGCTGTTCACCACAGAGGCACAGAAAACAAAGGGTTCAAGGTTCAGAGGTTCAGGGTTCAACAAAGAGGAAGTACTGAGTGCCATTGGTTTTGTGCCCCGCAGGGCGAGGGCTTTTGGTCGGTCGACAGACCGGGCAAAAATAGTAACCTTCTTTGCGGAGTTCTCTGTGATCTCTGTGCCTCGAACGAGGCCCGCATAAAACGGGGCGAGTGGGTGGTGAGAGCTCATTCTCTTTGGTTTCACCACAGGCACAGAGGGCACAGAGCAATTGCGGAATGCGGATTGCTGATTGCGGAATGAAAGACGTCGATCGAAGATCCCGGGAAGTATACCGGGGGTAACGACCGGACAAAAAACGCTCGCCCTTCGGGAGACCCAGAATCAGATTTCAAAGCCTTGGCCAAGAAGTGGCTATGCCTTGCGATCTGTCTTGGTTGATGCGTTATAACCGAAACAGACTGCCAACTTGCCCTTACTCAGATTTCCTTTGCTGCCTCAAAAGGTGAAGGTGGGCAGGCTGGTTTCGCCAAAAACGAGCTGAACCGGTCCTCACGTTTCAGAGAGGCTTACGGATGGGGTGTGATGGCGGCGATTGTGATCTGTCCTCTTCCCGGTCCGTAATACCAGAACACTCGAAAGGCGCCGGGAGCCCGTTGCTGGGCATAGGCCTCAAAGACCTTTTCTCCATTCGGACCTTTCAGCGACTTGAATTCGTGAGTATTAAGGGAAGGATGACGAAGATTGGTTTCCATCAATCCGAGGGTTTTCCGGACAGCCTTTAAGATAGCCGCCCTCGACGAGTCTTCTTCGAGTTCTCGAAGATCTGCGTCAGCCTGGCGGGTAAAGATCAATTCATACATAGAGTCCTACCTAGCGTACTTGGCAAAAGATCCCCGTTTAATCGTGCCCCCCTCGGACAACCCTTTCTTCACTTTCTCCAGAGCCTCCTTGTTTTCATGGAGCCAGGCTTCCCGGGCCGGGATTTCCACCATAGGCTCCAGGATAATCCTGTCTCCCTCCTTGTACGCCCTCACAGAGCTGATGTTCGTTTCTGGAAGAAGCTTCGTCAAGGAGATTCTCTTTCTTGAGTCAACAGTGAGTTTTACCGCTTCCATTTTGAATCCCTCCTTGCTAAAGATAGCATAAGAGAGAAATGGGATTTGTGTCAAGTGGGAATACCCACGCCTCAATTCGGCGCCAGGGGGGTGTTGAATTCTTTCACGCCCGCCCCGCCCTTCTCGAAGAGTTCGCATGAGCTCGAGTTGGGATTTCAGATATCGCCTTCGATGAGGCATCTCTCAAACCCGTTCATTTCGAGCCAGTGGTAGGCGTGGTACTTGCTCAGCATGCTGGCGACAAATTCCTCGGCAAGTAGAAAATTATCGAGAAAATGAATAGGGATATCCCAGCGCTCCTGGGCTGCAAGAAGGCTCCCGAGTACCGCATTGGGGTGGGCCTGGGTCTCCTCGTATGGGGTCTTTACAGTGCTCAAGGTTCCCTCGATCACCAGGCATTTCTTCCTGAAGCCCGAGAGTCTTTCGCACTTTTCAATGAAGTCCGATCTCTCATGGATGATCGACTTCACCAGATCCGGGATGGTCTTTCTCTCCACAGCGACCTCGTCCTCCATTCCGAGAAGGGTATAGTCACCTATCGGTAATCTTTTCCTGATCGTCCCTGAAAACCAGTTGGTAAACCGTTCGAAGGTGTACCCCATGTGCTCTGCAGAATCGATTACAACCGTGGGTTTGGGGATACGGATTGCTTCCCCATTCTGCCTCACCTTGAGGGGTGACTGGGGAGGGGGCACCGGACACCGGTTGTCGGTGTCTCCGTCGAAAGGCTCGAAGGTCTCAAAAGTTCCCTTCTTACACCGAGGGCATTTGACAGATCCAGGGGGGAGAACTAAGTAAACAGGGCTCTTACATTTGCGGCATACCATCCTGCTTTTTCGCGCAGTATTGCTCAACCAGATGTCGCTCACAGAGGAAAGAGGCCTCTCATACTCAACGATCGGGTATTCTTTCTTTTTGTCACAGGAAGGGCAGTAAACCACAGCCATCAAGCCATGGATCGGACCTGTAGCCACCTCGTGCGGATTTTCGTACCGCCGTCTTTTTCTCTCCTCTTTCCGGTACGGCCACGGTCCGCTTGTCTCAATGAAGTAATTGCAGTGATTGCACGAATACTCGTAGCTTTCCATCTCGACTCCCCCTTTGTTCCCTTGGTATCGTTCGAGCCAAATTCTACTCCATCTTGAATGAAAAGACTATTGGATGTTCTCCCCGCTCCCTTGATTCCTTGACAGGTTTATTATAGAAGATGACCTCCCCCAAAGAGTGTCCTATGTTTCCATTTCGAATTTTGGGTCGCGGATTGCGAATTGAAGAAGCAGAATTTTGAGGTGCGTTGGACTCTTATGGCGGTTGATAAGGCGGATATACTTAGACCATTTCTAAGAATTGCCGGGGCGTCAATACTCTCAAATCAAACGGCAAATCTCGTAAGTCAAGAAGGTCTTTGTCCCCATTAACAAGGAACCTTGCCCTTGCTTCAATGCAGCATTCAAGTAACATATTGTCTTCTGCGTCTCTGCAGATGAACAGTTTTCTTTGGGGGTTGAGAACGGTCGCTTTTGTGACAAACGTGCCAATGCCGGAGATTAAGGCTTTCAATTGATCATGGGTAAGTTTTCCTTCTGCCTCAAGTGCCAAAGGCACATCACGATATTCCCTCAAGAGATCAGGGGACACGAATAATTCCGCCTGGGCAAAAGCTTTCGTGACTGCCTTCTCAGGAATTCCTCCGAAGGCAACGGCAGAAACAAGTACCCCCGTATCTATGACGCCCTTAATCCTTCTTCTCGTAAGCCTTTCTCCTTACTGACTGGACAGCATTATCAATATCTTTCACTGTCAACTTTGTCTTCTTGAACGCTTCCCGGGCGACTTTGAAAGCGGCGTCAAGTCTATCCTCCGGTGAAAGCGCGGAAAGGATGTAATCCTCTGGATTGATTTTTTTTGCAGTCACTCTCATCTTCATCACCTCCTCTCCGTTTGTACTCACCCAATCATATAATATCTCATTCTCTTATACAATTGCTGAGCGGATCCGCCGGTAACATTGGAACAACCGAAACATGTCTTGTTAGTAGATTTCCGTGATCTTTTCGGCCTCCGTCTTGATCAATCTCCTGAGACTCTTGGGTTTGACGACCTCGACCATGTCGCCGTGCTTCAGGATTTCCCTCTTGATCTCGGAAAAGTCTGCGACGGGGAAGCTCAATTCCAGGGAGCCATCTTTCAGGGTTTTTACCTTCTGATCTTTGTGCCAGATCTGGTCCTTGATCCACTTTGATTTGAGAGGTGAAAATCGAAGGGTAACCTCCCTTACCGGTTCCCCCTTGTAGATCCCGAAAGAAGAAGCAAAATAGTTTTTCGCGTTAAAATCGAAAGGCATTTCAAACGTCTCATCCAAAACCTTGACATCAACCATTCTTCCCAACACAAAGTCTCTCAAGGTATTCCTCGGGTGGCAGTAGTCGATCAGATGCCATGTCCCCATGTAGTTCATCAGGTGATAGGGATCGATCACCCTCGACACCTCTTCCTCTCTCACCGGTGACTGGTAGGAAAAGCTCAGCCGTCTCTGCTTCAGACAGCCTTCCAGCACAGATTTAAATACCTGTTCGGGCGCCGGGGAATACTCGATCAGTTGAAAGGAAAAGGCATCATCAATCCTGTTTCGTCCAGACGATCCTCCCTAATTCCTTCTCTTTCCATCTTAATCCATTTTCACATCGATGATATCCCTCAAGGCATCTCCCAGCAGGTTGTAGCCTAACACAGCCAGACTGATCGCCATTCCCGGAAAAGTTGCGATCCAGGGAGCACCGAGCATATAGGTCAGTCCGTTACTGATGATCTCCCCCCAAGTAGGGTCAGGAGGGGGTACCCCCAGGCCCAAGAAACTCAGAGCTGCCTCCATATTGATGGCTGTCGCAATAGAAAGAGTGAAGAGGACGATCACAGGAGTCATCGCGTTTGGAATGATGTGATGAAGGTAAAGCGGGAGGGGACGTACGGGAGGGGACGTAGGTTCTAAAACAACTTCTGAGCAACTTCTGATTGCTGATCTGGATCGAGATAGACCACTCGGTTCCACAAGTTGTTTTAGAACCAACGTTATATATTCTTTGAAGGGTAGAATAGACTCCAAATCATACGGTAAAAAAAATTAAGATATAATCTATCCCAAAAAGAAACCTCCTGTTAAGAGATAAGAGTAAGCACGACCAAACTCAAATTC
>Ga0209777_10007223_pt1 | contig 12367 bp, 15 predicted proteins | sample FrelakmetHBP12HB_FD_187147 | JGI IMG/M metagenome (GOLD analysis project Ga0209777, IMG submission 187147) | Freshwater lake sediment microbial communities from the University of Notre Dame, USA, for methane emissions studies -HBP12 HB (SPAdes)... | ecosystem: Environmental > Aquatic >... | reverse complement strand
AGTAGGTGGCGTCGCTCATCCCGTACTTGCGGCAGAGATCGGCGACTTTGGCGCCAGCCTCACCCTCCCTGAGCACGGCGATGATCTGTTCCTCGGTGTACTGTCTTGCTTTCAATGGAGCCCTCCTCTGTTATTTAATTATAGCGGAGAACTCTAAGTCAGGGTGTTACTGTTTTCGGGGGAAAGGTCACGGTCCCTAAATCAACTTAAGGTACCGACTAAAGGCAGCACTGAAGGCCGACATAGATTCTGGCATAGCCTAACTATCCGTCGTATGATTCGTAATACAGGGTACATTGGTAAAACGGTTTTCAGTGGTATATTGTTACCAGACGTCACGCCGGCGATTATTGATGAAGAATTATACAAATTTGCTAATAGCGAAATTGATAGACCGAAGGTAAGGAACGGTAGGCCTAAACAATTGTACTTATTACGTAACCATGCTTATTGTGCAATCTGTGGTAAGCCCCTTGTCGGGCATTGCCTGAATAAAAAATATCGTTATTACCAATGCAATAGCGCTAGACCATTTGAAACCAGCCCGAAGAGGTGTGTTGCACGGTATATACGCGCAGGAGAGCTGGAAGACATCGTCTGGAGAAAGACACGAGAAGTGCTGAAAGCCCCAAAGCTTATTCTTACAAAGATACAGAACGAAATCGTTGACATAAATAACAAGACGAGTCAAAACAATCTTAATAATGAAATCACAAAGCTACAGAAGAATCTTGGTAACTATGAACTGCGTCGGAGCAATCTTCTCGAAGCAATGGAATTAGGCGAGTTTGAGAAAAATGAAATCTTGGACCGCTTGAGTAATATTAAGCGTCTACGACATGAAGATGAGGTTAAATTAAGTGACCTATTGAAAACAAGAGAGAACCTAGCAAGCCTTGCGGGTGCCAAAATCAAGCTCGGTCAAATATATGATCGGGTACTAGAAAATCTACAATATGCCACACCTGAAATAAAGATGCTAGCCTTGGATGCACTGGAATTAAAAGTTTATGCCAAAGGTCTTAATGACGTAGAAATTCAAGGTGTCATTCCGCTTGAATTAGCTTTACCTACCACTGCACAAACATCGGCATCACTACGTGCGTGTAGTTTTCCGTGCCTACCGGGCGGATAAGGCCGGGGCTGGAGGGATTGGTGGTTTCCAGCGCTACCTGCGATTCGCGGAGTACGCTTAAAACATCCGTCAGGTACTTGCCGTTAAAAGCAATCTTGGCATCGGCGCCCTCTACGGTGGCATCGATTTCGCCTACATCGTCACCGATTTCCTCGGAACGGGCGGATATCGCCAGTCGGCCGGGGTTCGTCTCGCTGCCGGGTGTGACCACCAGGCGGACGATGCCACTGCCGTCGCGGGCGAAGATAGAGGCTGTCTTGGTGGCTTGCTGGAATTCCTTAACGTTGACCATGACGCGGGTGTTATAGCTCTTGGGGATAAGCTGGGAGTAGTTGGGGAAGGTGCCCTGGACGAGCTGGGATACAAGCTCCGTGCTCTTCAGGCGGAAGAGGACCTGGCTCTTGTTGGGATTTAAGGTAATACTAACGGCTTCTTCCTGGTCGCCCATGAGGCGGTTCAATTCGGCGAGGGTACGGGCGGGGATAATGACCTCGGTTTTCTGGCTGAATTTCTCCTTGATGGGGAGCTTGAAGACAGCCAATCTAAAACCGTCCGCCGCGGCGAGTGTGAGCGTGCTGCCTTCGAACTGGGTGCAGACGCCGGTGAGGACGGGGCGGGACTCTTCTGTGGCGGCGGCGAAAACAACCTGATTAATCGCCTGGCGTAAAGTTTCCACTTCTACGCTCGTGGTGATACCTTCATCGACGCTGGGAATCGGGGGGAATTCCTTGGCATCGACGCCGCTGATGCGGGCTTCAAAGCGGGCGCACTTTAAACCGAGTGTTTTGGTCTGCGGGGAAAGATTGATGGCAATCGTATCGCTGGGCAGCGAACTGACGAACTCGGTAAGCAGGCGGGCCGGCACGGTAATGGCGCCCTCTTCTTCTATTTTCGCGCCTATCCAGCAGCTGATGGCCATCTCGAGGTTGGTAGCGACGAGTTTCAGCTGGCCCTTTTCCGCGGTAAGCAGGACGTTATTGGTAATGGGAAGAGTCGTCCGGGTAGCTACCGCTCTACCGACAATGCCGAGTCCCCGGTTGAGGTTTTCTTGAAGACAGGTTAATTTCATGGCGCACCCCCCAAAATTAGCTATGGTGCACTAGTATACAACATTGCTAAGGTTCTATTCAAGCTCAATGGTGCCGCTCTTGCCGCCGCTTTTTTTAACCAGGCGGATATTTTCTATTTTCATGGCGCGGTCGACAGCTTTACACATGTCATAGATAGTCAGGGCGGTTACGGCGACGGCGGTCAGCGCTTCCATTTCCACCCCCGTTTGGCCGGTGCTTTCCACCGTGGCGGCTATTTCTACGGTGCTGTTTGCCTCGTCCGGAGTGAAATCAATTGATACATTGCCGATGAGGATAGGGTGACAGAGGGGAATAAGGTCGGGCGTTTTCTTGGCGGCTATAATACCCGCCAATTGCGCTACGGAGAGGACATCTCCTTTAGCGGTGCCGCCCCGTTTGATGAGCTGGAAGGTGGCGGGCTGCATCCGTACCAGCCCTTTAGCTATGGCGATACGGGCGGTTTCCGCTTTGCCGGTCACATCCACCATGCGCGGCCGACCGGCATCATCCAGATGGGTCAGCTTTTTCCTGACCATCGTTGGTTCCTCCTCTTTTTATCCCCCCACCTGGGAAAAAGGGCGGCCTTTGTGGTTTATGCCCTCGGTGAGGTGGTGACTTTTAGGTTTTTTAGCGATGGCATTTTCAATCAGGGTTTTCAATTCGGCGACGGAGGCGCCGCTCCGCAGCGGCTCTTTAAGGTCGATTTCATCTTCGTTGAGCAGGCAGAGGCGGAGCTTGCCGTCCGCGGTCAGGCGGAGTCGGTTGCACTGGTAGCAGAAGTGCTCCGTAACGGGAGTAATGAAGCCGATAGTGCCGGTGGCGCCGGGCAGGCGGAAATATTTGGCAGGGCCGTTGCCGACACCGATTTTCCATGGTTCGAGTTTGCCCAGGGGTTCGATACGCTTTCTCATGTCGTTCACGGAAAAGAGCGTAGGGGATACCGTCGCTTCGCCGTTGACGGGCATCTGCTCGATAAAGCGGACATTCCAGCCGTCGTCGATGGTCTTACGGGCGAAATCGGGAATCTCATCGTCATTAACGCCGGCCATGACTACCATATTGATTTTTACGGGGGTTAGACCTGCCTCACCGGCAGCCTCGATGCCTTTCAAGGTTTCTTGAAGTTCACCGCAGCGGGTAATCTGGCGGAATTTTTCCGGTTTAAGGGTATCCAGGCTGACGTTGACGCGCATCAGGCCGGCCTCTTTAAGCTCGGCGGCATACCGCGCCAGTAAAATGCCGTTGGTCGTTAGAGAAATATCGTCGATGGTATCGATGCCGTCAATCATCCTGATGAGGTCAGATAAGCCCGCCCTGACGAGGGGCTCGCCGCCGGTGAGCCTGACTTTGTTGATGCCGAGCTCGGCGGCCGCTTTCACGAGGGTAAAGATTTCCTCGTAGCTTAAGATGTCATAGTGGGACATCAGGGTGATGCCTTCCTGCGGCATGCAGTAAACGCAGCGCAGGTTGCAGCGGTCCGTCACCGAGATGCGCAGATAGTTAATGGGTCTTTGAAAAGAATCGGAAATTCCGGTCATAATGTCGCCTTCTAGAGGATATTATACATGAAAGAGAGAGCAGTTTACAGTAAATAGTTTTTAGTTATTGGTTGTTAGTTGGGGGGAAGGATACATTAAATCCTTCTCTTATCTCCCCTTCGGCAGGCTCAGGGCAGCTCTTTACGAAAGGGAGAGCCTGTACCATAAGGGAGTAGGCTTTGCCTAAGAACTTCTAGTTACGATACGAGGCTTCAATATCTGGTACAACCAGATTAGTGCAGCAAGAAACCATCCACCGATTATATACCCTCCGACAACGTCACTCGTCCAATGAGTGCCGAGGTAAACCCGGGAGGCACCTATCCATAAAAATAATATCAGAAAAGCCGATAGTGTCAGCATCCTTAGCCCCGGCTTGCTGAGATGGGTAATAGTCAAATAAATAATCATTCCAAGGAATAACACGGCAAAGAAAGCGTGCCCACTGGGGAATGATTTCCCCGTTTCAGCGACGTATACCGTCACCAAATCCGGTGTGGGCCGGGGGCGATTGATCGCAATTTTGAGGGCATCATCAATAAGAGAAACTAACCCTGCCGCTGCCACCTGGCTGCCCTCCAATCTACCGAGACGGCGCCAGACCACGATACTGCTAATAATGACAAGCAAGGCGGCTCGCCATCCACCGGTTGCATAACTTATACCCTCCATAGCGGTAAGCAGCGCCCTGCTATGGAGGGATTGAAACAGAAGAGTAAGCTCCAGGTCACCTGAAAAGCGGGATTCAAAATGAGCCAATAGGGAAATAACCGGTGCAAGTATAGTCAAACCTACACTGGCTATTACCTCCTTGCGATGTGAGTTTTTGCTCACGGCATCACCTCGTGTGGCGCTTAGTCACCTGCTATTATAATGACAGTATACCTCAAGTTTATTTCCAGCCCAATCTCATATGTGTAAATGACAAACATTATTCGGCCGCGCAGGTATAGTCGATGGCAATAATCTGGTAAACATGCATTATTATCACTTATCAAATGAATTAGATTATAATGAAACCTGACCTGCAGGGATTTCTGCTTGGCTTATTACTCTTTTATGATTAGCAAAAGGAGGATACCTTGAAGAAATTTATCCTTTCCGATCTGCATATCGGACACAAAGACTCTCAATACGATGTGATGGACCAGGCGATAGCCTATATCCGACAAGAGGCTAAGGCTGGCGATGAAATATGGGGCCTGGGAGATTGGTTTCATATGTATGAAAAAGGCTTTGATACCTGTCTCCAACACCCCATGACACAGAAATTTCGCGACCTAGCCGGGGAGATTCCAACTAAGCTCATGCCTGGAAACCATGACCATATACTGGAGAAGTACCGGGATAATCCCGACCTTGGTAATCCTATTAGGCCCATCAGATTAATACAACCCTTTATGGATGGTGACTTCTGGTACTGTCATGGGCATGAACATGACCCTTCAGTTCAATATGTTCCCCGACCGCTTATGTGGCTCTACAATCATCTACCCAAAAAAAAGATGACTCCCGGCAATTTTAGACATAATTCTATAACTGAACAATTTATGATGCTGGTGTACTTAGTACACGCAAGGGCTTTACTCAATCTTCAGGAAACAGTAAAGAAGGAACACCAGGAATGTAAGGGGATAATTCTGGGCCATACTCATCTGCCCCTTTATCAGCGTTCTCCCCAATTATTGTTCTTGCTTAATGATGGAGATATGAGACACAGTGCAACTTTTACTGTAGAAGATGATAGTGCGTTCCATCATCTGACCTGGGATTCCAGTCTGCACCATTGGCAAGTAAACACAATACCGAGACCATGATGTGGACTGCAAGCCGTAGGTTCGAGCTTACATTAGAAGCAAAATCCTATTGGAGAGAATATTGAACGGCAAAAGTCATAATTAACCCATGTCAACTTCCCCTGGTGCAAGGGGAAAAGCGGTAGTATCGGATGCCCTCTTGCGTAGGCGTGATACAATTAAGGTATACCATATACACCGAGACTACTTTAAGAAAAAAATGCTTACAGACTACGTCACGGACATCAGTCGTTGGGAGGCATGGCAGAAAGAATACCGGTACGGCGGTTTAATGATTATTCCTCCGGACCCGCCGTTTGCGCGCGTGGAAACGCTCCGGAAGAAATATGACCCCAAAGGACAGGCAATCTGCTGCCCGCACATCAGCGTTACCGTTCCGTTTCCCAGAGCGTTAAGTGACGCTAACTGGTACGAAATAAAGTCAATTGTTTCCGGCATCAAACCTTTTACCATTAAATACGGCCCGCTGATAAACTTCCTGCCTAATCCGGGTGTCTGCCTGGCAATAGAACCGCTGGCCGAGATGGACAATCTCCGCGCCGCGCTGGAAAAGGCCGCCGCTTTCAGGGGAGCGCCACCGAGGAAGTATCCCTTTTTGCCACACATGACGATTGCGGAATTCATTACGGAAGAAGAAACGAAGGAACTAATGGTAAAACTCGAGAAAGTTGCGCCGGTCGGTTCTTTCTTTTGCACCAGGGTCTTTTATGCCGTACCGGATAAATATTTTCATTTCACAGAACGTGGGGGGTTAGGTTTTTACGGGTAGGGGTCGCGGAGGCGTCCGCCGACTAGCGGTTAGCGGATTTTTTGTAGCGGCGGACTAAAGAGCGTCGCGCCATTTAACGAGCATTTCCCGCGCTTTTTCCGCCGCCCGCGCTCGGTGGCTGATAAGGTTTTTCTCTTCCAGCGTCAGCTCCGCCATGGTCTTGCCCAGCTCCGGAATAAGAAAAATGGGGTCGTAGCCGAAGCCGTTGTCGCCCCGCGGTTTTGCAATAATGATTCCCGGGCATATGCCAGAACAAAGCTCCACTTTTCCGTTCGGTTCGGCGATGGCGATAACACAGCGGAATTGCGCCGTCCGCTGCATTTCCGGCACGTCCCTGAGTTTCGATAAGAGAAAATTGACTCTATCGGCATCGGTGGCGTTATCACCGGCGTAGCGGTGCGATAGAGTGCCTGGTTCGCCGTCGAGGGCATCGACTTCCAGTCCAGAATCGTCGGCCAGCGAGAGCAGGCCGCTGATAGCCGCCAGGGAGGTTGCCTTGAGGGTGGCGTTTTCCTCAAAGCTTTTACCGATTTCCGCCACTTCCGCGGTAATACCCTGGTCGGCCATGGTGATGATTTCAAAGGGGATGCCCTTGAGCAGGCCCTGGTACTCGCGCAGCTTGCCTTCATTGTTGGTTGCCAGCAGGAGATTACCGTAAAGCAAGTTAACTCCAAAAATAAGTTGTGGTGAAATTTGCCCCCACCCGGTTTCCCCGCTAGAATTCGATGCCTTTTCTGGCTTCTATCCCTTTATCAAAGGGGTGCTTGATTTTTACCATCTCGGTTACCAGGTCGGCCGCCTCGATAAGCCTGCTATCGGCATTGCGGCCGGTCAGGATAAGCTCGACATGGGGCGGCTTGTCTGTGATGAGCTGCAGGACTTCATCTATTTCTAAAAGGTTAAAATAGACGGCAACAATAATTTCGTCCAGCACCACGAGGTCGTAGCCGCCGCCGGTAATCGCCTCGCGGGCGGCGGCGAGGGCGGCTTTAGCCTGCGCTTTTTCCTCCGGATTGATGCCGCCGGTTTTATGGATAAACTGGCGCAAGCCGAAACTGGCTATTTTGACATTGGGGAGGTTGGCGAGGGAGGTGTATTCGCCGTAGGTGTAATCACCCTTGATAAAGAAAATAACGCATATTTTTAAGCCGTGACCGGCGGCCCGCATAACCGTGCCCAGCGCAGCCGTGGTCTTGCCTTTACCGTTGCCGGTGAAAATCTGGACCAGGCCTTTTCGGTTTGATTTATCCATTAGAAAAATACTCCGTTATTGGAAAACGGCGTGGAGGTGTTTCAGGCATGTTTTAACGCTTTGGGCCGGATACGGAAAAATGTAGTGATTCCCACCAGGGCAGGGAGCGCTACCCCATAGCCGATGAGCAGCGACGAAACGTTCAGCCACCAGTCTACGAAGGGCAGTGCGATAAAAAGGAAAGCCATGGATGGCGTGACATTACGTCTCCAGATGAGAATCAGGAGGGTGGGCAGGGTCAGGATAAGCATGGGTAGCGTTAATATGGCAAAGAGGATGCCGATAGTGGTGCTGACGCCCCGTCCCCCGCGGAAACCGAGAAAGACAGGCCAGTTATGACCGATTACCGCCGCCGCACCGGCGAAGAGCACGACAGCCTGGGACATATTCACTGCCTGGGCGATGAGGATAACCAGCGAACCCTTGGCGGCATCAATAACGCCGACGATGACGCCTGCCCGGGAACCGAGCTCGCGGAAGGCATTGGCGGCGCCGGCATTCTCATCCCCGATACGGCGGATATCATTACCGGCGATAACACGCCCGGCGATATAAGCCGTGGGGAAGGCGCCGAAAAAGTAACTGATGATAACTACTATCCAGGCCATGCTCAAATCTCATGGTGCCGGGAGAGGGACTCGAACCCACAAGGATTGCTCCGGCGGATTTTAAGTCCGCTGCGTCTGCCTGTTGCGCCATCCCGGCCTGCACAGAGTAATTCTAGGGGCTGGCGGGGAGGGTGTCAAGACGCAGCGGGGCGGCAGTGCTTTACTTTGCTCCGCCGCCCCTGGTTTTGTAAATACTAATATGCCAGCTTTCCCGTCGCTATAGCGCGGTTTATGCCTCACCCGGAAGGGGGAGACGACCATAAATTTGCTCTTTCCGCGGCTTATTTGGCTGGGGGTGCGGGAGGAGCCGGAGGAGCAGGTGGAGGGGAAGACGGGGGAGCTTTCGGCTTCATAAAACGGCTGGTTACGGAAGAAAAGGGAATATTTTTAAAATCCATGTAAGCGAGCGCAATTAACGCCAGCGAGACGATCAGTGCGAGGATAAGGCCAGCGCCTACACCCCACCCATGTCCAAGATTCTTCATGTAAATGATTGTGCCTAATAACGCCAATACACCGGCTAAAATCGAGCCCAGAGCCCTGGTCCTTTTTTCGGCTAGGAAAGCTGCTGCAGCGCCGAGGATGCTCATGATTAATGTCAAAATACCCCAGTCATGGGTACCATTGAACGATATACCAAAAAAGCCGTTACTTGCGGATATCCAGGGTAAAAAGACCATGATAAAAAGTATCACACTGGCGATCAAGGTAGGAAAATAGGGTTTGGTGTTGAATTTTACGTTCAATTTACGCCTCCTTATTTATTAGGATTTACTAGGCGGAGTGATTCATCTTTCTTCTCTGTGATTCACCTCCTTGAAGTGAGCAGCGTCTAATACTTAATTAGTTCAACAATGTTAGCACTATTGTAAGGGCTTATCTTCAAGGTGTCAAGCTGGCGGCAATGAGCCATTTACTCAATCCTGGTTGGTAATCTCGCGCAGCACAGAGGGACTTAATGATGCGACTTGCGAAACGAGCGCATTTTGTGGGTGTGGGAATGAAAAGCCGTATCTGCATGCTTTGGTGCATTATTCGGCGATGGCAAAACGGAAGATACCGTATCCGGGACGACATCGGTCATTATTTCGGGTAGCGGTGTTTCTGTTAGAGGTTCCGGAATAGACAGGTTAGACGGCTTTTCCGGAGGCGTGACACCGCGTGAAAGATGAACTTTAGTAAGGGCGTTAGCTATCAGTCCGGCAATAACCATGATAAGGTCGGCGGTTTCTTTCCGGAGAACCTTCTTGTTGTGTGATGCCGTCCCCAGGATGCCGTAAACCCGGTAGGTCATTAACGGCACCGCCACCAGCCACTTATATCCGGCGTTTCTGAATGAGGCAAGCCCGTATAATCCGTCATTATTAAGGTCGGGGATAATGATTTTGTGCCCCATACCCACAATTTGCCCGCTAAAATCGTGACTCATTTTCATTGAGACAATTTCCGACCGCATATCATCGCTGAAACCGCGTTCGGCCGCCAGGGATAACTGCTGATTTTTCCTGTCACCGATAGTCTGTATCCAGCAGCATTCCACATCCAGGGCCTGGGAAAGCGCGTCCAGGGCCGTATTGACGAGCTTATCCGGCTCATTGGTTAGAGACAATGTTTCGTTTATTTCACTGATTATGGAAAAAATGGTTTTATTATTGATGTTGTGCAAACCTCGGGAAAAAAAGCGAATACAGGAAGATTATAAACCAAATTCAGCTACAAGAAAAGTCAGGCACGCCCTGTTCTGAACAGTACGCCGGCAGGTGCTTAATTTGGGCGGTTATATTTGATAGCAAATGGTAATAATGTAAAAATATCATTAAAAGGTATTGACAAATCCGTCATTTCGTATTATCATGCGCAAATGACGATGCAGAATAAGACAGGAAATCCCAGGTACGCTAAAGGGCAGCGGGTTATCATTAAGCCTGTCAGCGAAAAGGGAGTTACCCAGCGCGAATACAACGTTAACGAGTACGCCGGCCGGGTAGGTGAAATCTCTAATTTCTACTCGATAAGCCCGCGCACCGGCCAGATTTTCTTTATCTATAACGTGCGCGTGGGTAAAGACCGCAAGGAAATTGTTGTTTACGAAGATGAGTTAGAACCCTGCTTATCTTAGGGTGAGGGGAAGGGCTTAAAATACGCGGGCTGCCGTTTTTTCGGCAGCCCGTTTTGTTTTTTGAAGAGAAAAAATTTGGAGGCGACGGGCGGATTCGGACCGCCGAATAGGGGTTTTGCAGACCCCCGCCTTGCCACTTGGCCACGTCGCCCCTTTTATGATTATCATTTTATGATAAAACAGAAAATGATGCAATGTTAAGGTATTATTAGGTTCTGTTTACCGGAATAGAACGGCTTAACCTCACACTCTAGTCCTCTCGCCAGCCAAATATTAGCTGGTTTGCCCGTTAAAACAGGTTGGAGAAGGGTTAGGGGTGAGGTATAACGTGAGGAATAAATCTAAAGACCAATTACCAACAGCAACAAATTAAGCTGTACGCCGGGCTTAGAGCCGTTGGGTAAGGAACCATTTCTTCAGCTCGGGGTGGTCAAGGCTGGTGCCGCGGTCGTAGTACATCTCATAGACTTCACCATCGGTGGTTTTCACGCGGAAATAGTTACGGTGGTGCCGCTGCCACCAGCGCTTGCGGCCGGCGGCGCTCCTGCCGAAGCCGTGGTCCGGCCATGATTCCATCACTTCCGTAATAATGTGTTCGTGGTCATCCAGACGGAAGGACACGGGGACTTTAACATCGCCGCCGGTGGTGACCTCTATCTGGCGTCCGAAATAGCGTTCCGGCATGGTATAAAACCTCCGTGACTATGCTAACCGCGGTGCGGCAGTCTGTCAAATCGGTAGTCCTTAACAATTAAATATGATATTATGGGGTAACGTCTTTCGCAGGAGGCGATGCCTATGAAGGAGACTTATGCCGGGGCTGGCGTGGATATCGATCTGAAATCCAGGGTTATCTCTAAAATCAGTCGCTACGCCAAAACCACCCTCCGTCCCGAGGTTTTGAGCGGGGTGGGCTTTTTCGGCGGGCTTTTCGAGATGAAGGGCTATAAAAACCCGGTCATCGTCTCCAGCGTGGACGGGGTCGGCACCAAGCTCAAAGTAGCCTCTGCCCTGGGAAAATATGACACCGTCGGCGCGGACATCGTCAACCACTGCGTCAACGATATTTTCACCTGCGGCGCGGAGCCGATATTTTTCCTCGACTATATCGCCACCGGCAAAGTCGTGCCCGATAGATTGGAAGCCGTCGGTAAGGGGCTGGCGGCAGCCTGTAAAGACGTCGGCGCCGCGCTCATCGGTGGGGAAACGGCGGAGATGCCGGGCATCTATCACGGTGACGACTTCGACCTGGTAGGGTTTGTGGTGGGAGTGGTGGAAAAAGATAAAATCATGATGGGGGATAACATCGTCCCCGGGGATGCGATACTCGGTTTACCGTCAACCGGTCTGCACACCAACGGTTTTTCACTGGCGCGCAAGATTTTCGGGGAGACGGCGGCGACTTTAAACAAACGCTACGCCGCGCTCGGAGGGACGGTCGGCGCAGCCCTTATGAAGACGCACCGCTGTTACTATAATCAACTTAAACCTCTATTGAAAAACATCAAGGGGATGGCGCACATCACGGGTGGGGGACTGGTGGGTAATATCCCCCGCTCTTTACCCAAAGGACTAGCGGCGCAACTGGATAGCAAGAAATGGGATGTGCCGCCCATTATGACACTGCTCCAGAAAAAGGGTGGAGTAGAGACTGCAGAAATGTACCGTGTCTTCAACATGGGCATCGGCATGGCGGTTATCTGCGCGCCGGAAAATGTGGCTAAACTTACGAAAGCCCTGCCGGAGGCTGGAGTTATCGGGGAAGTGGTGAAACAAAAGGGGGAAGCCCGCGTCATTATCGACGGGCAGGGTTACCGGCAGGACAAGGTGGCGTAAGAGATAATATAGTTCCCCCTTACCTTAATCCTCTCCCGCGAAGGGGAGAGGAGACGGGAAAAGGAGAGGAAAAGGGGGGTGGTCTATGGCTAACGCGGTAATGGTGATTGACATGCTACGGACGCATACCGGGTATTACGCCTAACCCGCGGCTGCGGCGGGTATTATAAACGGGGAGGTAATTATGCTTTGGGATACAATGTCCAGTTATTTAAAATCCTGG
>Ga0209777_10007222_pt1 | contig 12367 bp, 7 predicted proteins | sample FrelakmetHBP12HB_FD_187147 | JGI IMG/M metagenome (GOLD analysis project Ga0209777, IMG submission 187147) | Freshwater lake sediment microbial communities from the University of Notre Dame, USA, for methane emissions studies -HBP12 HB (SPAdes)... | ecosystem: Environmental > Aquatic >... | reverse complement strand
GTCGTGAGGCTGAAGTCCCCGCCGTTGACCGTCGTGACCGTGAAGTCCGGGGCGTTAGCTCCCCCGCTCGAGTTCGTAAGGGGAACGGCCACCATGAAGGCGTACATCCCAGCACCGACGACGATACCGATCGTGGCGAGGGCCGCGATGGCCCGCCCCTTGTCCGTCTTTAAACGGTCGGTGCGCAAGGCAAAGAAGTAGACACCGACGGCGATGCCGCCCACTACGAAAGCAACGATTATGGCGGTGCCGGCGGCCCCTAGGAAGGGCGGTTCCTCGGAGATCACGACGACCCCGGCGCTGCTGTAGGTCGTCGAGGTGCCCGTGAGATGGACCTTCCCGACCAGGTAATAGATACCGGGCTTGATGGCCTTGCCCTCGCTCTTCATGCCCTGATAGATCCACAGCCAGCTCACGTTCATGCTGGTCCCGGTGACGTCGGAGGACATCTGGTCAGCAGGGCTCGCCGTTGCGACGATCATGTCCGAACTGATGGCCGTCGGGTCGATGTTGACATCGCGGGTCTGGTAGGGGCCTGCGATGTACTGCTCGACGCTTTCGACGGCATCGGTGCCCCAGACATCGACGATGTTCGTTCTGACAAGGACGCTCGTGCCGGCCTTGTGGCTCTCGGCATAGGTCGAGGTCGTGAGAGGGCTGGCGGCCAGGATGACCCTCGAGGGGTGGTCGGAGCTTCCGAACAGTAGACTGCCCCCGGTACCCCGCTCATGGACCGCGATCTGCAAAGTGATTGTCTGGCCTGTGCTGATGTTGAAGTGCATGGCCTCTGTGCCCTGGTACTCTTTAGCGGTGCTCGACAGGGCCGCACTCTGAGTGTTGATGACCTGGCTGACCGCCACGCCATCGATGCCCACGACAACGCTGAAGCCGGCGCTGTTCTGGATTCCCGAACCTTGGGCCCATAGGACGACCTGGACGTTCCCGTCGACGGTAATGGACCCCTTCGCCGCGGGGGTGGCCCAGGCCCCCAGATCGAAGGTCGAAAGGCCTGCGGAGGCCCGGAAGGTGACTGTGGAATCTGAGCCCCCCGTTGGGGGAGACGGGCTCAGGGCCGAGCTTGCCGAAAGGAACAGGGGCATCTCGCCCGAGGCGGTGTCGGAACCGCTCCGCTGGGGGCCCGGGTCAGTTGCGGCCTCAGTTACTACGAGGCAGGGCATGATGGCCATCAGGAAAATGATGTACATAGCCAAGGCTGGGCGTAGCAATGTCAGCCCGCTCATGTCGGTCCGGGTCATACCGTCTGAAGTCATGCTAAGGCAGGGCTATTAAGTTTATTGGCACATATGTTAATTCATAATTTGGGCGGGTCGATAGGACGGGTGGCACTTTCAGTGGACCCTCCCCTTTTATTATATAGATGAAAGGATTGACTTCTAGAATTGCCAAGGCCCGCCAGATGATATGGCACAAAGATTAATTGTAGAAGAGGCCGATTAGGTGTGGCTTAAAGGAAAGGGAAGGCAATGGACATAGGTGTCGTGGGAAAGCCCAACGTCGGGAAGTCGACCTTTTTCGTGGCAGCCACCTTGGCGCCCGCGGAGATACAGAACTATCCTTTCACGACCATCAAGGCAAACCGCGGCGTCGGGTATGTGAGGGTCCCATGCCCCGAGAAGGATTTCAACACCAAATGCACGCCAAGAACGGGCAAGTGCGAGGACGGCACGCGCTTTATACCGATCGAGTTGATCGATGTCGCAGGACTGGTCCCAGATGCGCACAAAGGTAAGGGCCGGGGCAACCAATTCTTGGACGACCTGCGGCAGGCCAGCGCGCTCATCCATGTCGTGGACGCGTCCGGGAGAACGACCTTCGAAGGGAACCCGACCGAAGGGCACGACCCGATGTTGGACGTGGCATTTTTGGACCAGGAGATCTCGTACTGGATCATGAACATCTTCTCGAAGGGCTGGGAAAAAAGGGCCAAGCAGGCCGAGACGGGTGGCGAGAAGATCGAGAGGGTCCTTGAAGAGAGATTGACAGGCCTGGGCATCAACGATTTCAAGATACTAGAGGCCCTAAAGAACGCGGCGATGCCTGCACCAAAGAACTGGACCGAGGACGACAGGCTCCGGCTCGCCAAGGAGATAAGAAAGGTCTCCAAGCCTATGATAATCGCAGCCAACAAGATGGACCTGGCCCCCAAGGAGAACCTGGAGAAGCTCAAAGGCCTCGAGGCCGATGGGTACATGGTCATCCCCTGCTGCGCAGATTATGAGCTGGCACTGAGGAGGGCGGTAAAGGCCGGCATAATCAATTACAATCCCGGGGACAGCCAGTTCAGCGTCAAGGAAGGAAAGACACTGAACGCAGCCCAGAAGAAGGCCCTTGACATCATTGCAGATTATCTCAAGGCCAACGGCTCCACTGGGGTGCAGCGGTGCCTGGAAGAGGGCGTGTTCAAGCTTTTGGACCTCATCGCGGTCTTCCCGGTGGAGGACGAGACCAAGCTCACCGATAAGGACGGCAGGGTGCTGCCGGATGCCTATCTTGTTAAACGGGGAATGACCGCAAAGGAGGTCGCCTTCAAGGTCCACACGGACCTGGGCAAGGGCTTCATACGGGCCATCAATGCGCGCACCCGCAGGACCGTCGGGGCGGATTACGAGGTCCAGAACCTGGATATCTTAAAGATCATTTCGGCCAAATGAAGGCGGTAAGGGATTGAGCGGCAAGGGACAAAAGAATGGGACCTGGGAGGTACGGATCCTCAACGGGACGTACCGCACCGAGAACAATGAGACCGTGGTCGAGCTCTATGGCAGGACCAAAGAAGGCCTCTCGATCCTCATACGCAAGCACGGGTTCTTGCCCTATTTCTATCTGGTCGAGCCCTCCGAGGCAAAGAGAGCCCGGCTGCGCTCGGAGCTCGACGCCCAAGACCAGGTCTTGGGGCTCGACGAGAAGACCTTATGGGTCTGGGGCAAGGAACGCAAGTGCCTCAAGGTCACCTTGAGGTTCCCCTTCAGGGTCCCCGAATACAGGACGAACTACGGGGAGCGCTCGGAGTTTGGCGAGGGGACCAATGTCCTGGCCGCCGACATCCTGTTCGTGAACCGCTTCGTCTTCGATAACGACATCGGCGGATGCACGAAGGTCACAGGATACGAGGAGCCGGAGCTCAAGAAGAGGTACACGGTCGACCTCGTCGTGGAGGCCGAGAAGTTCGAGGACTGCGATCCCTTCCACCCGCCCCTGACCATCCTGAGCTTCGATATTGAGAACTCTATCATCAGCAAGCAGATCTTCACGGTGTGCCTGGCCGTCCGGAAAGGAAAGGGGGACATCATCCCGGAGGCCCTTGTCGGAACAGAAAAAGAGATCCTTGAAGGATTCCAAAAGGCCCTTGTGAAGTACGATCCGGATGTCGTGACCGGCTACAACATCGACAATTACGATATTCCAATGATGCTCGAGCGAGGCCAGAAGTTCGGCCTCAAGATGCAATGGGGCCGGGACTTCGGCGAGATAACGAGCCGCTCCGACAGGTTCTGGAGCGCCAACGGCCGGGTCATCGCGGACGCCTGGTGGAACGCTAAAAAGCAGCTGAGGCCGAAAAAGGAAACGCTCAACGCAATCGCGACCTTGGTGCTTGGCGAGCACAAGGACGATGTCGACCCCAAGAAGATCGACGAGGAATGGGCCAACGACCAGGCCAAGGTCATCAAGTACTGTAAAAAGGACGCGGACCTTGCCTTGAGGATCTTGGAAAAGATCGCGATCCTTGAAAAGGATATGGACCTCGCTACGGTGTCACGGCTACCTCTGAACGAGGTCATCAATGGCATGACCTCGACGCTCATTGACAGCATTTTGATCAGGGAGGCCGACAAAAATCACATCGGTGTTCCGTTAACGAGGCGGAACACCAAGTCGGACAAGATCGAGGGCGGATACGTCCACACGATCGCCCCGGGGGTCTATCATTGGGTCATAGTCCTGGACTTCAAGTCGATGTACCCTAGCATTATTATTACGAATAATCTTTGCTTCACGACGATAAGCAAGGACGGCGATATCGTAAGTCCCTACAAGGATGTGAGGTTCCTTTCAAAAGAAAAGAAAGAGGGGCTCTTCCCAAGGATCCTAGGAAAGCTCATGAAAGAGAGGGACTCCACTAAAAAGAAGTCCAAGGAAGCAAAGGCCGCCGGGAGGGTCGAGGAAGCAAAGTACTACAACGGCCTGCAAGACGCCATCAAGATCCTCATGAACAGCTTCTATGGTGTCCTGGCGTCGGACTTCTACCGGTTCACGGACAACGACATCGGTGCTTCGATAACGGCCTTTGCGAGAAGGAACATCAAGGAAATAATCGACACACTCGAAGCTGAACATGTTGATGTCATTTATGGAGATAGTGTTGGCGGGGAAAGCGAGATTGTGGTTAGGGAGGGGGAGCATGTTCGGTTCGCGAAAATTGCGGACCTTTTCAGAACTGTGGAGAAAATCGATAATGGAAAGGAATATTCCTTCCCGAACGGGATTGAGGTATTGACTATAGATGATGGAGGTTCCGCAGTCTTCAAGCCGATGAAGTATGTCGTCAGGCACAGGCTAGGAACTTCGAAGAAGATGTTCAGGGTCAAGATTACCGACGAATGGTCTATCGATGTGACGGAGGACCACTCGTTAATTGGCTATGTGAACAAGAAATACTTGAAAGAGGGGGAAATCCGTGAAAGGTTCGTCGAGGTTCGACCGACGGAGATTGGTAAGACCGTCAATTCGTTAATTACCATTAGGGATATTCCCTTGACGAGTTTCTTGGATAAAGATAGACCACGGGAACTTTATGAGTTCTTCGGGCTCTTTGTTGGGGATGGAAGCTTCGACGGAAAGGTGAATGTCAAGAACCATTACATCCATCTGGCGTGCGGGAATGACTTGGATGAAATCGTCCAAAAGGTCCTTACACAATTGAAAGAACTGAAATGGATCAAAAACTACTGGTTAAGACCAAAAGGTGATGTTGCTATCAACGGCCCCATCGTGAGAGTGATGAACGGGCTTTTCAGGGCCGAGACCGGTGAGAAGATGATCCCCCCCTTCATGGAATGGGAAGAGCCTGCAAATGTAGCCAGTTTTATGCGAGGGCTCTATAGCTCGGACGGAACGGTGCTAATCAGAAATAATTCACCAATAGTCCGGTTCACCAACACAAGATGGGATATTATCAGTGATGTTCGAAAGCTGCTTTGGAAAATCGGCATCTCTCATTCCGTTTTTCGCGAGGGAACGCCCAACTTTTATAGGACCCCGCTTAGGACCTATAGTGGAACGACCTATAGTTACCATGTGAACGTTAAAGATGTGCCAAGGTTCGCAGAAAGAGTGGGATTCGTTCTCGACAGGAAAAATGAACTAGTAGAGGGGGCCCATTATGGCGTTCAGAAATATACAACAATGAACTATGATTTCGACATCTCAGCGGTCAGAGCTGTCGAACCGATTGCAACTCCCGACTACGTTTATGACATTGAGGTCGAAGGAACCCACAGGTTCTTTGCGAATGGTATACTGGTCCATAATACAGATTCCATCTTCCTTAAGTCGTCCGAACAGAACCTAGACGGCGCTAGGAAGTTCGGCGACGAACTGGCCAAGAGGTTCTCACATGGCTCCACATCGCTGGAGTTCGAGAAAGTCATGGAGCCCTTCTTCACCCACGGTGCCAAGAAGCGGTACGTCGGCCGCGTTCAGTGGCCCACTCAAGAGCTCCTGGTCCGAGGATACGAGACCCGCCGGACCGATTCCTTCGATTACCAGAGCGAGACGCTCATGAAGATCTTCGAGATGGTCCTCGACGGGGACCCGGAAGAAGCGGTCAAGCAGGCCCGCCAGATGGTCGACGATGTGCTCGCGGGCAAGGTCCCCATCGCGAAGCTCGTGATATCGAGGACCGTCAAGGACGTTGGCGAGAACGCGGGCGCTTATGCCAATCCCGAGCGCATGGCCAATGTGCAGGCCGCAGCAAAGCTCATCAAGCTCGGTTACAACTTCATCCCCGGCATGAAGGTGTCTTGGATCGTCATCAACGGGAAGAGGACCCCGCAGGAGGTCGAGCCCTTCATAGACGGCAGGCCCTTCACGGCAAAGCCCGATTGGGATTATTATGCAAGAAGGGTCGCGACCTCACTGTCGAGAGTGACCGAAACCTTCGGATGGCAGGAAAAGGACCTCTTGACGGGCCTCAGGCAGGGCAGCCTCTTCGATGATTTCGGTGGCACCCAAGAAAAGAAGGACAACGGCGGCAGCGCTCCCAAGGCCGGCCCGAAGAAAAAAGCCAAGGAAGAAAAGAAAGGCCCCGTCACCTTGACGGATTTCATGTAGTCGGGCCGTCTGATAAAATATATATCCCTCCAACAGTTATACAAATTCTAGTCCTAGAGCAACTAAACGTTCAAAGGAGATTCTCATGTCGATGCCTGTTGGTATGACCCGGTTCCGTTCAACGGACGAGGAAGAGGATGATGCGGTCATCCAAATGGCCTACGCCAGGAACAGGCTCAAGAAGACAAAGGGACTTATCTATCTCATCTGCGTGATCGTGGGGCTCATCTTAGGCGTTGTGGTCCCCTTTGCGGTCGGGGGCTCTATGGAGCCCTTCTTGTTCCCCATATGGCCGTTGCTGTTCTTGCCCCTAATCCTGGGCATCGCGGGGCTGGTCGCGGGCCTTATCATCAACCTTAAAATAATCAACATGTCCTCCAACGAGATGGAACGAGGCAAGGACATCAAAAGGTTCTCGAACGGGGCCCTGGCGGTCCTTCTCATCGCTATCATCTTCGTGGGCTTCTTCGGGAGCCTCCTTATCTCCTCCCCCAGCTGGCTCGAGAACATCGTCGACAAGAACATCGGCGAGTACAACAAGCCGGTCATGGGCAAGCAGGCCCAAGACTTCCAGTTCACGCCCGATGACCCGCTCTACCTGACGCATGCGGATGTAACGGTCACGATGACCAACTCGTCCACCACCTGCGATTATTTCGTAGGCCAGATGGGCATCTTTGACAAGGTCAATGACACCGAGAACCTGTCGGCCGTCGAGGGGGCCAGCCTGCCCAAGGCGTACAAGTACAATTCTACCAAGTTCTTTTATGACGGGGCGGACTTCAAGGCGCCCAAGTCGTACATCCTTAGGATCTACAATTACAAGTCGGACAAGGACATCTTCGTCAAGATCGTGATCCACCGGACCATCTCGCCCCTCGTCATCTACGGGATGCTCGTCCTGTGCGTGTGCTTCGCCGCCGTGGGCGGCGCGGCCTTCGGTCTGATGCAGGCCCTCCGCGTGTCCAAGGCCAGGCCCGCAGCGCCTGCCCAGCAACAAAGAGGTGCCGAGCCGCAAAATGCGGCCCAACTGTTCCAAGGCATGGAGCAAGAGGTCCAGACGATGTTCCCGGCCAGGCCTGCAGGGGCCCAGCCCCAGAGGCCCGCTTACCCGCAAAGGGGACCGCCACCCGGCCCGAGGCCTGCCAGGCCCGCGGTCGTCGACGGCGAGGTTGTTGTGAGCCCCGGCGTGCCCTCCAGGGAGATCGCTCTGGAACGCGGACCCGTTGGCGTCCAAAAGAGCATCGTGTGCCCCCGCTGCAGGACCAAGTTCAATTACATGAAGATCGAAGGACAGATCACGGAGATCGCGTGCCCCAAGTGCGGCAAGAAGGGCCGGGTCGGGGCAAGGACGGCCCCGCCGACGCCAGCGCCCGCCGAGGAGCTCATCGCTCCGCCAGCGGCACCCAGACCTGCTGGGAGGCCGCCTGCCAGACCAGCTGTCCCACCCAGGCCGACAAGACCTCCAGCAGCGGCCAAGCCGGCCGTTTCCCCCTTGGACGATGTCCTTGGAACACCGGCCCCCGCTGCGCCAAAGCCTGCCGGGCCCAAGACAAAGACCATTGCGTGCCCCAAGTGCAAGCAGAGGTTCACTGTGGTCGAGAAGCCAAGGCCCTTTGATATCAAGTGCCCCAATTGCGGCAAGACCGGGACCTTGAGATAGGGGCGCTCCAAAAGGTTTTTTTACTCCTGCTCTCGATTAGGGATGCCTCAGGTAATGCGCCCGTGGTGTAGTGGCAGCACAGAAGCTTCCCAAGCTTCCAGTGCGGGTTCGATTCCCGCCGAGCGCACCTGTGCTTTTGTGTTTTTTATCGTTCAAAGGGAAACGATTTAATCATGCAAGCTGGTCCAGTCTACCGATATGATGAGAAAGGCCGAGGGCATCATACCCGTACGGGAGGTCAAGGGCACCAGCGGCAGGCTCATCCTCGTCGAGGAGGAGACCGACCGGGTCGCAATAGAGCGCTTCAATAAAGAGGTCCTTTCGGCCCGACGTGGCCTTGTTCTTTCGACGACCCATCCGTCGAAGCTGCAGAACCGGCTGGAGGCGGGGCAGGTCCGGTGGCTCACCAAGACCCTGGGCGGCCTCAATCCGAGCAAGCTAGACTATGACATCTACCAGGAGGTCGCGAAGTTCTACAAGGATGAGGGCGGGGTCGTTCTGTTGCTCGGTCTTGAATACCTTTCGTTCTTGAACGGCTTCAAGATGGTGGCCAGGGCCCTCAAGAAGTTCGGCGACAGGGCCACGGTCACCGGAGGCGCCTTGATCGCGTCAGTAAATCCCGCGGCCTTCGATGAAAAGGAGGTTGCAGTGCTAGAGAGGTCCTTTGATTATGTCGAGCGCCGGGGAGTGGGCGCGAGGGTCATCGAACGGCTCACATCCGACAAAGAAAGACCCGGCTGGTCCTATCTTGTCGTGGAACCGAAGGATTACAAGAACCTCAGGAGGTTGCGCGAGAATGCCCTTTGCGTGAGCACGGTCCAGCCCGAGAAGCTGCGCCGCTGGGAGGACTTCCGGGGAAAGGTCCTTTGGGCCTCAGAGACCGAAGAGGAGGGCGCTGTGCATCCGTCGAAGCTCCGCTACGAGGTCCAGCAAGGGATCACAAAGGCCATCGAAGGTGGGTGTAAGGCGGTCTTCGTGGACGGGCTCGAGCATCTCATCGTCTACACCGATTTTCCCGAGGTCGTCCATTTTCTGAAAAGCGTTTCAGACGCCTGCGCCCAGTCCGGTTCCTGCCTCTTTGCGGCCTTAGATGCAAGAGCGGTCAATAAACAGCAGCTGGCCCTGCTGGGCAGGCTCTTCGACAAGGTCATCGGCTGATTAATCGAAGCCGTCGCCGCCACCGCCCCTGAAGGACGGGGGCTCCCTCTCGCCGACCTGGGTGCCGCGGAAGTTCGCGTCCTCTGTACCGGCGTGGGTCGCCTCGAGCTCCTTGACCTTCTTGTATTTTCGCGCGATGCTGGTGTGAAGGTATCCGTAGGCAGCGCCGATACCTGCAGCGACCCCGGCACCTATCCCGATGAGCAAGGCGATGACAAAGCTCAGGTTGAACTGTATGAGCGGGGGCGCGGCCTTTGCCGTCTTGGGCACGACCGTCACGGTCCTGGTGGCGTTCGCGGTGGCGCCGACATCGTCGACCACCGTGAACCTGGCCTTGTAGGTCCCGGGCTTGTTGTAGACCCAGTAGGTGGTCCCGTTATGGGACGAGGACCAGCCGTAGGTGCCGTTTCCGTAGAAGTCCCACTTGTAGACCATGATGACCCCGTCCGGGTCGGAGCCCGAACCGTTGAAGAACAGAAGGTTCCCGACGGTGACGGTGACAGCCGGGAGGGCCGTGGCCGTGGGGGCCTGGTTGGGCGCAAGGACGGTGATCTTTATGGAATCGGAACCGGTCGCCGGCAGCTCTGCGTTGTCGGTGACCGTCAAGATGGCGGTATAGACGCCGGGGGTGTCATAGGACCACAAGGTCTCGCCCGTTATAGGAGATTCCCGGTCTGGGTTGTGGTCCCCGTTGAAGTCCCAGGAGTACTTGATTACCTTGCCGTCGACATCGTAGCCTGTGCCCTTGACCCTGAAGGTCTCTAGAGCATGGACCGTGAGGTCGACACCGGCCTTGGCGACCGGAGGCTTGTCGGCGGCGAATACCAGGACCTTGATGGTGGCCGTCGCGTTCATGGGGAGGGCACCGTCGTCCGTCACCCTGAAGGTGGCGTAATAAGTGTCCGGGATCGTGTAGATCCAGGTGGTCGTCCCGTTCTTTGTAGAGGTGTAATCGTACTTCTTGTCCCCATCGAAGTCCCATTCGTACTTGATTATCTTCCCGTCTGAATCTTTGCCGATCCCGACGAAGGTGACAAGGTCCATGGCGTGGACCTGCTTGTCCTTGCCGGCGTCGGCGGTCGGAGGGGTGTTGCCCTCAACGACGGTGACCTTGACCGTGTCGTTGTCCTGGCCGCCGTCGTTGTCCGTGACCCGAAGGACAGCATTGTAGACACCGACCGCCTGGTAGGTCCAGGTGGCCTCGCCTGTTGATGTCGAAGAGGTCTCGAAGGTCCCGTCACCGTCGTAATCCCACTCGTACTTCACGAGGTAGCCGTCCGCGTCCGTGGCGGTCCCATAGAAGTGCGCCTCGACCGCGACCGCGACCGTGAAGTCCTTTCCGGCATCCGCGTTTGGAAGGGTGTTTTGAGCGCTGGCAAAAGGTGACCTGAGGGTCGGGAAGACAAAAAGTGCGACGATGAATAAGGAGACGAGCAAGGGCCTGAAGGTCCCGAGGGCTTGACCACGCATGAGTTGACCGTCCTATACTGGAAGGCATCGTTCTGGAGGCCAGGTACTTGGGTCGATTATTGTATATTGTGTCATATTATATAATTTATGGGCAAAGAGGATTGTTCTTAGACCTACCTATATCATCTGCAATAGGAGGCTGTGGAGCCTCACGTCCTTGGTCAGTTCCGGGTGGAAGGCCAGGGCAAGGAGATTGTCCTGCCTTGCGACCACTATCTTGTCCTCGAACTTTGAGAGGACCTTGCATTTTCCCCAGACCCGGGTTATGGCAGGGGCCCGGATGAAGACCGCATGGAAGGGGGTCTTGAGACCCTCGATCGTCAGGTCGGCCTCGAAGGATTCGCGCTGGCGGCCGAAAGCGTTGCGGTCGACGGACATGTCCATCAGTCCAAGGAGCTGGGTCTGTGTCTTGGAGACCTGGTCGTCCCCTTCTTTTGCCAGAAGTATCGTGCCGGCGCAGGTCCCCATTATGGGCATGCCCTCGTGGGCCCTTGTGATTATTTTATCAAAGAGGCCGAACTTGACCAGGAGCTTGGCTATGGTCGTGGACTCGCCACCAGGGAGGATGAGGGCCTGGACGCCCTCGAGGTCGGGAGGCCTCCGGACCTGGACCGCTGAGCCCTTGAGGCCTAAGCTCTCCAAGGTCCGCTCGACCGTGTCCACATGCTCGGACACGGCGCCTTGAATTGCTACGATCCCGACCTTGACGGCCATGGTGACACTTCGGCAAGCTGGCTATATTAGAGCGAAATAAATAAAATTATGCCCGGGCACGTTGAACGGGCTTACCATCCGCGTTCCTGGAGCCTCTCGCCCTGCGGGATGGCGTCTATGGAAATGCCCTTCATTGCGTCGCCCAGGCCCTTGGAGACCTCTGCGATGACCTTTGGATCGTCAAAGTGCATGACCGCTTCGACGATGGCCTTGGCCATCCTCTTGGGGTCCTGGGACTTGAAGATGCCCGAGCCGACGAAGACTCCATCGGAGCCCATCTGCATCATAAGGGCCGCGTCAGACGGGGTTGCAATACCGCCAGCGGCGAAGTTGACCACAGGGAGCCTCTGGAGCTTTACGCATTCTTGCAGCACATCGATGGGGGCCTCGATCTTTCTGGCGACCTTGATGAGCTCGGGCTCGGTAACGCCCTTGAGCTCACGGAGCTGGCCCTGTATGGCATGCATGTGCTTGACGGCCTCGACGACGTTGCCGGTTCCGGCCTCGCCTTTGGTTCGGACCATCGCGGCGCCCTCGTGTATCCGGCGGCAGGCCTCACCCAGGTTCCTGGCACCGCACACAAAAGGAACCGTGAAGTTCTTCTTCACGACATGATGTAGCGGGTCGGCGGGCGTAAGGACCTCGGATTCATCGATCATGTCCACGCCCAGGGATTCCAGTACCTGGGCCTCTACGAAATGCCCTATCCGGCATTTGGCCATGACCGGTATCGTGACCGTGTCCATGATCTCGACTATCTTGAGCGGGTCGGCCATTCGGGCGACGCCACCGGCGGCGCGAACCGGCCGTTGCCGTAGTGACGGATGAGATAGTCGACGATCGCGCCGGACTCGATGATGACACGGCCGCCATCGCGGATCACGGGCGACTTGCCGAGCGGATGGATCGCCTTCAGTTCCGGGGGCGCGAGGCGGGTGACCGGGTCGCGCTGGTAGGAGATCACGCTGTACTCGATGCCGAGTTCCTCGAGCAGCCACGTGATGCGGCGCG
>Ga0209777_10007221_pt1 | contig 12368 bp, 8 predicted proteins | sample FrelakmetHBP12HB_FD_187147 | JGI IMG/M metagenome (GOLD analysis project Ga0209777, IMG submission 187147) | Freshwater lake sediment microbial communities from the University of Notre Dame, USA, for methane emissions studies -HBP12 HB (SPAdes)... | ecosystem: Environmental > Aquatic >... | reverse complement strand
GTGTGGGGGCGGAGGCCACCGGCGATGCCTTCACTTTTGTCACGCCGGAGGAAGAAAGAGACCTGCAGGACATAGAACGGGCCTTGACCTGCCGCATTCCGCGAATCGTGTTGCCCGGCTTCGATTACACGGTCATCGAGTCAAGTTTTGCATCTTCGAGCGGCGAACGCGGCAGACATCAACGATCCGGCGGAAATTCCGGCAAGTGGCGGGGCCAGCGCAACGCGCAGCGCCGCGGGAGCGGGGAGGCCTCGCAGTCCTCTTCCGGCCGCCCATGGGAAAGAACAAACTGGGAACCAAGCCACGCAGGACAGACGGCGGCCAACTAGGCCCGTGAGCGGGAAGGGCCTTACACCTGCCGGAAGAGAACAGCATCTTGCAGTCAGACCAGCAAGCAGAGACATTCCCACGCCACGGACTGGGTAAGCGAGCACGAGTGCTGCTGGCCAGCGTCTTTGGCCCCTACGCTCAGGACGATGAGTTCGGCAGCCGCGCTATTAACCCTATGGAGCTGTACCATAACCAGGTGACACGGCTCCAAGGGGTTTTTTCGCTGCGCATGTTTCATCGCTCCTGGGGTCTGATGCTTATTCAGGCCAACATCAGCGCGCCGTGCACGCTGCTGGACTTTCCGACCCGCGAGCGCTTTATCCAGGAACTGCGCGGGAACCAGTACGACATTGTGGGCATCAGCGCGATTCTGGCCAACTACCTGAAAGTCGGCGAGATGTGCCGGCTGATCCGCCAATACCAGCCGCAAGCTGCTATTGTTGTGGGTGGCCATGTCGCCAATATGCCTTCGATCCAGAAGCACATTGATGCCGACCATATTGTGCGCGGCGAGGGCGTGCGTTGGTTCCGCAGGTTCCTGGGCGAGGACGCGGACCGCCCCATCCACCACCCGCGGATATACGCCGGTTTCGGCGCTCGCATAACGGGTGTCAACCTGCCCCAAGGGCCGCGAGACGTCGCAGCCACTCTGATCCCGTCGGTCGGATGCCCCATCGGCTGCAATTTCTGCGCGACCTCGGCCATGTTTGGGGGAAAGGGCCAGTTCACCAATTTCTACGACACGGGCGACGAACTGTTCGCGGTCATGCAGGACCTGGAACGCGACATGCAGGTCCGTTCCTTCTTCGTGATGGATGAGAACTTCCTGTTGCACCGCCGGCGCGCGCTGCGGCTGCTCGAACTGATGCGCCAGCACGGCAAGGACTGGGCGCTGTACGTGTTCAGTTCGGCGCGAGTGCTGCAATCCTACACCCTGGAGCAGCTGGTGGGCCTGGGCGTTTCATGGGTGTGGATGGGCCTGGAAGGTGAAAACAGCCGCTACGGCAAACTCAACGGCGTGGACACCCGCGAACTGGTTCCTGCCCTGCAGGCCCACGGCATTCGAGTGCTGGGGTCCAGTATCATCGGCTTGGAAGAGCACACGCCGGGCAATCTCGACGACGTCATTGACTACGCCGTGAGCCACAACACCGACTTTCACCAGTTCATGCTTTACACGCCGCTGGCGGGGACGCCGCTTTTCAAGGAACTGCGTGCCCGCGGCGAGTTGCTTGACCCCGAATTTCTGGACGCTCCCAATGCGCACGGCCAACTGCGTTTCGCGCACCGCCATGCCCATATTCCGGCAGGCGTGGAAACTCAGTTCCTGCTGAAAGCCTTCCAGCGCGACTTTGAGGTGAACGGTCCGAGCCTGGTGCGCCTGGTGCGGACTCTGCTGCAAGGTTACGTGCGCTACCGCAAGGCGCCGGACCCGCGCGTGCGTTCGCGATTCGCCTGTGAAGCCAAGGATCTGAGAGGCAGTTTTGCGGCGGCCCTGTGGGCAGCGGCACACTGGTATCGTTGCGATCCGCCCATGCACAATCGCATACAGGCGGTCTTGAAGGACGTCTACAAGCACCTGGGCTGGCGGGCGCGCGTGGCCGCGTGGGTGGCGGGACCGTTCATCTATCGCAAGATGTGCAAAGAACAGCAGCGCCTGCACCGCGGCTGGACGTATGAGCCGCAGACCTGCTATGAGAAGACCAACCAGAGCGTTGGACTGAGCCGGGCCGCTCAGAGCAAGGCCCTGTGCTCGCAAGCCCCACACCTGGATCTCAGTCTCCAGGCGGCGGAGGCCCTTGAAACCGCGGATTGAGAGCGAGCCGTTCGCTTAGTTTCTCTGCTTCTATGATGGCTCCCGCCCCGTCATTTGTTTGCGAACATGAGTTTGCGCACGCACTTCGGCCTCCCTTGCCTGCTATCATATTAAGCCCAATCGGCACTGCTAATGCAACATCACCTGTCCGCCCGTGACGGGCAGGGCCTGGCCGGTCTCGTACTGCTGATCCATCAGGTAATAGATGGCCTTCATCACATCGGGCGTGGTACAGCCGCGGCCCATCGGCACTTTGCACTCGTAGGCTTTGCGCACTTCGGCAATTGTCTTCGCGCCGGGGACTTTCCCAGTCCTCAGATACTGCGCGAACAAGCCGTTTTGCGGGTCGGACCAGAGCGGCCCGTCAAAGAAGTTGCCCGGACAGATGGCGTTGACTTTGATGCCGTCCTCAACCAGTTCGAGCGCAAAGGACTGCGTCAGGCCCACGCCGCCGAATTTGCTGCCGGCATAGGCCGCATTCCTGTTGGAGCCGGCGAGGCCGGATTTAGAGTTGATCTGGATGATGTCGCTCAGGTAATCCGGCTTGGCGCGGTGCTGGAGCGCAAGCACCGGCGCGGCCTTCTGCGCACACAGGAAATAGCCCCTATAGTTGACTGCGGTGACGAAGTCGAAGTCCTTCGCGCTCTGCGTCTTGACACTCTCGGCCTTGAGCACTCCCGCGTTGGAGACCAGCAGGTCAAAACCGCCATAGGACCGAATGGCCTGGTGCAGGGCCTCAGCGACGGAATCGCCCTCCGTCACATTCATAACCAGCCCGAGCGCGCGCCCCCCCCTCACCCCACCGAACCCTCCTTCTGTTCCCCCCTGGGGAGAGGGAAGGGTGAGGGGGCCTGAGACGGCATTGATGCCCTCAGCAGCTTTGCGCACGCCTTCCGTATTGACATCCGTAAGCACCACGCACGCGCCTTGCCGCGCCAGGTCCTGAGCGATCTCCAGGCCGAAACCCTGCGCCGCGCCCGTGACAACCGCGACCTTGCCCGCCGCGCGCCCCTTCGCGCCTGCGCCTAGGGCGACCTTCTTGCGGTACGATTCTACTTCCCAGCCTTCGATGAACTCTCTGTCCGCGGCGCTCATATACTGGATGCCGCCGAGTTTGTGCGCGCCGGCCATGACTGCCACCGAGTAAGCGTACATCTGCCGCACCGTGTCGGCGGCGGCGCTGTCGTCGCCCGCGGCGAACATGCCCAGGCCTTGCACCAGGATGACATGCGGCGGAAAGCGCGTCGCGGCCTGGTGCTCCAGGATGGCCTGGCGCAGGCGCGCGAGCAAGTCTTCGGGCTTCTCGCCGGGCAGTGCTTCAAACCACAGCGGGAAGGAATCGCAGTAGACGATCTGGTCCGGCGCGAGCGGCCCGGCGGCGGCGATCCGCTTCCCATCCGGCGCCCCAACCAGCGACATAGTGAGCTCCGAGTCATCGAAGCAGACCACTTTCAGTCTTTCGCTGGTGGCCAGGAGTGCGCGCAGCAGGGGACCGAGAGTGTTGATGAGCGCGCGGGAATCCGCGGGGCTGAAGCGGCTGACCGGCCCGAAGGCTTCGCGCGGCGCGCCGCCGCCAAGCCGCTGGCGCAGCTTCCCGACCAGCAGCTCAGTGTTGGCGCGGACTTCCTCCGGGCTGTCGCCGGAAACCACGAAGCCGTGGCTCTGGAGCAGGATTGCGGCGGGGCGCGGCCGGCCGCTGCGCTGGGTGTAATCCTTGAGCGCCTTGCGGATGACATTGGCGAGAATGAAGCCCGGCGTGACCCAGGGAATCCACAAGACCTGGTCGCCGAGCATCTCGCGGCAGAGCGCCTCGCCTTGGGCGCAGGAGGCCAGCATGTTCGGCAGCGTGGGGTGCGTGTGGACGACGAACTGGCCGGGCATGAGGTTATGCAGCGCCGCTTCGACGGACGGACGCTGGCCTTTCTCGGGATGCACGCGCGCGGCCAGGATGGCTTCCTTGAAGGCCTCTTCGCGCCGCGCCACGTCCGTGCCCAGGTCCCGGTCAAGGAGCGCGTCCAGGTCGGCGCGCCGCAGCTCGACGAAGCCGCCGGCGTCAACCGCCGCGAGCGGCTTGCCGCTGCCTTTCACGAACAAGCGTGCGCCGATCTTGACGGAAGTGTTGCCGCCCCCGGCAATGACGAAATCCGGGTCGGAGCCGTAGTAGCGGGAGAGCGCCACCAGCTTCTCAAGTGAATCGTTGCTTGCCTCTGACTTGGCCCTTTCGGCTCGCGCTGTCATGTCTTCAGTCGCTCTCTAACCTGGATTATTCGCCACAGAGCACACAGAGAGCACAGAGAATAAAGAAGAACTGGGTCCACGAGAATCCCGAATCATTTCTCACTCTGTGTTCTCTGTGCCCTCTGTGGTGAATACCTCAGGCTAAGTATCTATGAATCACCGCCGCACCCAGTTTACGGAAGGCTCCAATGCGCTCCTCCGCGTCCTTGTACACCGGGCTCGGCCTCCCCTGGCCATCCACAAAACCGCATTCCCCGTGCAGGCACAGGAACTGATGCGCCGCAACCACGCACGCGCCTTCCCACAGGATTTCCCTGACCTCCGCGGGCACCTCCGCCCCGCCCGCGCAGGCCGGCTCCAACCGCACCAGGTCCAGCGTATTGTGTTCGGTCCCTGCGGTCACCGCCAGACCCGCCGCGCGCATGGCCTTGACGTAACGCGCCAGCACGTCCGGCTTGTTGCGCAACGTGATGAACTCCACACAGGTTATGTCCCAGCGCTTGAGGTTGCCAATCAGTTTTTCCGGCGATTCCTCAAAGGGCGAGACGGGCGCCGCGCCGTCCGCGACCACGGGATAGCACGGAATCCCGCCAAGCTCCAGAATCAGTTTCCGCGCCTCCTCCAAGGCGATGAACTTCTCTTCCACGAACGCCGGCTTGCCTGCTTTCATCAGGTGCGCACGGATGTCGTTCTGGACTTTCACGGGGTCTTCGGATTTGGGCCGCTGGCCCAGGATGGCCGCGAGCTTGTCCGCCCGTTGTTCCGGCCGAACCAGGTCAAAAAACACTTCCTGGAAGGCTTGGGCGGCGTGCCGTTCCTGCGGATAGACCGTGGCCCTGTCGCAGCCGTGGCGCGCCACAATGCGGTTTACCACCGCCTGCAGGCACAGTTTCGTGGTGACGCCCTGGGCGGCGAAAGCCTGCTCCATGCGGCGGATCATCTCCTCCATGCGCGCCGTGTCGTTGCGGCGGATTATCTCCATGAGCCGCTGTGCATCGCTGCTGAGATTCCCAAAGCGCGTGATGCCTTTGCCGCAGAGGTACAATTTGCCGGGGTTGCCGGGGTCGTTGAGCTTCACTCCGCTGCGCCGCAGCTCGTCAAGCATGGCGATGATTTCCAGGCCGAAAAGCGGGAAGACCTTGCGCCGCCGCGCTGCGGCGCTGAAAGCGGCGTAGACGGCGAAGTCGTAGTAGTTGCTCACCCCCAGGATTCTGACGTTCTCGCGCGCGGCCAGTTCTACGGCCTGCTCAGCACCTTCAAACGCCGAGAAATTCGGTGGCAGATGGATGTGCGTGTTGTTCTTGAGGCGCGGGGTCTCCTGCGCGCCGCGCTCTGCCTTGGCGCGGAGCTCCGCCACGGTGGCGATGCTCCGGAGTTCAGCGAGCGACTGTTCTACGGTCTCCGCCATAATCCAAAATCCAGAATCCCAAATCCAAAATCGTCACAGCCACCCCGCTGCCTGCCCAAGCAGCCTACAGAACTCCAGGTAATTCGGCCACGAGACATCCGCCGGAATGCCGTGGTCGCAGCTCGGAATGTAGCCGCCCGCGCGCAACACGGGCGTCAGCCGCTCGATCTCGGAGCGTAGCGCAGCGCCGCCAGCGGCCATCTTGCGCTTGTCTACCCCGCCGCGGTAGGACATCGCTTTTGCGTACAGGCGGCGATAACTGGGCAAGTCGTTGCCCGCGGCCACTTCCTGCGGCGAGTTGCAGTTGAAGCCCGCTTCGATCCAGAGCGGGAGCAGTTGTCCAACATGGCCGTCGGAATCCACTTCCAGCACCTTCACGCCGGCTTGTCTGCACAGCCGCGCCCAGCGCTGCCAGCACGGCATCAGGAAGCAGCGGCACATCTCCGGGCTGATGAACGAATGCTCCTTGTACGCCATGTCCTCATTGACCAGCACGCAATCGGGAACGAAACGCTGGAAGGCGCGTTCCAGCACCTGGCAGACGAACTCCTGCCAGAACTGGACCATCTCCGCGGCCCAGCCGGGATCGTCCGCCAGCAGCATACACAGTTCCTCAGCGCCAAGCCACTCGCGGAGCTGCCAGAACGGCCCGCTCCAATCCATGCCCGTGGCCACGCTGTGGTCCTTATGGCCGGCAATCCACTGCGGCAGGCGCTCCCCGAAGCGGGCCGGCTCAGCGGCATCATAGCGCCGCTTCATGTCCTCCCAGTCGGAGCGCGTGCGAACAGGGCACTTGATCCAGTTCCGCGTCACGAAGTCAATCGCGTTGCGCAGGTAGGAGACATCGTATTCCAGGCCAATCTCGCAGATATTGCCCTTCCAATCCTGCACGACCTGCGAATTGGCGCGCCGCTCAATGACCTTTTCCTCGAAGTGCGGGATCATGCGGAAATCCACGCCCATGCCGTCGCGGCGATCCAGGGACTCCAGCGGCAAACTGACCTGCCGCGCCGCATAGAGAACCGGGTCCTCGGCGGGTGGCAGGCCTTGCTTGCGCCAGTTTTCGAGCGTGGATTTGCGCCCGCCGCCTATGGAGATGGGGATGCGGTCGGGCGTCTGGAAGAGCAAGGCCGCCAAATGGCGTTCGCGGGAGTTCATGCCAGCCGGAAGGTCTATCACTTTGTGCAGGTGGCAACCAGCAACACACCGCGGCGTGGGTTAATCCGGGCTACTGGGTCGTGCTCTTGGGTGGCGGAAGCGGCTTTGCCGGTGTCAGCTCACGCACTCTAGGTGCCGGGGGCGTCTCAGGCGGGATGCAATAAGCCTCCAGTTCAACGACGTGGAAGGTTGCATTGGCGGAGTTGTAAGTTCCCGTGATCCTGATGTTCTTGACTGGCCACGGTGGGAATCTGAGCACCTGCCAACCGCGCCACTCCCCCTTGCTGTGGTCTGTCTGCATCGTGTAGTGTTCGCCGTCGTAGGAGGTCTCGATCTGGTAGCGGTAAAACCGCTCCGCTTCAACGTCCCAGAGTAACATCCGAATTTCGCGCAGGAGGTAAACTCTAGGGAGTGTCACAACCCACTTGTCGGGCCACGTCATTGTGGCGAAGCCGGCGTCTTTGCTGTACTCCGTGATGTTTCCGTCAATGAGCTGCCCGGCGCTAGCGGTGCCTGAGGCGGTCGCGCCGTTGCTGGCCAGCGCCACGTTGCCCGGTTGGACTGCGGGACTGAGTCGCTTGGACAGCTTGGCGCTCTCAATGCAGGTGTTCAATTCTTCGCCCCGTGCTTTCATGGCCTCGGTGTCCGAGTACTTCGCGCGCAACTGGCCGGCCTTGGCGGGAACGCCCGCGAAATCCCCCTGCGTCATTGCCAGGTCCAGTTCGTAAAACAGCTTCTCCGCGTAGGCGTTCCGCACGGCCTCTCTCTTGGCTATCGCCAGTTTCTCACGCAGGCCGACCAGTTCCAGGACGCGCCGCGCGCTCGGAGAGCCGGGGCGGGCGAGCACCTTGCGAGCGAAGGCGTCGTCTTTCTCCGTATTCAGGTCGTATGCTGCGACTGCCAGGCCTAACGACCCGCTGTCGGGAAGTCGCAACAGAACGAGCGAAGCCAAGGTGTGGAGGTCTTCCAGGGCGAGCTTATCCCACGGGTACTGCAGTTGCAGATGTGGTCCATCCCTGATGAGCAGCTCTCTGTCGTCTCCGCCAGCAAGCTTTCCGCCAGGCAGTTTGGCCAGGACCGTCGTCGCGTCGAACTTGTTGGGGTCGTTCTTGAGGCGCTCAATTATCTGCGTTTTCATGTCGGCCAACCCCGAGTAACCCTCGACATGTATCCCGGCCAGCTCGCGGTCAAAGCTGTCCAACTTGCCCAACCTATCCTCGGGAAGTCTGAAGACTTCGGTGGCCTCCCGGAACTTGCTCTCTGCGCCCAAGACCAAAGCCCCGGAGATCAGGCTGGCGAGCTCGCTTCCAGGCGTGGCCTTTGACGAGTCTTCCGATCCTGGAGCTGATACCGCCGGCGTCTCAGGTGCTGTTGGTTTGGCCTTCATGTCAACCACCTGCCCTGTCTTGGCCGCTGCCGTGCTTTTGGGCGCGGCGGCCTGTGTGGGCTGAGCCGGGCCGGCGGATCCAGCCTTCGGCGGCACACGCACGTAGGGGCCTTCCTGTTTCATGAAGCCGAATGGGCCGGCCTCCTGCGCCGCGGGCCCCGGCAGGCCCTTGACGTCCCCCCGTCCCTTGCCCGGCAGGGGTGCTGCCTGTCCTGGGGCGGCCGCGAACGGCGAGAAAGGAGTTGGCACTTTAGTGGGCGTCGGCACAGCGGGCGCCGTACTGCCGCCCAAGAGTCTCCACGGCTCCTTGCCGCCGTAACCGAAGTAGGCGCCGGCTAACAGCAGTGCCAGGATTGCAGTGCCTGCCCAAACGTACCAGCGCAACCCGCCGGGCGCGCGCAGTTCAGGTGTCTCGCGATGCGGGTGATGCGGCTTTTCGGCAAGAGGGGACATTCGGCTTTTCTCTGAGAGGCCGAATGGGCCCTTTCCCTTCAGAGCTTCTCCCGCGAACGGCCACTGGGCCGGCGGCAGGTCGGCATGGCGGGGCGGCTTGCCTTGGGCGACACGATCGAGATCCTCGGCCAGCAGCTTGGCCGACACATACCTGTCGGCGCGCTCCTTGGCCAGAAGCTTGGCCAGCACTTGCACCATGCCTTTGCCGAGATGCGCTCCGGCCTCATTGGGGTGGGTACACTTGGCGGTGATGTGTTGGGACATCACCAGCACGGAGCTTGCGCCCTCGAACATCGTCCTGCCAGTCAGCATGTGGTAGAGCGTGGCGCCGAGCGAGTAGAGGTCGGTCGAGGCATCCAGCTTCCTGACACCGCGGGCTTGCTCGGGCGAGATGTAGTGCGGCGTGCCCACGGCAAAGCCCTGCTGAGTCAACCCCTTGGTGGCCTCGCCTTCCGCGTCCAGGCGGGCCAGCCCGAGGTCGCAGAGCTTGGGCGTGCCGGTCTTGTCTATCAGTATGTTGTCGGGCTTGATGTCCCGGTGCAGGATGCCGTGCGCATGGGCGTGGGCGAGAGCCTGGGCCATGGCTTTGCCGATCTTGGCCGCTTGCAGCTCGCTGAATCTCTCTTTCTGCGCCAGGATATACTTGACGCTCAACCCTTCGATATATTCCATCGCGAAATAGTACAGCCCGGTTTCCTCATCCCTGCCCACGTCAATCCCGCTCACGACGTTGGGGTGATTGAGCCGTGCCGAAGCATGCGCTTCCCGCAGGAAGCGTTCGATGAACTGCCGTTCCTGGGCCAGGCTCGGCGGCAGGATTTTGACGGCCACCGTACGGTCCATCGAGATCTGGCGGGCCTTGAAGACGGTGCCCATCCCGCCCTGCCCGATACGTTCGAGCAGCTCAAAGTTGCCTATCCTCGCCGGCTCCGCCATCAGACTTGCTCCCACACCACTATCGTCAATTTCCGGGCCAGTGCAAAGTCCCAAACCTTAGCGTGAAGCGTGGAGCGTGGAGCGTGAGGCGGGCACGCTCCACGATCCACGGTCCACGCGCCACGAAGAATCCAATATCCAGAATATCCGCCTCGGTTCTTTGCCCGCGCCTCCGCCTATAGGTCCTCTGCATTGAGGAATCCTGGTTGGATGCTGGGCCTGGGCCGGTATTGACTTGCGGAGCGGTGCCCCGGCATCGTATCCTACTAGTGGCTCTTGAGCCCTGTTCTATGGATGATTCAAGCCTCAGGCCCCCGCCGGCGCCGCAGCCGCCCCTCAATGCTGCGGCGGCAGGCGGGCCCGGCCCTTGTGCCAACCGGCAGGAGGCCCGTGGCACGCCGCCCGCCACGCGCGCTGAGAAGAGCGCCTGGATCGTGGTGGCGGCTCTCCTCCTGTTCATTCTGTATTTCAAGCTCGTCCCAGCGCTGTTGGCGGGACTGTTCGTGTATTCGCTGATCCACGCTCTGGCCGCGCAGATAGCAGGGCGCATGCTTTCCCACAGCCGCGCGAAGATCGTAGCCGTGTCGCTGATCGTCCTGTGTATCGTCGGAGTGGCCGCCGGCGCGACGGTGCTCCTGGTCGGATTCGTGAAGGGGCAGTTGGGGAACCTCCCGGACCTGCTCAACAAGATAGCCGCAATCATTGAGAGCGCCCGTGAGAAGCTGGGGCAGGCAAGCTGGCTGCCGGCCGCGGAGGATCCCAGAGACGCGCTAGCCAGCGGGCTGCGTTCCCATTCCGGGCAGTTGCAGGAACTCGGGAGCGAGGTGGGGCGCACGCTTATTAATGCCCTGCTCGGCATCGTTATCGGCGCTCTGGCCGCATTCGAGACCCGGCGCCCCGTGGCGCCTTTCTCGCTGGCGCTGGTCGAGCGCCTGCGCAGACTGGAGGTCGCGTTCGAGAAGGTCGTCTTCGCACAAGTCCAGATTTCCGCCTTGAACACCGCGCTTACGGCGGCCTTCCTGCTCGCGGCGTTGCCGTTCTTCCATGTTCACTTGCCGTTTAGCAAGACGCTTGTCGGTTTCACCTTCATCGTGGGGCTGATCCCCATCGTTGGGAACCTCGTCTCCAACGCCGCCATTGTGATCATGGCCCTGGGCGTATCCTCGGGCGCCGCGGTGGCCTCCCTGGTATTCCTGGTGGTTATCCACAAGTTGCAGTATTTCCTGAATGCGAAGATTGTGGGGGTGCAGATCCGCGCCTCGGCCTGGGAAATCCTGCTGGCCATGCTCTGCCTGGAGGTGGCCTTCAGCATTCCGGGCCTGATTATGGCCCCCATCATCTATGCCTACGTCAAGGCCGAGCTTGCCGACCGCGGCCTGATTTAACGCGGCCCCGTCCGCCGCGCACGCAGACGGTGAACTGGGTGGCAGCCCCGCCAGCGCGAAGCCGGCGGAGCGCATCGCGTGCGCCGGCAAGCGTCGCCAGCGGGCCGTCGGTTCTGTCTGCGTTGGCTTCGGCGGTTCGGCCAGACCACTGGTCGGCGCCTTGGGGCGACACGTACAGGATCGTCTCGCCAGCCGTAGCAGCGCCAGCAACCAGCGCGGTTGCCAGGAGCGTGCCGCCGACACCACGATGAACTGCCATCCGCATCATGCTCCTACAACCCGCATGGCGACATTGGCCCATTGGGTGAGACGTTCCGGGTGGTAGCGCACCGTGCTGATGTCCTTCAGGATGAACTCCAACGGGCAACGATGTTTCTCGCAGGTCTTCAAAGTTGCCCGCAGATCCTTGCGGATGTGCTCGGGGTCAAAGGTGTCGTAGGCCAAAAATGCCGGGTATTCGGGGGACACAATACTGGGGTAATCGGGGGACACAATGCTGATTTCTTTTCATCCTTTGCCTTACCCCTTAAGACGAATCAGAATCTTAACGGCCTTTGTGACAACTGTCAAGACTTAATTGGTATTGTGTCCCCTGATTTCCGAGCAATCAGTGCTCTGTCCCCCTGTTCCCCCTGTTCCCCACATTTTGCCTGCTGTTTCTGGACCTGTGTGGAATCGCTCTGTAGTTTGGCACCGCGCTTGATGAGGTACTTTCCCTCGCCTACCACATACTGCGGGGCGAGGCCCACCTTGCTCTGTAGATATCCGGGAGGCCCCCACGATTGGGCCGGGGTTGAAGCGTCGGGGGGAATAAGGGGGGAATAAGGGGACAGAGCACTCGATCCATGCACAAGGCGCCTCACTCACAGTTGTGTGCCGCCGCCGAAATGTTTGCCGGTTTTCAGGACAAAAATGGTAGAGCAATCAGCCCCCTCCGGATCTCCAAAAGCCGGCACGCGACCAGCGCCCGGCGGATCGCCAGCCGGTTGATCGAGGCCCGGACGTCCGGCGCCAATTCGATTACCGGCAGGTAGCCTCGTTGCCTGCGCTCCTCCTCTTGGAAAAAAGCCACGGCCTTGTGGAAGCGCTGCCGCAGTTCCGCAGAAACAGGTTCGCGCCGTGACCATGCTTGCTCCAGTGTCGGTCCCCTCACGGCCCAGGGGCGCGCGGTCTGCAAAGCCTGCAACCGCGCGGCCTCGCAGTCATCAACTGTCCAGCGGCAGGGACGCCCCTGCCTGGCCGCCTCGTAACTGGTCC
>Ga0209777_10007220_pt1 | contig 12371 bp, 19 predicted proteins | sample FrelakmetHBP12HB_FD_187147 | JGI IMG/M metagenome (GOLD analysis project Ga0209777, IMG submission 187147) | Freshwater lake sediment microbial communities from the University of Notre Dame, USA, for methane emissions studies -HBP12 HB (SPAdes)... | ecosystem: Environmental > Aquatic >... | reverse complement strand
CCCTATCCCGCATACGAGTGTTAGCGCACCCGGGGGATAACGCCCGCTCCCCCACTAATGCCCCGGTGAGCCACTAGGACGGGCAAGGGACGGGTTGTAAGAGGGGAGATGGGGAAAAAAACTAAGCCCGCCTGTGGTAAAGACTACAGACGGGCTTGTGCTAGGGCTTGTATGGCAGCTACCCATGCCAAGGGCAGCACCATCTATATATCACTTTTCGCTCCCGGTGTCAAGCCCGGTCAACACTGGCTGTTGACATACTTCACCCGGGCAAAGGTCAATCAAGAACCTCAATGCCATTGCCCCAACTTGCACAGCTTCCTTGCGCATTCGCTCATGACTTCTCAGCGAATGACTGGCAAATACTTCTGTGCGCAGTTCGATAAATTCTTCTTCCATGACCGCTATGCCCTCATGCAATGAATTGAAACCGGGATACTTTGCACTTGCCCGGAGATACTCTGCATAGATCAAAGCCATTGCATCTTCTACTGGCATACTACCCCCTTACTTGATAATCCGGTTGACTATCGCAGTTGATACCCATCGGAAGGGATACCAAGTACCTATGACAATCAGCAGACCGAGCACCAAGCCCCGGGGGTCTTGCCCATAGAAGACCCGGAGACAGCAGCCTATCAATGATCCCCAAAGGATACCGAGAAGCAGAAAGCAACCTTGCCTGACCCGCTCTCTATACTCTTGCATCAGACGATAACTTCCCATCTATCATAGCAATCGAAGCCTTGGCTGACATGATACATTATCCTGTGTGTGTACCATCGGTCATGCGGCCTGATAAGTTTGGCTAGCGTTGCATCGTATTCTTTGAAGTAATGGGGCAAGATTACCCTTTGAGTTGCCCGCCTAAGCATGATATTGACATCCCCGAAGTGAGTAGTGAAACGGATGATATTATACATCTTGACATCTTGCCATGACCCTAACACTGCGTCTTGCTGTTCTTCTTTGAACCACCAATAAGGAGATAACACCCGGTCAGCTTCGTCAATATAGAGACACTTATGCAGCCACTTCCTACGAATCATGACCGCCATAAGTTCAATAATACCTTCACTCGGGAGATAGGTATAATGCTTCAAGTCAAGGTGCAGGTTGCCGAATTGCTCGCCCGGGTGATTGTACTTCAATACATAGTGGTCATAGATAGCCCCGTTGACCATGAGCGAAGTTTTACCGCAATCCTGACCCCCGATGTATTTATGAATGGTCATGACCTTGCCCGCTCCGGTAACCAGTTTAGAGACTTGCCCGAGCCCGGGCAATCCTGGATGAAATTGCAAGAGGCTAGAAAATAGGGAGCACGATGCTTGTAAAGCGTACCATCTTTCTTGATTGCTACAGTCTTAAAGCACATGGGACACCACTGGAAATTATGCTTGAGCATGGCTACCCCTTTGTTTTGCTGACTGCTTCGGGTATGGCGCTAATGTCTATGTTGGGCTTACTCTTGGCATTCTCATTCCATTGTGTGAAGACGTGAGCGGTCAGCACATCATCCCGGGCATTGACCGGGGGGCTGAGGGTTAGCTGTATCGCTTCCGCTCTATCGCACAAGTCCTCTAACCATTGCCCGGGCTTTGTCCCGTTCTTGGCATTGCGGTTAAGATATGCAGCGATGCTACGATAGGCGAAGATTGCCCGCCCGAGCTTTATCGGGTTGCGGGCATTGGCGAGACCATGACCTAGTAAGTCTTTGAGTACGCCTTGCCCTTCAACTGTCTTCCATTGCAAATCATCAACCTGGAGATTTTTCTCCCATTCCTCATTCCTTGGCATTAAGACACCCCCTACTTCACAGATAGCGCACAAGCAAATGGCTTGACCGCATCTTGGCAAGGCTTCTCACAACCCCGGCATACCGCAAGCATAGCACAGACACAAGGATATAAATCCCGCTCCCTTGCCTCATGCAGTGTTATCTTCTGATAACGATAGACCCGGAACTGCGACCCGGAAAGCATAGGGCAATCCCGGCTAGCATGATAGTGTGACCCATTGGGACGAGCGTAAAACTCTGTCATAGCTCACTCCATACTAATGAATGATAGGTGAAATCCCCCCTTGCCCAGGGTGCGCCGGGGTAGGTGTAGGAGTAGGAGCGGGTTGCCCTAACTTCGGCAAGTGACCATGCAGACCGAAATGCCAAATCAGGAATGCAATGACAGCCGCTATAGTAATGAGCACAGCCCACTTTAACAAGCTCCGGGCATTCATGCCCGCTCCCCGGGGTTGCTCCAAAGCATCCATGAGCACTACCCCTGCTTGACCCTCGGCAAACCGGGACATGATAGCAGTATCCGGCTTTTCGGTATCACCCACTAGCGGAACGGGTAGCAAGCGTCCATCTTGCAACCCGATAAACAGTTCATCGTCAAAGTATTCGTCTTCTTTGTCTGCGGGGATGATAACTTTTACGGGCCTCTTTTTGTCACCGAAATCATACAAGTCACCTTCGGTATTGCCTGATTCTTTCCTCTTGGCAGTCTCAAGATGGTTAAACTTGCCCTTGCGGAATAGGATGATAAGCCTATCTGCTGTAGGTGTGCGAAACTTGAACCAAGCAATATGCCAAGCCCACCCCCACCACTCAAAGTATGTGCGCAGAAATTCCAGCATGATACCCCCTTACCTCATTTTACGTTTGCCTTTGAATGCCCCGGCAGCAGCCAAGAAAAACAGAGCTATCATGATAATACCTATCATGATACAGATGATAAACCAGCTTAGCCATGCTTTAGTAAACTCCGCTCCAAGTAGAATCCATGCCATACTAGCGGGCAAGAAAAAGAAGGGGAAGTATGCCCCGGCAAGGGCAAGCCCGATTGAGACAATGAGAGTAAAGCACATCAGCATTAAATCCTTGGCTGTTGTGGGGGATATAGGGGTAAAGGTTGCGGTGACTGTTTCGTTCCCGGTCATAGTAATGAATGTATCAGCATTCAGATAATTGTCTACACTTCCGCTCCATGCCGTGAAGTCATACCCGGTCCCGGGGATTGCCGCTAGCCCTACCGAAGTACCGATTATAGTAGCCCATTCACCCGGAGCGGGTGAAGTAGTGCCATTCCCGATAACATTGATAGTCAATACTACCGGGTTGCCCACAAAGTAGGCTGTATAGCTTTCCTCCATTGTAATGTTGTTATCCTGACGGGGATTTACTTCTGACAAATCGCTCCAATGGCTGAATGTATAGCCCCAATCCGGGATAGCGGTAACCGCAGTCCCATTCCCCCCGCATGGTACTGTCTGCGATGTGTCACCCTCGATATTACCATCACCCCCGCTCAGATAGACCAGACTATAATCTGTTATACCAAACAAAGCGGTCAGCGTGAGATTCCCGGTTATGTGATTATCTTGCCGGGGATTGACTGTATAACTATCGCTCCATTCGGTGAAGTGATAGCAGCTATCCGGTATAGCGGTAACCGCAGTCCCGTTCCCCCCGCATGGTACTGTCTGCGATGTATTCCCGCTCAGCGAGCCATGAGCCCCGGCTGAATAGGTCAGCGAATAATCGGTTATAGCAAAGCTCGCTATGACATTGATAGCCCCGGAAGCGTTGCCATCTTGCCGGGGATTCTGTGTGCTAGTATCGCTCCATTGGGTGAAGTGATAACAGCTATCCGGTATAGCGGTAACCGCAGTCCCGTTCCCCCCGCATGGTACTGTCTGCGATGTATTCCCGCTCAACGAGCCATGAGACCCGGCTGAATAGGTGAACGAATAAGTAGTTATGGCAAAGCTTGCTGTGACGCTGATATTCCCCGAGACACTATCATCTTGCCGGGGATTCTGTGTACTGGTATCGCTCCATTCGATGAAGTGATAGCAGCTATCCGGTATAGCGGTAACCGCAGTCCCGTTCCCCCCGCATGATACTGTCTGCGATGTGTTCCCGCTCAACGAGCCATGAGACCCGGCTGAATAGGTCAGCGAATAGGTACAAGGAGTGTAGGTTATTTTGACTTGACCATCTGCGCCAGCAGAGCCATTATTGTAACCACCACCCGCACCACCCCCGGGAGAAACCCCCGAGCTTCCCCCATCTCCACCCTTGCCGCCCCCATCATTCCCGTTCCCGCCTGTATTGCCTGACCCGTCATTACCATTGCCCGTACTGCCAGCAGCACCACCACCACCACCACCCCCGGATATTTCGCCAGCGCCAGAGCCCCCGCTATATTTGGTATCTCCGTAACCTTGGGATGCTAACCCGCCGACGCCAATATTGTCATTCATGTATCCTTTACCACCTTTGGACATGACAGTGGTGGAGGTATTGAAATAAGAATCACCCCCATCTTGACTCGGGTTGTTATAGCCATGAGCGTGAGCACCAGCTTGACCCACGACTATGTCATAACTGACTCCGGGGGTAACAGCTAAAGTGCTTTTAGAGTATGCGCCCGCACCCGCACCCGCAGCAGAGCTTCCCCAATTCGGATTGTTATCCCATCCCCCCGCACCCGCTCCCCATGTTTCAACTATAGCTGTGGTGACCCCCCCGGGGCAAGTCCAGCTATATGAACCATGAGTTGACCATGTCAAGGTGACAGTATCCGCTTGAGCTACAGGAGAAAAAAAGAATTGACTGCCAAGGCCAGAAGCAATCAAGAGGATAGCTAAAAGACTGCTAAGAAGTTTAACCTTTGTCAACTTTGGCATTTTCGTCTCTCCTGAAAAAGCGATAGCAAAGCAGTGTAATACCTACCCCCGAGACAAGCCCCAAGATAAAACCGAGTATAACCATGTCACCCCCTCATTAGCTCCAATATCATCCACCCGAGACCGAGCATAACCGGGGTGACACATAATGCTGTCGCAAAATAAGGAATGTCACCCTTGATAGTCCAATAGAAAAGGGACATATAAGAGCCTAAACACTGGAAAAACCAAAGCACAAGATTGACTATAAATACAAGAAAGTCCAGAATATACGACAACCCCCCAAGACTGTAACTCATATAGGGAATTTGCCAATTTGGACTGTGTATCATCTGTGTGACCCCATAGCCCATTGAGTCACACAGCCAGCCGGTAAGCGTAAGGTAAATCACGATTGCTAGGATAATCCAGAACCCCCCCCCGCTCTTTTTCATGGCTCACCCCCCGCTAAATCTTACTCCCGAGCATAATCAACACTCCGAAGCCCGCTAGCATACCGATGAATATGATAATCCATGAGGGAAACCATCCTACCACTGTAAACATGATTACCATGCCAATCACCACACCCCCCATACCGATAGCGGCCCCGGCTTTCGACTTCCGCATCATGTAACCTACAAGAAGCATGAGCAAAAGCGTAGCAAATATCCCGATTGCGATTTTCTGATTGGCTGACAACTGAATTGAGAATTGCCCAATTTTGACTGTGGTAGTACCCCCGGGCTTGACACCCGTTATATTCGTGGTGAAGGTATGCGTATCGTTCCCGGTAGAATTGCCCATCGCATTCTGAGCAATAGCAACGAACTCATAAACTGTATTCGGCAACAGCCCGTAAACATCAGCCTTGAATAATGTTTGACTCTTGAAAAAATCGGTACTCCAGCCAGGAATCCAATCGCTTGACCCTTGCGCCCGGTATTGAAAGCCTACTTGCGCACCCGCAAGAACACCCCCATCATAATCAAGAAACCCGTTGAGGGTTGCCCCGTCACTATGAACATCGGTTGCGTCAAGAGTATGCACGATAGGTCTAATAGCTCCCGGGGTTTTGATTGTAACGAAGTAGACCGGGTCGCAGTCAAACGTGCCGCTAGCGTTAGTCAGTATCATGTAGCAGACATAGAAGCTATCGGGGGTCAACCCGTCTGCGGGAGCGGAGATGTTTTCAGCCGAACTGCAAGCCCCGAAGTTAACAGTTTTATATGTTCCAGGGACGGGGTTTTTACTCGCATCTGCGACATATAGCTGAAAGGAAGCAGTGCAATTTGCCCCGGCATAACTGCAATACCCTTTCAAGGTTGCGCTTTGAGCTATGATGTCAGTAGGTTGCTCGGTCAAACCGAAAGGCTTAGTTCCCGTGCCATTCCCGTACATGGCAAAGAACTTGCCATCGGTATTAGTGCCATCATTCGAGACTTGATAGAGTACACCCATCCTATCGTCAGGAGCAGGAGCGATAGAATTAAAATGAAAGCCAGCACTCGCTAGCCCCTCGGTTTCCTCAAAGGGAGCTTGGTATGCCGTCCATGTTCCCGTCCATTCATGATAGACACACTCATAGAGATAGTTCGCAGCCGGGTAATTCTCCCACCACACCCAAATATCGTGATTGTACGTTGTCTGCGTTATGCTTGGCGCAGCATTGCCACACCCGACCATGAGCGTATCTTCCCCTTTAACGCCCCCGGTAACATGAGAACTGAACACCCCCCAAGGGGAAGTAGTGAGAATTGCAGCTTTAATATTCCCGCTCGTATCCTCGAAAGCAACGTCAATGATATTAGCATTATGATTCAAGGTAGCAGAAAAGAAAGCCTGACAGTGCATACCGCTTAAGCCATCGGTCACCGATATACACTGTGAGCCATTCTGGACGCTGTCATTCCACTGTTGCGTATCGTTACGATATAACCGAGCTAGAATATAGCCGTTATTCGCCGAATAGAGCACCGCACAGGTATCGGTCATACCTACCATGACCACAGACCCGCCTACATAACCCCCATATGTCCCGAAGGTGGCAGATTTATGAATATCAGTTAACCACGTCCCGTCACTTGCCGATGAGCCCATGACCCAAAGATAACTCACATTGGAAGTGTATCCCCGGTAATCAACTATACCAAGCCAAACATGACCCGTATAGTCAATAGCGATGCTCAAATTCATGATGTAATCATCGGCAGTATGAGAGATTGGAACATTTTGCCAATCTTGAAACCAGCTTATGTTCCCGCTCGATTGCATCTCACCTTCACGGAAAAGGACAGCCCAATTTCCGTTCCAATACCCATTGGAGGCTAACACCACAATGTCACCTAATTGACCCACTGCTAGATTTTGATTAGCCCCGAAAATGGCATTGCCCTCAGCCAAGGCTGTAGTGTTCGACCATGTTTGGCCATCTGTTGAAGTGCGATAAAGGTCATGCACGAATGCCCAATAGAGCCCGTTATCATAGAGCACAGAGCGGTTATCGGAATGCGCAAATATATTAGTTGCCGCTCCGCAATCGCTCGGGCAAACTACAGTTGAAACAGTCCCGGCATTCGCTATCCCGGGCAAGACAAGAGAGACCAGGAATACCAGTAAAAAGATTGCAGGTAAAAGTTTTTTCATGTTTCCCCCTCGCTATCATCATCATCATCCGGTAGGTGTACTATGAACCAGTAAACCCACCACACCGCCAAGAGCAAGATGATAATGCCTACTCTATCATATAGCCCGAGATGTATCGCAACCGGGTGACAGCCTTGCCCTAAGAACCCGCATAGCGGGCTTTCATTCCCTATCAAGATAATTACCCCGGGGGATTCGATAGGGGACAACGCTTGTGCACTAAGGTTGCCACTCCCTACCGAACCCCCGTCAAACTATTGCAGTTTATAATCCTCAGTCAATCTTACGCAGAGCAGACAGTCAAGCTCACTTGCCATAATGCCCAAATAGATTTATTGTGCCATACACTATCAAGGCAGTTATGGCAATGACGGGCACTACCCACTCCGCAAGGGTCAGGAACGTCCCAACAGTTCCCCCCGGGTTAGTAATGTTGCCGAACATCGGGGTCAGGTAAGCTACGAAGTACAGCCCCACAAGTATCAGCACAATGGAGATGAACAACGCAGCTATCATCCCGCCCGCTCCCATTCCGCCACCGCCACCGCCACCACCCCCGCCACCACGTCTCCGGGGGAAATAGCGCAGGTGATTGATTGACTCCGAAGCGTATTGAGTGGTCAGCTTCCAATCACCATGACCCCGCTCGACAGCATCCAAAGCTGTCAGTTGCGCCAGCTTGACCATATCCGAGTATTCCTCGACAGTCAAGCCCGCTCGTTCCGCCAGTCTGCGAATGCCTCTATTTAGTAACATCTGTATCACCCCCTTCCCCGCTAAAATCCCCTTCACTGTTGAGCCTGTGCGCCTGCCTGCTTCTGCAAATCCTCAGCCCGGGCTATAGCTTCCTGAGTCTCTTTCTCGGTCAGCTTGCCCCGGATTCTCGCTATCTCGTCCGCTACCTCATCATGTATAACAGATGCAACCCCGGGAGAAGTAATGACAGTATCGGGCAATTCGTCAACGTCAGGTTCATCTTCGGTGTCCGCAGCAGTTCCCGGGGTAACCTGCGCAGCCTTGGCTTTCTTTTTCCGGGGGGGAACGGGTATCAATTCAAAGTTAGTCATGCTATGCCTAATTGAGACCTTTTCCGTCCGGGTAAACCATGAAGACTTTTGCAGGTTATCATCTTTGCCAATCCAGCGATTGCCGTATAGATTACCCTCAACTACAAGGACTTGCCCCACTTTCAAGCCCTTGCCATTGACAGCTTCGGCATAGTCACCAAAGATAGTACACGTCCACCACATACCTTGATTGAGACCCTCAATCTGCTTTTCGGTGTACTTCCCCCCGGGGATGAACTTCCTTTGCTTGACTTCCCGGATGAAAGTCATTTTAATTTGAGGGATATTGTTTACCTTGGTATAGACCGGGTCAGTCTTCAAATCCGCAGTTATTTGCATATCACACTCAAACATTTTAATGTCAAACCCCTTTCTGTTTTAATCTTCCCCAATATTCCCACAACTTGAATTGTGGACAGGATACCCGGTGAACAGGCTTATTATCTATGACTTCGACGAGTGCGTCAACCCGGGGCTTTAAGTTCAACCTACACCCCCAATACCAGCCCCGATTCTGACAATCCCGGCAGTTATGCTCAAGAAATATAAATAACGCTAACTCCCGGTCTGTCAGCTTTGTCCCGGGCTTGAACGTCACGCCTATGCTATCACCCCCTTTATATCTTGACTAAAATCAACTGCACTTCAGGATTGTAAATATGAGTGCGGATAATATCGGGAATAGCCTTGACTTCCCTATCCCGTAGCTCATGACCATTGAAACGAACATACTCTAAGACTTGCTCTTGATTCACCCGGGGAACATCTATGTCAACACCCAGCGAGTCAAGAATAAGCCTTCTGTGACGATAATATGTACGGATAGACTTACAAATTGTACGCCCGTCATCACCCGAGTACCACCTCCAGAATATGCCTTGAGTCGCATTCGATAAGCTATCTATATTCTTGACCCGAGCCATATCCCACGCTCCAATTTGCAACCTGTCAAAATACTTCCAGAAAGTATCTTCCGATAAATCCGGGTTGCCTTCAATCTCCTGACCCCTCAGAGTCAATTCCATTCTTAGCATCCCCTCGCATACATCATGCAGCAGTTTAGTAAAATTAGCATCATGCAAGGGGGGATGCTTCAATAACTCACACGCCTTGCAGTATGCTTTGATATTCCAGCGCCTTGACCCCATGCCGATGTAAACAGTATCCCCGCTCATGAGAGCAGATGCCCGTCTGCGCCTTGCACTCAACGCTAGCTGCTGGATCCATCTATGCACCACCTCATGAGAGCCAAGATTTATCATCTTGGCAATGTCCACCCGGGACATTTTAATTATAAAATTTCGGTCAATGTCTGCATCAACCGGGCGTAAAGTCTCGGGCAGACCCAAGATAGAGGCAGCAATAAGACGTTCGAGATAGTCCACACCCAATCCGAAAGCGTTATGACCTTGCAAATACTTTGTGGGATTGCCGCTAACTCTGAGCAAATCACTTGATACAATGCCCCCTGACCTTGTAGGTATGACCATCTGCGGGTAGATTGCCCGTTGAAGTTGCAGCTTTTCATCATAACTCCCTACCGCTTCGACATAACATTCTTTCGACCACGCTATATCACCTTGATTACTGACCCGGTACACAATATCCGGTGTCAAATGACTTGCATCGTAAAGAGTGACCCCTGTGAACCAGTCTAACACTTCCTGACCCCACTTCTAAGCCAAGGCTCATGCTGACCGGATCCCCCGGTATAATCCTCAGTTAGTTATCTTACCCTTGTTATATACCTTACACTGCAAGAGCACCAAACTAATTCCAAACTCCCTCTCAAATCGCTGTAACTCATTGATAGCATCTTGTTTCAAATGCCGAAACCCAAGAATTCTCACACTTCCATTCTTAAACTGCCTAACGATAAGATAACCTATCATTTTCTTGACACCTTTTTAGGTCTATTTTGTGTCATTTTTGGCACAAAAGTGCAGTGTTACTATACGCACTTTTGTTTTTTGATTAACCTGACCAGATTTTACATAATAATGCGAAATGCCGGGAAGATTGCAGCTCACCATCGGCTGTTTTTCCCGGCATTTTTCGCTGACTGCTGACTGGTCAGGCATGGTCTTTTCTACCACACCTGACATCATTTGTCAATAGCTTTTTGACCCGGTTTGACAAATAATCGGGAGCTTTGAGTAAGAAAATGACACAAAAAGGGGGTTGACTAACCTGACTTGACTATGCTATATTGACAGCAGAAAGAAAGGAGGGCAGCACACATGACCGGGGGAAAATGGAGCGAATACTTTTGCAAGATACAACCCGAACCAAGGAAGCGACTATTCAAGGCATTACTGGTACTTGACGCTGACCCGGCATTCAGGCAAGAATATGGGTCTCAGTTCCGAGAGCTTATCTATATTATGGCGCATCCATTCTTGCCCGATAGGTCTACCAATGACCATGTCCTACTTCAAAAGATACTTGACAAGAAAGTACAACAGGAGTGGGCAAAAAAGCAGTGGGCAGCAGAGCATAAACGCCCGGATTCAACCTTAGATGCTAAACTTGCAGAAGCCCGGAAACTAACCGATGACATGTTTGCAGAGATTGCCAAGGAATCACAACCCGTTCCACTGACTGATTATACTCCTACTGAACTAAAAGAACTTGAAGAAAGGGAGTGTTAAATGATGACTGAGGGCTATCTTATCGTCAAGAAGCTAAAGAATGGCAGAGTCATCGTGATCGCAACGAGACACTTAAAGAGAGCCATTGACCGGGAATGGAAGCAGGGTAAAGCAGATAACCCGGATGCTAAAATGGTACTCTTGAAATGTGTCAGGCTAGATACTTTCAACGTCACACCAAAGGACTAATATGATATTGCTTCCGCATGACCCGCTATGGACACTCGATCTGATTATAGCAAGTATGGTCATGCTTATGGGTAAAGAGCACAAGCAATGGTATCACTATACACCCTATGCCATTCATAATGTTGCCGGAACTGATTGGCGCAAGTACCATCGAAACTAGAAAGGGGGTGATAGCAGCATGACACCTGAGCAATGGAAACAGTATTTCTATTTCATCAGCCGGGGTCACAAGATTGCATTGAAAAAGGCGCTTGAATTACTCGATAGCGACCCTATGTTCAAACAAGTTTTTCAAACGCAGTTCTCCGACATTGCAGCCTTGATAGAGTTGATCCCGGCAAAGCCCCGGGTTCAATCGCAGCCCAAGAAAAAGCACTAGAAAGGGGGTGAGAAGGGAGCACTAAGGAAGATTGCACAGTCCCGGGGGTCTCAGCCAATCTATAGCCCCTTACACATTATGACCCCCGGGACACCTTCTCAAAGACAATATGGCAGAGCAATATTTAGACAAAATGGTGGTAGTCAAGCCCGAGAGCGTAAAGCCCCAATTCAAGGATTTACAGTTTCGTCTATTTATGGTAGAAAAAATTGATGGTCAATCCCTTCATGGGAAATGGATAATCGGGTGTTGCCGGGGAGTTATCACCCTTGCCGATATTGAGCGTCTACCCCGGAGAGAGGATATACAATGTCTGACCCAGTACGAAGATACGCTATTCTAATCGTGATAGTTTACTGCGCTGTGTTGATTGGCCTAATCATCTGGACATTACACAACGGGGTTTTATCATGCCTCTAATTCAATGCACCTTCAAGGATTGCAATCTACCATTGCCGCATATATGCCCGGAGTGTGGTAAGCCCATGACCCATGCGGGTCATACCCGTTCCGGTAGAAAGCTCGTCAGACAATACCGATGCAGCCATGTAGACGGATGCGGTAGATGCAGTGTCAACCCGGTTGCAGCATTCCAACCCCCGCTCAGCATCCCCGGAAGCCCCACCCCGCAAAAATCCGACAAAATCGGAGTCCATGAGCGGAAATCTCCTTGACTACGTCAAGGTTAATCCCACGCACCGCTCCCGTCCTCTAGACCAACGCTAAAGGGCTCTGCCCTTTATATCCCGGGCCTATGCCAACAAC
>Ga0209777_10007219_pt1 | contig 12371 bp, 10 predicted proteins | sample FrelakmetHBP12HB_FD_187147 | JGI IMG/M metagenome (GOLD analysis project Ga0209777, IMG submission 187147) | Freshwater lake sediment microbial communities from the University of Notre Dame, USA, for methane emissions studies -HBP12 HB (SPAdes)... | ecosystem: Environmental > Aquatic >... | reverse complement strand
CGCCGGATCCTCCTGTCGGGGCCGAATGGCACGCCGACGCGCGACGCCCGGCCCCGCCGCGCCCGAACCGGTCGGTGGCATGATGGCTGCATGCGAGACGTGATCGTTGCTGCCAACTGGAAGATGAACACCACACCTGCGGACGCCGGCGAGCTGGCCCGCACCATCGCGGCGCGAACCGCCGAGCCGGGCGTCGTGCGGGTCATCTGCCCGCCCTTCGTCTGTCTCGCAGCGGTTCGGGACGCCGTTGCCGCCGAGGGGATCGAGGTCGGCGCCCAGAACATCCACCAGGAGCTGGCCGGGGCCTACACCGGCGAGGTGAGTGCGCCGATGCTCGCCGGGCTCGCGACCTGGGTCATCCTCGGACACTCGGAGCGTCGCCGCGACGCCGCCGAGTCGGACGCCCTGATCGGGCGCAAGCTGGGCCGAGCGGTCGCTGCCGGCCTCCGGCCGATCCTGTGTGTCGGCGAGCAGCTTGTCGAGCGGGAGGCCGGGCGGGCCACGGCTGTTGTTGGTGAGCAGCTGGCGGGCGCCCTCGCCGGCCATGACCCGGAGGCGCTGCTCTCCGCCGGCGTGGTGATCGCCTATGAGCCGGTGTGGGCCATCGGCACGGGGTTGACTGCCACTCCCAAGCAGGCCCAGGATGTTCACGCCTTCATCCGCGGCCTGGTGCGCGACAAGTTCGGGGCGGCGGTGGCGGAGGCGTTGCGGATCCAGTACGGTGGGTCGGTGAAGGCTGACAACGCCAAGGAGTTGCTCTCACAGCTCGACATTGATGGCGCGCTGGTAGGCGGGGCAAGCCTGGTGGCGGGTGATTTCGAGGCCATTGTGAAAGCGGCCAAGTAAGCGGGAAGGCTTAGACCAGCACAGAGGCGCAGGGACGCAAGGGTTGGGATGAAGCATGACGGAGGATAGTAAGCATGGGTACTGGTGATTTAGCGCGCTGGATTGACATGGGTCTGACCGGCTTATTTGTCCTGACCGGAGCGGTTATGACATTCTTCATCCTGCTCCAGGAAGGGAAGGGCGGGGGCCTGACGGCCTTGGGCGGAACAAAGGCAGCCGGCGTGGAAGGTGTTACCAACCCTATCCGCCGTGCCACTGTATATATGGCCATTGTCTTCTTCACGCTGGCCGTCATCCTGGGCGTCATCCACAGGCCTCGAGAGAGCATCAAGATCGGTGCTGCCCCGGCCACGACCACCACGAGCAACCCTATCACTTTCGATGACGCGAAGACCGCGGCGCCGCCGGCCAAGAAGCCTGAGGAGGGCACGAAGCCGGCCGAGGCTAAGACCGTCGAGACGAAAACGGTCGAGGTCAAGACTCCTGAGGCCAACAAAGACGAGAGCAAGAAGGACGAAGCCAAGAAGGACGAGAGCAAGAAAGAGGAGAGCAAGAAAGACGAAACCAAGAAGGACGAAACCAAGAAGGACGAAGCGAAGAAGGACGAGCCGAAGAAAGCTGACGAGCCGAAGAAGGATGAGGCCAAGAAGGCGGATTAGCCCGAGAATTGGCCGCGCAGATGGCCGGCTGGACGCCGGTGGTACACCGAGTGCTGATATGCAGATGAAGACAGGCAAGAAGTCCACGGGGGAGGGAACGGAGGCGGGCTCTGTCCGCTCCATGACCGGCTATGGCCGCGCTACCGAAAAGGACGGCGGGCGGGTCACCGCGGAAGTCCGCGCTGTGAACGGGCGCTTCTTCAAGCTGAACGTGAAGGTGCTGGGGCGCTACGCGGCGCTGGAAGAGCGCATCAAGGCCCTCCTGGGGCAAGCAGGCGTCAAGCGCGGCAGCATAGATGTCAGCCTCTTTTTCGAAGACACCGCCGCGGGCGAGGAAGCCTATGCCCTCAACCCGGTTGCCGTGGGCCGATACATGGCCCAGGCGCGCGCGCTGGCCAGAAAACACAAGGTCAGGAACGACGTGGGCTTGAGCGCGTTGCTGCCCCTGCCTGGCGTAGTGACACGCGAGGCCGCCGATGAGGACATCGAACTGATCTGGGAGCGGTCCAGAAAGGCGCTGCTGGCGGCGCTGAAGGACTTCAATGGCATGCGTAGCCGGGAAGGCGCTGCTTGTGCCGCGGACATCCGCGCGCAACTGGCTCAGCTGGAGCAGCACCATTCGGCCATCAAGGCGGCCGCGCCGGAAGTCCTGAGCGGCACGGTGCAGAAGTTCAAGGAGCGGATCGCCAAACTGCTGGACCAGGCCGGCGGCTTGCCCCCTGTCAACCCGGGCGTGCTGGAGCGGGAGGTCGTCTTGATGGCCGACCGTCTGGATATCAGCGAGGAACTGGCGCGGCTGGGGAGCCACCTGGAGCAGTTTGAGGCGGCCTTGGCCGGCGGCGGCGAATTGGGCAAGAAGCTGGACTTCCTGACCCAGGAATTGTTCCGTGAGACCAACACGGTCGGCTCGAAGGCCCAGGATGAAAGCATCACCTATCACGTGGTGGCGATGAAGGGCCTGATAGAGAAGATCCGGGAGCAGGCGCAGAATCTGGAGTAGCATGGGGGCAAAGCGGGGCCTCTTCTTCCTGGTCGCCGGGCCGGCGGGCGTGGGCAAGACCACCTTGCTGCAACGCTTCGTGGCGGGAGAGCCAGGGCTGCTCAAGGCCATCAGCGTCACTACGCGGGCGCCGCGGGAGAAAGAAGCGGACGGCGCGGCATACCACTTTTGGGATGAGGCGCGTTTCAGGGCCGCCGTGGAGCGAGGGGAATTCCTGGAGCACGCCGTGGTCCATGGCAAGCGCTACGGCACGTTGGCGCGCTTTGTGGAAGAGCGCCTTGCCGCCGGGACGGATATTGTGAAGGACATTGACGTGCAGGGCGTCGAACAGATACGCCGGCTGAGCCGGTACCGATACCCGCAGAGCATCGCCGTGTTCGTTATGCCTCCGTCGAGGGAGGAGCTGATCCGGCGACTGCGCGGGCGGGGAAGCGAGGATGAGCAGTCGTTCGCCACGCGGTTGTGCACGGCCGAGGCGGAGATAGCACGCAGCCACGAGTTTGACTACCTGGTAGTGAATGATGTGCTGGAGCAGGCCCTGGCGAGATTGCGGGCGATTCGTCTGGCCGAACATTGTAGACCGCGGGCCGGAGTTGGAACCGCAGATAGACCAGATGAATGCGGATAGCTTCGGATTTCGGATTTCCTTGCGGCTGAACGCCGCAAGGCGGGATTACACGGAGGAAAAATGGAACCACGTGAACTCGAAACACTACTAACCAAGGTGGGCGGCAAGTTCAAGCTCGTCACCCTGTACCAGAAACGGATGCGCGAGCTGCAGCGCGGCTTGCCCAAACTGGTGTTGTCGGACACCAATAATCTGTGGGACGTCGTATCTAAGGAGATCAACGACTCCAAGGTTGATTTGATCATGGGCGCAGAAGCCGAGCAGATGCGCAAGGATCTTGCGGCGCGCGAGTCCGAAGAATTGGCCGAAGCCCAGAAGGCGGAGCAACCCAAGCTGCCCAACAAGACACCTGAAGCGGCAAAGTGAACTGCAGGCTCTTGGCCCTTGCCTCTTACCGGCCAAGGATCAAGGGCTGACAGCCAAGAACCAAGAGCTAACCGATGCCACGCACTATTCCCTCCTCCGCTTCGCAGGCCTCGAGCCCTTTGAAGGGCAAGCATGTTATTCTGGGTGTTGGCGGAGGCATCGCAGCCTACAAGTCGTGCGATCTGGCCTCGCAACTGGTAAAAGAAGGAGCTGTGGTCACCGCCGTTATGACCAAGGCCGCGCAGCATCTGGTCAGGCCGTACACGTTTGAGGCACTCACCGGCCGGCCTTGCTTGACTCGGATGTTTCATCGCATCGGGCCGCGGGTCAGCCCTTTCCCGCACCTGGAGCCTGCCCAAGACGCTGCTTTGGCGATAATCGCGCCCGCGACAGCCAATCTTATGGCGCGGCTCGCCCATGGGCTTGCCAGCGACCTGCTCTCAACACTGATGCTGAGCCTCCGCTGCCCCGTGGTCATTTGCCCCGCCATGAACACCAAGATGTGGGAACACCCGGCCACGCAAGCCAACCTCAGGCTCCTGCAATCCTATGGCTACAAGCTGCTCGGCCCCGCGAGCGGCCGTCTGGCCTGTGGCACGGAAGGGGCGGGGCGCATGCTCGAGGTGGGGGAGATCATCGCCGCGGCACACAGGTGCTTCGAGGCCTGATACCCGCTGAAGAGAGCCATGGCCAATCCAAAATCCAAAATCCCAAATCCCCAATTGACGTTTCTGGTCAGCGCCGGCCCCACCATCGAAGACCTTGATCCTGTACGCTTCATCTCCAACCGCGCCACGGGGAAGTTGGGCGTGGCGATAGCGCGAACGGCCTTGCGCAGAGGTCACCAGGTCATTCTGATACACGGCCCCCTGCCAGACGCGGTGCGCAGCACCATTCCCTCCGCCAGAGGCTGTACGAGCGTGCCGGTGCGTTCAGCCGCAGACATGCACAGGGCCGTCATGCGGCACGTGGCGTCGGCAAACGTGGTCATTATGAACGCGGCGGTGGCGGACTACACGCCGGCCAGGAAAGCAGGCACTAAGCTCAAGAAATCCAAGCGGGCATTGGTGCTGCGCTTGAAAGCTACGGTTGACATCCTTGCCGCGCTTGGCGAGCTGAAGAGGCGTCGCAGGAAGGACCTGGTGCTGATCGGCTTTGCTCTCGAGACCGGCAGCGGGGGCACGGAGTTCCAGCGGAAGCAATCGCGGCTCGCAGCAGCGCGGAGCAAGCTGCGCGCGAAGAACCTCGACGCGATTGTGCTTGATACGCCCAGTGCCATGGGCGCGGAGAAGAGCGCCTTCACGGTGGTCTTGCCCGAGGGCGCGGCGAGGCATTTCGCATCCGCCAGCAAAGCTCGCATTGCACGCATCGTGGTCAAGCTTGCCGCAGGATGGTGCTATTGAAGGCGGAGCGGCCGCCCTGTACACTAGGCTTGGGCATCGGGCATTAGGCGTTGGGCATTGGGCATTAGGCGTTGGGCATTAGGCATTAGGCGTTGGGCATTAGGCATTGGACTGTGGACTTGCATGCATAGCAAAAACCCAAAGCCCAAAGCCCCAAGCCTAAAGCCTAAAACCCAAAGCCTAAAGCCCAAGGCGGTACTGATTGCAGTCCTGCTGTTTTCAGTGGGCGGCAGCCTGCGTGCTGGGGAGACAATAGTCCCTTACGCGGGCGCGGAGAAGTGCAGGTTCTGCCATTTCATCGAGAGCAAGGGCGGCCAATACCCAAAGTGGCTTGCGGAGGACCACCACAAAGCCTACGCAGTCCTGGCTTCGGAGAAGGCGAAGAAGATTGCCAAGGAGAGAAGTGTCGTTGACCCACAAAGAGACAAGGCCTGTCTCTCCTGTCATGTTACGGCATACGATGTGCCCGCCGACCAGAAGGATGATAAGCTCGAGCTTGCCCAGGGCGTGCAGTGCGAATCCTGCCATGGGCCTGGCGGCCGCCACTCCGCGCGGCGGCTGGAACAATTGGAGAACGAGAGCCTGACGCTTATCCTGATACCAAGGGGCGAGGTCGTGGCCATGCCCTCAGCCAGGACCTGCCAGCGCTGCCACAACGAAAGCTCGCCGACGTACAAGCCGCTCAGCTTTCCCGAGGACCTCAAGAAGATCTCGCACCTCGACCCACGCAAGAACTATCCCGCGGACTATCTTGACAAACTGGGCGCCAAAGGCCAGACCAAGGCTGAGGAGAGGAAGTAGGGCTTCATGACCGCGCCCGCATCCACGACTCTTTCGTCAGCGAGTGAGCCATCTAGAGCCTGGCCCGTGCTGCGCCTCGTTCCATGGATCCTTGGCTTCGCCTTCTGCTTGCTCCTTATCCAGCACGGAGTGCAGGATGGCCGGCAAGTGTACCTGGCAGCCGGACTTGTGGTCCTCGCCGTGGGCGGAGCGGGGCTGTGTTGGCGCGCCCGCTTTGGTGTACCCAACGCCCTCTCCTCCGTACCTTTTGCGGTCGCTTTGCTCACGATCATCGCTGTGGCCACGGCGTTGGGCACCTTCGTGCCGCAGAACAGCCCGGCCGATTTCCTGGAGAAACATTACGGCGAGCCGGCCGCGTTCTGCATTGGCTGGCTTTTCCTCAACGACACATTTCATTCGTACTGGTTCGCGGGGCTGCTGTCCCTGCTGGTCTTGTCGTTGCTGGTTACAGTGCTGCGCCGCCCGTTCTGGCGTCTGTTCTATTGGGGTTTCCTTCTAGGGCACGGCGGAATGGTTGTGGTGGTCGCCGGTGCGGCCATCGGGGCCAGGTTCGGCACGCACGGCACTCTGGCGTTGCGGAAGGGCGTGGAGAGCACCGCCTTCACGCGAAGTGGCGGCGAGAAGGAAAGCCAGCCCATAGCGCTGGGCTTCGGCCTGCGCCTGGATGCTTTTGAGGTAGAGATGTACCCGGACGAACTGCGGCTTGTGCTGTACCGCACAAAGGAGGAGCCGCCTCCGGATCTGCTGGGTGCGTTCAGGCTTGAGGTCACGAAGGGCTGGACGGCGTTGCCAGAGAGTGGGTTCTACTTCCGCGTGCGGGAGTTTTCTTTGGGCGCGGGCGAGGCCAAGCCAGGCCGGCATCTTATCGAGGTCCCAGGTGCTCCTGAACCGCTCGAAGTGGAGGTCGGCAAGACCTGCACGCTGCCTGGTACGAAGCGTTCCTTCCGGGTGGCGGAATTCTACCCCGATTTCAGCTTCTCCATTGAGGAAAAGCGCGCCTTTTCCCTGAGCGATGAGCCGCGCAACCCAGTGCTGCTGATCGAGGAACCCGGCGCTGGGAAGGACGGGGCTCCGCGCAAGCAGTGGCTGTTCGCACGGAATCCCGGCCATGGGCCGGGCGATAAAGACCTGCCGCTGAAGTACACGTACACTGGCTCGGGCGGCTTGCCCAGCGCCACCGTGGAGATCAGAAAGGGACGCGCTAAAGCGTCAATCGTCGAGACCACCATGACGCCCGGCGAAGGCAAGGACGCTGTCTTCTGGCTGGATGATGAGTGTGCCCTGGTGTTTGAGAAGAAGGCCGGCGAGCCGCGGGCGTATCGCAGCAAAGTGTCCGTGCTGGATGGCGGCAAGGTAACCAAGGAGGCAACCATTGCCGTCAACGCGCCGCTCAGTTACGGCGGCTATGATTTCTACCAATCCGATTGGAGGAGCGAGGACCTGAGCTATTCCGGCATCAAGGTCGTGAGAGACCCCGGCCTGGGCTTGGTCTATGCGGGCATGATAATGCTGTCCGCGGGCGTGCTTTTCGTTTTCTACATTCGGCCGCGGGTCAGAACGGCGGGGATTGGAGCCGCAGGAGTGGAGCCGCGGCTAAACGCAGGCGGCAGAGCCGCCACCAAAGCCGATGGTGAAGAGGTGAACAGGTGAAATGCCTTGGTGCGTTGGGCATTGGACTTTGGGCTGGCACGGAAACCAAGAACCCAAAGCCTAAAGCCCAAAGCCAAGTTGGCGGTGAAGAAATCTTCGCAGCATTCAAAGAATTGGACGGTTAGCAGTGCAGAGGAACAGAGAAAGTAGAAAGTAAAAGGTAACAGCATGGGTGCGGAACACTTTTGCCTTTTTCCTTTTTACTTTTTCCTTCACACCCTCTGCGCACTCTGCGTCCTCTGCGGTGAATAGGTGCTTGGAATCGTCCGCGTTCATTCGCGGGTTCAGAGGAAGGGAGGCCCAATGGTTTCGGTTCGTGAACGTGAGGTCTTGCGACAACTGGCAGAACGCGTGCGCGGTATTTGCGAACAGCCGGAAATGCCCGAGCGCAGGCGGCGCTGGTACAAGCTGAATGCGCTGAAGCCTGAGCGCCCCATGGTCCTCTGTTTCCCCGAGGGCGCCTGGGGTGAGCTGCTTCCGCAAAGCTGCCTTGAGTGCACGGATGAGAAACTGCGCCAGTGGGAATGGTCACTGCGCTCCAAAATCTACTGGTGGGAACACATCCGTGACGACTACGCCCTGGAGCCGTACTTCGACCTCAACTGGCACGTCAAGACCGGCGACTTTGGCGTGCAGGTTGAATACAAGCACGGGCAGAACCGCGGCAGCTACGTCTGGGACCCGCCGCTCAAGGACTTGGATCGCGACATGGCCAGACTGCACTTCCGTGAGCTCTCCGTGGACCGGGCCGCGACACAGCAGGAACTGGACCTGGCCGAGGAGCTCTTTGGCGACGCCCTGCCTGCGCGCCTGCGCGGAGGCTTCTGGTGGAGCATGGGTCTGACCTGGCATGCCATCCAGCTTGTGGGGCTGGAGCAACTCATGCTGCTGTCTTATGACAACCCCGCGGGCCTGCACCGGCTGATGGCCTGGCTGCGCGATGAACAGATGAACTACATCCTGTGGACCGAACGCGAAGGTCTGCTCACGCCCAAGAATGAGAACGATTACGTTGGTTCGGGGGGCGTGGCTTACACCGATGAACTTCCTCAGAAAGACTGGAAGCCGGGAAAGCCTTTGCGGCTGCTTGACGTCTGGGGTTTCGCTGAATCGCAGGAAACGGTGAACTGTTCTCCGGCGATGTTTGCCGAATTCGTGCTGCCTTACCAGGCGCCGCTGCTCGAGAAGTTCGGCCTGAACTGCTACGGCTGCTGCGAAGGAGTCCATTTGCGCATGGACGCGATCCTTAAGCATGTCCCCCGCTTGCGCCGCGTTTCCGTCGCGCCCTGGGCGGACCAGAGGATCATGGCGGAGAAACTGGCGGGCCGTTGCGTCTTCAGCCGCAAGCCGAACCCCGCGCAGGTTTGCGTTGCCTTCGACGAGGATATCCTCCGCAAGGACTTGCGCGAAACACTCGGCATCGCCGGAGAACTGCCCCTGGAGATCATTCTGAAGGACACGCACACTGTCGAGAACCAGCCTCAGCGCATCACGCGCTGGGTGCAGATTGCGCTGGAGGAAGTGCAGGAATACATGACTGGCCGGAAAAGTAAAAAGTCGAAAGGAAAAAGTCAAAAGTAACGGCCCAAGCGGCGCGCAGCTTTCACTTTTGCCTTTTTACTTTTTACTTTTGACTTTCGTCCGGCGTGCAAATGGGGCTTGCCTTTTCAATTGGCGGCGGGGACTTCAACGCACTGGCTTGCCCTTCAGGTAGTGGTCCAGGAACTCCTTGGTGAGCTTCACTGTGCGTGCCCCGTCCGCCCCCCCAAAACCGTGCCCGCCGCCTGGGATGATTTCCAACTGCTCAGGCACGCCGGCTTTCGCCAGTGCCTCGTGCAGTTTCTTGGCGTGATCCACGGGCACTAGCGTATCCTGGGCGCCGTGGAAGGTCAGCACCGGCGGATCGCCTTTGCTGACATAAGTCAGGGGTGAAGCCTGCTTGACAATAGGCATGCTCTGGTCCTTCGTGCCCAGGAAGTTTACCACAATCGCCGCGGCCTGCGGGTTCCAGATGCTGGTCAGCGTGAAATCGGTGGGCCCGTAGTAGTTCACCACCGCCTGCACTTTGCTGGATTGCTCCGGATTGCCGCCGTCCCCCTCAAGGCCGTCGGCCGGGTCCATCAGCCCCAGCAGCAAAGACAAATGTCCGCCGGCCGAATCGCCCAAGGCCGCGACTTTCGTGGGGTCAATCTTGTAATCCTTGGCGTGCGCGCGCAGAAAACGCACGGCGCACTTCACGTCCTCGATCTGGGCCGGGAATCTGAACTGCGGGCAGAAGCGGTACTCGACCGTCGCCGCCACATAGCCGTCCCGCGCCAACTCCCGGATGCGCCCGTGATAGCCAACCTTGCTGCCGGCGCCCCACCCGCCGCCGTGAATGCAAATGACCAGCGGGAATGGGCCGTCGGCCGCGGGCGGCCGGGCCAGGTCCAGCTTCAAGTCCACCCCAGCGGCCTTGCCATAGACGATGTTCTGCTCGATGGGAATCTGTTCGGCCTGCCCCGCCAGCGCCGCTGCCGGACCAAGCAAGACCAGCGCCGCAAACCTGGTCATGAGGCGGCTCATGCGCACGTCCCATTGTCCTGGCAGTCGTGATAGTTCTCCCATGTGTGCCGCTCCCCGGGGCCTGACGTTCTGGTTATTGCGGGACTTTCTTCCGCCACTCATCCAGCAGTGCGTTGATGTCTTTGAGGTCGTTCCTGTTGTCCTGGTAATCCTTATCTTTCTCAACGGCGTTGATCGCGGCCTTGTAGTCGTTGGTGAGGAGGTAGTTCTTGGCCTTGGCGCGCAGGCGGTCCTGGATGGCATTGATCTCCTGCGTGCGCCGGTCCGCGGCCTCAACTTTTGACAGCAACTGCTTGGCTTTGTCGGCCGCCTTCGTGTTGGGGAATTCCTTGACGATGTTGTTCAGCAAGGAGAGGGCGACCACGTACACTTTGTTGTTGTAGTACTCCTCGGCTTTGCGGTACTTCGCCTCGGCCTCCTGTTCCGCCTTTTCCTCGATTCCTGACTTGACGGCGGCGTCTATCTGTTGCTCCACTTCAGACATCCAGGGCAGCCGCTCACTGCCCGCCCACATGTCCTTGTAGCGGTTCACCACCTTATGAGCCGCATCACCGGCTTCGCGATTCTTTGCCGCCACCACCACACCCAGGGCAGTCCGAATCTCATCGCGCATTTTGTTCCACTCGCCGTCAAGCTGGCCTTGGATCCTTGCGGCTTCCTCGCGAGCTGAGGAGAAGCGTGAAACGTGGGCTTCGCGGAACGCCTTCAGCTTCTGCTCGGCCTCGCCGAAGCGGTTCGCCTCAAAGCTCTTTTTCAGCTCGCTCAACGCCGCCAGCATCAGCCGTTTCTGGACGATGCTCTCCGGCGCCAGGCTGATCTGCATTTCACCCTTGAAGCTGACAGTGACGCCGCAGCGCTTGCCTTCGCGCTTCAGCTCCACGTCGGCCGGCTTGGAGAAAAGCAGGTCGAATTGTTGCAGCTTGCCCGCGTTGAAGAGCAGCTCCTCGATGCCGTTGAGCGTCTTGCTGCCTTCCGAGGCGGCGATCTTCTCCACCGCGCCGCCGCCCGGCTTGGAAGCCTCGATGTCGCCCTGCGCCACATTGCCGGCGACGTAGAAGCGGAGTTGCGGAGCGCTGGCGGCTTCCTGGGCACTGTCCACGGCGGCCTTCAGTTCCACGCCTTGTCCCGATTGCCGCGCCTGGATGAGGTAATTGGTCAGGTCTTGCAGCGCGAAATCGTAGAGGCGCCCTTCGAATGTGGCCGCGTTAGTTTCGGTCTTCAGTTGCGGTTCGATGGCGCTGGCGAGATCGGAGGCAGCCTGGCCGTCATGACTGAGCAGCACCAGGGTCCCGTCTTCAATGACTTTGTCGCCTTGCAGTGTTGCCGTGAACATGCCCTTGCTGCCCTCAAAGGCGACCCCCACTGAGCCGAATCGGATGGTTGGAACCCGCACCGGCGCGGCCCCCGGTTTTTCGCGGAACATCAGGTCGTCGAAGCAAGCCTTGCCCTCTTTGCCCTGTACAAAGACGCCGGCCTTCGCCCGCAGCGCCCACGGCGGGGGCGTCAAGGTGGCGTTCTTCTCTTTCCATTCCTGTGTATCCTTCAAGACCACCACGTTTTCACTGAACTTCCGCTCGTCGTGAATCCACGTCACGCGCAGGCCGAACAGTCCGTCGCCGTCGTTGCGCATCCAGCCGCTGAATTCATAGACCTTGCCTTGCTCCAGCGCGAAGCTGCTGGCCGTCTCGACTGCGGTCAGGGCCGAGGGCGATTTGCCGGCCTTGTTGATTCGCAGGCCCAGCTTGGGCTCGCCGCCCTGCCCACGGTCCGCATCCGCCGTCACTTCCGCTTTGACTCCCGGCGCGCCGCGTTCCAGCCTGAAATCCTTCGGATTGCCCTGGTCGTCCGTGCCCTGGCTGAAGTCACCGTTGGTAATCTTGTTGCCCGCGTCATCTTTCGTTGTCTTGGGCGGCGTTTGGCTAGGATCGGCGGCTATGGGTCTGCCCAAGTAGGCCAACGCGGCTGGGAGGCCATAGACCACGCCGGCCACGACACCCATGAAGACCAGCACGGCCAGAGCCACCAGCGCCGGCATCGGCACTCCGCGCGACCGCTCAGCCAGCTTGGCTTCCAGTTTCTCCGGTTCAAGCGACACCGTGCCAAAGAGGGCCTCGTCTTCCACGGGTTTGCCGATGTTGAGAAACTCCAGCGTCGTCTTGCCCACGCGGATTTGCATGCCCACCGACAGCGGCGTCTTGACTACCTTCTCGAAATCGGGTTTCTGCTTGACCTTGACGCGTGTGCCGTTGGTGGAACCAAGGTCGGTCACGACATAGCCGATCGGCTCCTTGACGATCTCCGCGTGGTAGCTGGAGACGGCGTCATCCACGATGTGGATCGTGTTGCTGGAATGCCGGCCCAGCGTCACCGGCTTGGCGCCCAATTCGTAGACTTGGCCGGTGTTGGGTCCTTCCAGAACTTTCAGGATGTACTTCGGGCCTGCGGCCCCGGCA
>Ga0209777_10007218_pt1 | contig 12374 bp, 9 predicted proteins | sample FrelakmetHBP12HB_FD_187147 | JGI IMG/M metagenome (GOLD analysis project Ga0209777, IMG submission 187147) | Freshwater lake sediment microbial communities from the University of Notre Dame, USA, for methane emissions studies -HBP12 HB (SPAdes)... | ecosystem: Environmental > Aquatic >... | reverse complement strand
ACCGTGACGACCTGCGCCTCGTTCTCCCTTAGCGTGTAATCTCCACCGGAGAGAATCTTGAATGGCGCCGGGACGGTGGCAGTTCCCACCAGTCTGCCGCTGCCCATATTCTCGACGAGAAAGGTGTTGGTGGCGGTCGCTTTGTCCGCCACCGGGCCGAAATTCAGGACCATCGGCGTAGTGAAGATCACCGGGTTGGTAAACAGAGTTCCGGCTTCGGCAATACGGGGCACACCCAGAACGAATGCGCATCCTGCAAGGGCTAGTAGTCTATTCATATTGATTCAAATTCCCGCCTAACAGCCTCAGGCTTTGCGTTGAAGTCTATAACTCAACGCGTTGCGGAGGCGGCGTTTGAGGCCCAGTTTCTTTCTTTGCCGCTCCCGCGCCTTAATCATGTGCTTCAAACATTTCCACTCCGTCACCGCCGGTTCACCGCAAATAATGCAGCGGTTGTCCCGCTTCATTCGCAACTGATACCGATACTGCCGTGAAATCGGCAGGCCGGCGAATTCATCTTTAATACGCTTTCCCATTTCTCATCAAGTTATGGTCGCTATTGGGAGATAGTAATGACCGGTGGTGCTGCATTGCAAGCCGCGGTTTACCGGGGGGGGGCCGTCACCCGTAACAAACCCGGCCAGGACAGAATCCGCCACAAGCTTAACTCGGTTTCTCAGCATTTGAGGTTATTGCGCCAACCCTTTCATGGCCTCGGCGTAAGGTTTGCCGTCCACAAATACCGCTTTGATCTGCGCCTGCCCCGAATTGGGGACGGCGGCCTGCACGGTGATCTTCCCACGCGGATTGCCCGTGCCCTCCCGGACGTAGTAGCGCTCCAAGCCGTATTCCAGATGCACGGTGTGTTGGGCGGCGCTGTTCCACCAGGAACGACTGTGTCCCTTGAGCACCACCTGGCCCGCGGCGGGCGTGATCCGGTTGGTCGAAGCCAGCGCGACTTCGTGGAACTCGCCGCGCGGCTCCAGGACAACATAGACCGTTTCGCCCGGGACCAGTCCATTGGTTAGCGCGGGCGAGAACCGGTCGAACGCCACATCGCTGATCTTGTAATTGAGGATGACATAATCGCCGCGGATCAGGTCGCGCGGGTCCACCGGCCGGGTTTCCAGCAGGACGACCTTGCCGCCGGCCAGCACGCGTTCCTGGACGAATGTTGTGCCCAGAATCCACGCGGTTTGCAGCGCGAGCACGAGGATCAGAAGTTTCAGTTTCATAATCAGCCTTTGGTTTTAGCTCGCCGTCGCCTTCATTTGCCGCATGAGCGAGCGGCGTTTCTTCTCCAGGTAAATGCCGAACACGATCAAGAAGACGCCCCCGATCACGAACATCAGGCCCGTCCGCGCCATGGAACCCACCAGGTTGATGTAGGTGGCGATGATCAGCAGGCCGATGAATGCCACCCCCAGGTTGACCAGGGACTCCGAGCGGCGTTGCACCCCCACCTGAATTTGCAGCAGGCAGAAGACGAAGAGGCCGACCGTGGCGGCCCAGTGGTACGCGTCGTTCTGGCGGCCATAACCGACTGCCCAGTGCGGTGCCACGAAAAGCTGGCCCGCCAGCAGGACAATCCCGCCCGCCAACGCCAGCCCCCACGTCCACCGCCACTGCCGCGAGAGGTCCGTCAGAGCCGGCACGCCGGCCGCCAGGAAGAGCAGCGCCAGGCCGGCGAGCGCCGGAAATATCCAGGGCGACACCGCGGCCAGCCCTTCGTGCTGCCGGTAGAGGTTTCCCCACGTCAACGGATAGGCGAAGGCCTGGAAGGCCAGCAGGCCGAGGTTTTCCATCGGGGACGCAAACTCCGCAAACGAAGTCCGCCGCAGGCAATAGGCGCCGCCCAGGTACACCAGGCCGAGCAGCGCGTAGAGCAGGATTTGGTATTCGTCATTCCCGAAGTAAATCGGGCTGCCTTCCTGGTTGTTCTCCAGGCCAAACCACAGCCCGAACACCAGCAGGCTGAGCACATGCTGGGCCTTCGAGCGCAGCAGCCAGGGCAGCGCCGCGATGCCGGCCCACCAGAGCAGGAACGCATTCGGCGGCCGTGCCGACAGGTGATAGATCTGGCCGATTAGCGCGATGTTGCCCAGGAAAAGGCCGGAGCCGGCCAAATGCAGCGCCTCGCCGCTCTTCCGATACTGCCCGTTGACCTCGCGCAAATACCAGCCGCCGCCGTGCGCCGCCAGCATCAGCAGCAGCCCGGTGGCAATCTTTACCCCGCGCGGAATCTCGTCCCAGTTCGCCGCGATGAGCAGGATGATACCGCACGCGACCAGGACCGCCCCCACGAAGGAGATGATCGTTAGAAACTGGCTCCCCTCTTCCTTCAATTTGAAGTGTGCGACAATCTGGCGTTGCTGTTCTGCCGTGATCAGCCCCGCTTCCTGAATCTTCCCGATGTCAGAGTATTTCATAGCGCTCGCAAATGTTCGGTCCCGTCCAATCCGAAACTACGCAAGGAGTCTAGCAGGTTACGGGTTCAAGGTGTGCATTGAAAAAGTTGTGGCCAACATTACTTCTGACGATTCCACTCATCGGCTGAAGGCGCTGCCATCCCGCTATTTGCTCACAATCTCCTCCCTGATAGGGCCGTGCCAGTGCCGAGCGCTCCGGACACTTTCGCAAAGCAGGCGTTCCGGCTGCCATCATGCGCCTCTCGCCTTCGAGTTGCCCATCATGGGTGAGCTGCCGAGTGGGACAGGCAGAATGCCTGCCCTGCTTTCTGGCCAATACGTGGGCACGCGCAGGCATCCAGGTTCCGGCCTGCCCGCTGGAAGGTGGAGGCCGCACGGCGTCCGCAGCCCCGCCCGGGCCGCAGGATAGACCAGTTGATCTCCGGAGCAAAGGCCCCGAGGCCGACCGGGATCTCCCGCCAACCGCCGACAGATGTCACTTCCTGCACTTCCGGATGGGTGCATGGCCGCTGCTGCCAAGGCCCAGACCAGCACTACCTTCGCGAAAGGCTGACTTGTGGCGGAAACGGTTCCTGGGCTTGGAGATTGAGCGGTTCATTCTCTCACATCTCGGCGATTAAGAAGACGGCATCCCCGCCACCGCGCTCCCGGCTCAGGAAGTAGGTGGAACGGGCAGATGAGGCTGCCTGACTTGGCTGCTGCAACGGCACGGAGAGATTCGCGCGGCTCCACTCACCAGCAAACGGGCGGTGAGAATATGACAATCTAATTAACCCCGTCTATGGCAAACGCCTCACGGCGAGCGGAGGCGGTAGAAACGACCGGGATAACTCGTCCACTTGGGACCGCAGAAATACTCAACCCCGATCATTCGGTGTGCTCTTGTCTCAACTTATGCAGGTGCTCTGAATCTGCCGGAGGAACATAATGCCCGTTGCTCAGCGTGATCCATCCCGCCTTCTCCATTTCTTTGTCCAATTCCTTGTAATCCTGGATCGTGTTTGTATCTTTGGTCCAACCGTCGTTGCCATTACTGACCCATCCACTCTTCTCAAACTCTTTATTGAGGCCTTGATTCATGGCTTGCACAAATGTGCGCGACCTCTCTTCGTCTGTTGGCGCCGGCTGAACAACAAAACTCAAGCGCCGCGTCAGCAGAGCGCAAACGAGCACGCCAAACGCAATCACTTGTGTCGTCTTGCACAAGCAGTCTGCTTCACACCGATTGCTCCAACTCGCTTGCCCGTTGTGGGCGCAGCCGCCGCCAGCGCTCCGCATAGAGGAAGAACACCGCCGGCCCGAAGGAAAACAGCATCACGGAGATGCCCAGCGCAAGCCCTACAAACGTCATGAAGCCGGCGCAACAATAGTCCCGGTTGCGCGCCACGATGTGCGTCGGCACGGCGATCAGCAGCTCCAGGATGCTGCCGCGAAACATCAGTTGGCATTGGCGTGATACAACGTCAACTGGCGCGGCCGCACGGCTGAAGCGGTAGAACACTACCGCCCACACAAGCCAGAACACAACAGCCGAGGCTAGTGTGGCCCGCCAGAACCATTCCGGGGCCCCGCGATCCTGCCTGGCAAATTCGAACAAGCAGAGGAACGCCCCTGCGGCCAGCCCGGTCATCATCAGCCCGGCGGTCACGACCGGCCACAACAATGAACGACGGGCCACGGGCCGCCGGCTGGCCACTTGCACCGGGACCACCAGCAGGGCTGCCTGAGCTAGCGCCATCACTCCCGGCCACGCCAGCCAGCTCCACGACACACCTCCCGAGGCTGCGTCCTTCAAGCTAACCTGTGGCGCGAAGGCCAGCAGCATTAAGGGCACGGGCAGGACAGCCAGGATTAGGAAATACAACGCCACGACTACCAACGCCCACCATTTCATTCAATGTCCTTTCTGCCTTGTACGCCAACCTCTGTCATTGTCAGGGCCAACAACATCCACGCCCACGGGAGTGCACACAGGAGCAATCCGACGATCGCAAGCCAGCGGGGCCATTCAGCGCGCACTGGAGCGACGATGGCAAGAACCAGTCCCACGAGCCATAATCCCAAGGCGCCGAGAACCGCATTATTGAAATTGGCAATTCTGTCCAGCGATATGGTTGTGCCGGGGGCCGGAAAGAAGCCCACGGAGAGAAACATGGAGAGGATAGCGTCCTCGCAGTGCCTCAGCGCGTACACGGCGAGGCCGGCGGCAGCACAAGAGCACACGAGCGAAGCAATGCCGAAGACGGGCTTGCGGCGGCGCATCTGAGTTGGAGTGGATTCGATCATAGCGCACGATGGACAAGCTACGGCAGGTTGTGCCAGCCGATGGCCGCGAATGTCAGAAGTCCCAGAACTTCCGCACGGTGATCACCTTGGCTGGTCCCCCTTTCATATCAACGAGCCGGCCTGTGTTTCCCACGAAGACTCGCTGGACAGTGCCGTTTACGGTCACGAGCTTCTCTGCCATTACTTCTACTGAAATGCGTTGTGGTAACCTGCTGAAGTCCGTCAGCACCAGGGTGCTGTCTGCGGCCACGTGCCGTACTGGGTAAAAACTGCTTTCGACAAGGCCAAAGTTGTGCACCGGTCTCCACCATCTACGGACGGTGAGTTCGTAAGAAGTATGGTTTCTTATGACCAGGCTGCTTGAGGGATATTGGGGTGGCTTTGAATTAGTAGCGCAGCCCCAAACGAGTAGTGAAGCGGCGAGGGCAACCAGTGAGAAACAACGGATCTTCACCCCGCGCCTCCACAGCATCGCAGTGATGCCGAAGGAAGGCTTCCGACAGTCCAACTCAACTGAGCTGGATCCATTCATAACTTAGTGAGGATCACTGTTGCGATCGGCGTCCGGCGGACACATGAAACTCTCATGGGCACTTCTATCACCCGGGACCTGTTGGCAGGAATTTGCTTTTATGCGGCCCGGATTTAGCCAACCCGCGCGCAGGAACACAGGCCTAAGCCAGAATCCCTACGTTTCTTTCTTGAATTCGTCTTTCTTCTTATCGGCTTCGGCCAGGCCCTGATCAAGCTTGGCGCGGAACTCATTGTCGAATTCTTGCACATCCCTCAATGGCACACTGATCAGGGTGCCCGCTGGAACGCCCCCCTCTTCCCCTTTGGAGGTCAGAACTCTCATCGTGACGAAGTCGGTCTCCTTCGCGTTCTTGAGGTCCTGTCCCGGTTCGATCTTCAAGAGGTCTCCCTCGGTGATAGTTCCGGCTGGGCTCTGATCCTTGGCTGAGATCACGCTGGTGGTCTTGGAAACGGGATAAATGTGCTTCGGATCGGCCAAGGTCTTCGCGAGATCGGGAAGAACCGACTGTCCCTTTTCGGCGCTTTTAGCCACTTCCTTCTTTTCGGCGATGGTCTGCTCGATCTGACTCCTTAGTTCTTCCTTCGTGTCCTTGTCCAACGGCGTCACATTCGGGTTTGGTTTGCCCGCAGAGGCTTCCATGCGCTCGGCCCTCGCAGCCCTGTCTTCGGCATTCTTCGCCCTAAGCTCCGCCTGGGCCTGCGCAACCTTGGCCTCGGCGATTTCGGCCTTGTCTGCGGCTTTCTCTGCGGCTTCCTTCGCCTTTTCGGCGTCCTCGCGGGCGAGCCGCGCCTCTTCATGGGCCTGCGCCGCGCTCACCGTGGCCTCATAATGATCGGCGGCATACCCTGCCACCATCCAATCGGTGACCCAGTATGCCGGCGTGGGATAAACGTCGTAAGCAACCCAGAAAGACGGGCCGTAATAATGACGATACCACGGGTAGGCCTCCCAGCCCCATACATAGTGGAATGGATGAACCACCACTGTTGGCCCGTACCAGAACGGGTCGTACCACAAACCGCCCACCACATAGACCGGGCGGTAAACGTAACCATAATGCCCATGCTCGTAATATCTGGTGTTGTTGACCACGGTCACTTTGTTGTTCACTATGGTGGTGTTGTTGACGATAACGGTCTTCGACACCGCAACGCCCTTACTGTCTAGGTGGACCGATTCCTGGGCGCGCGGAGTTCCGTCCCGCCCCATGTGATGCGTTGTGATTTCTTTGGTGCCATCGTTCTTGACTATTTCCTCTCGCCTCACGTCTTTGCCATTCAGCGCATACTCCTTGGTGTGAGTGGTCCCGTCTGAGCTTTGCACCACTTCCTTTGCCGGTCTGCCACTCGGGGAGAAGTGCGTGGTCTGCTGCGTCCCGTCCGCCTTGGTCGTGACTGCCTTCTGAGGCACGCCGATTGACGAAAAGTGTGTAGTCTGTGCTGTGCCGTCCTGCTTCTTGATAACTTCCTGCTTCACGGTTCGCCCGTCGGCGGCGTAGTGCTTGGTCTGCTCCGTACCGTCCGGTTTCTTGACCGCTTCCTGAGTCACGGTCTTGCCATCCGCAGCATAATGCTTGGTTTGCTCCGTACCGTCCTTTTGCCTGGCTACTTCGCGGGTCGCAGTCTTGCCATCCTCAGCGTAGTGCTTGGTCTGCTCCGTACCATTCGGTTTCTTGACCGCTTCCTGAGTCACGGTTTTGCCATCCGCAGCATAACGCTTGGTTTGCTCCGTGCCGTCTTTCTGCTTGGTTACTTCGCGCGTTACCGTCTTGCCGTCTTCGCCGAAGTGCCTGGTCTGCTCACTTCCGTCTGGGCCCTTCGCTACATCCTTCTCGCGTATGCCCTTGTTATTGTAGTGTGTAGTCTGTGTGGTTCCATCGTGCCGCGTGGTCTCTCGGATTCCGTGACCCCGCGCCAAGTCTTCAGACTTTTGCGCACCCGTTTGGTGTCGATCCGGATAGCTCATGGGATTACGACCCGATTGGCTATTCGTCTGCCCCGCCCCGTGTTGGCCCCCTGAGCTTACCGGTGTTGGGCTGGACTTGCCTGGCTTATCCTTATCTTTCGATTTCTTATCGTCCGCCTGCATTCGGACATTCATCAAGCCGGCGATAAACACGAGTGCGAGTCCGGCGGCCAGCAATCGCGATGTGAAGATTTTCATTTGAATTGGCTCCTTTCCTCGGTTGCATTGGTTTGTTGCGGTTTTCTGTCGGCAGTGCCCTTTCGGCGGGCATTGTCGGCGAAAGTGTCTGCTGGGATGTTACGTCGTCTTCATGCTTCTCATTCCGGCTGCTCGGTCTTGGCATGGTCTTCTACGGCACCATCGCCCGGAAGAACCGTTGGCTCTCGGCTGCTGAGAATGGGAATTGGAATGACCCCGTTGCGTTCGTCACAATGCCAAAGGTATCCCATTCGACCAGGTTTGTGGACGTCTGGACCGCCAGCACGCCTCCAACCGGTCCGACCACAGTCATCTGGACGGTTGCGTTCGATGTCATCGTCAAGCCGGTAATGCGGATAACCGGAGGCACGAAGTACGTTACCGCGAGCGTAGCAACGCCGGTATTGCCGGCGGCGTCATAGGCGGTGACGGAAATCACGTTTGTTCCGGGTTGCAGAGCGATGCCTGCAATAATCCAGTTTGTTGTCCCGGTAGCGACGCCGATGCCCCCGCGATCATCCGACCAGTTCACAAGCGTCACGCCGATATTGTCCGACGAAGTCCCAGCCAAGCTGATCAGAGGGCTCCTCGTGGAAAAGGTATTGCCCGTTGTCGGACCGGAAATGGCAATGCTGGGAGCGACAGCATCATTCGCGACCACGCCCGCACCAATCAGCCGATTGCCGGCCGCATCGTAGGCGTAGGTGATGACCGAACCGTTGCCGTAGTCAGCTCTGCTGAGCCGGTTGAGAGCGTCATAGTAATAAAGTGTTGCCTCCCCAGCGTTGGCTAAAACGCCGGACTGCAGAACGGCTACAATAACCGTCAACTTTATACCGTAGACCAATCGAACGAGATAATAAGGTATTGAAGACATATAAATAACTCATATCAATTGGACGAGGCGTTATCCCACGCTTGACGAAATGCTTGTTCGCTAACAATTCCGAAATGTGCCCTCGTCTGGTTGTAAGCATCTTGAAATGAAAACCCAAGCGATTTATACGTTTCAGCATACAAGGGTAGCTGCAGTTGCTCTGCATTCCGAAGGTCTATTGCCGTCTGTGCAAGTTCGGGAGAGTTCTCTAACACCGTGATTCCAATACTTGTAACGGCGGAGACTGGACTAATACTTCCCGGAGTGTTCACTCCATTTAATACAAGTTTGTAAAGATCGCTTGCGTTCTGAACGATAAAGTTTCCAAACCCTTTAAGCACATCCCACCCAACATCGCCAATGCTTGCTACGCTAGCGAGTTGACTGTTAGCGCTAACCAACATGTGTTCAGAGCCTGGTGTTTGCGGTGCAAGTCCTCGAGTGGACAGGCTTATGAGATAATTGTGAAAGATCGAATTATCGGAGCTTGCCAGAGGAAGTGCGAAGCTACTTGCTTCTTGAGCTGATAATCCCGTAATATCAATCAACCTCACCGGATTGTTGAGCGCATAAATGTATCGGTTCAAGCTCTGGCTGTCGCCATCCCTCCCCGTTGCGGGGTCTTTGGTAACGAATCGCCCCTGCCGGGCGGAGTAGAAGCGAGCCCGGATGTAAAGCAATGCGTTTCCCTCGTCCACAACTCCGTGGCGGGCCAGATACCTGAAGCGATTTTCGGTGCTGCCGCTTGCGGATCGCGGCTGGCCAAAGGGGTCGTATGCGTATGCATCGGTGATTTGGCCGCTGGTATCCGTCAGAGCAACCGTGCTGCCGCGTGAATCAAAGTGGTAGTATTGGGCGTTACTGCTGGAATCTATTCGCGAGATCAGGCCCAGGCCATACACGTAATAGGCGATAATCGTTCCGGCAGCATCAGTTTCAGCCAGGACTTGGGTCAAGGGAGTGTTTCGGTCCAGGACGTAACGAGCAACCAGGCCATTGCGGCTGGCGGACATCCGATAGCCCAACCCGTCATACTGGTAACTGTTGGTCGCTCCAGCCAAAACGCTCTCGGTAAGGCGATTCTCGTAATCGTAGAAGAGGAGGTTGGTGGCGCTGATGGAAACCATATTACCGTTGGCGTCGAAAACTTGTGCCTGGCCCTCAGACGTGACCATCCGGTTGTCGTTGTCGTAGGCGTAACTGAACTGGCCCACGACAGGCGTGGTTTGCAGTTGTTCAATCTGGCTCGACTGGATCTGGTTGCCGACCGCGTCCAGGGTGTATTGATAGCTGGCAATGACGGTCGAATTGCCAGCGGAGTTGGTGAGCCCAACCAGCCGGTTTGCCGCGTCATATTGATAGCTGGCCGCCGTTCCATTAGGATTCACAGCGGCTGCCAAATTGCCCGCCAAATCATACGCATATACGGTCGCATTGCCGAGCCAATCGGTCACGCTCTGCACGCGGTTCATCGCATCGTAAGAATACTCAACCGTTTTACCATCCGGATACGTTACAGAGGTCCGGTTTCCGCCAGCGTCGTAACCATAAGCAATCGCCTGCCCGAAGCAATCGGTTGCGTTGGTCATGCGATTCAGTGCGTCATAGAGGAAGATTGAAGTTCCCAGGCCGTCGGTCATGCTTGTCCGGTTTCCGTTAGCATCGTAGGCGAAGGTCACTGGCGTTCCGGCTGGGTATGTGATGTTCGTAATGCGATTATTGGCGTCGTAAGAGTAAGCAATGATCTGGCCGTTCGGGTCCGTTTTATTGGTCACGTTGCCGGCAGCATCATATCTGAAGTGGGTGGCACCGTTGTCCGGGTTGGTGATGCTGACCAAGCGATTCAGGGCGTCGAACACGTTGGTGGTCGTATGGCCAGCGGGATCGGTGGTGGAGGTCCGGTTGCCGACATCATCATAAGTGTACGTGACGGTTCCGCCTGCAGCGTCCCTGAACTGGACACAGCGCCCGATTGCATCGTAAGTGAGATACGTGTGGCGCCCCAAGGCGTCCATGGTTTCGATGCGGCGGCCTAAAGAATCGGACGCGTTTGTTGTGCCGTGGCCCAGGGCATCCTGGGTGAAGACGAGTCGGTTCATGGCGTCAAACGCATTCGTGGTCACATTCCCCAACGGGTCAGTGACACTGGTGCGGTTGCCGTTCCCGTCGCAGGTGTAGCGCGTGACCTCTCCCGCGGCATTCGTGAGGGCAACGAGATTCCCCACCGCGTCGTATCCATATTGCGTGTTCCCGCCTCGGGCGTCAATTACTCGCGTTCTGCGGTCCAGTGCGTCGTATTCGTTTGTGACCGAATCGCCGATCGGGTCGCGGACGACGACCAGCCGGTCCTTCTGGTCATAGACATTGGTGGTGGTATTCTGGAGGAAATCGGTCGCGGTTACGCGGTTGTTGTTGGCATCGTAGGTGAAGGCGTTGGTCTTGTTCTGCGCGTTGACGAAAGCGATCAAGTTGTCCGCATCGTCGTAATAGAAGAGGTTCGTTCGGCCCAAGGCGTCCACCTGGCTGAGCTTCCTCCCGACGATGTCGTAGGCGAAGGTGTTTGAGCCACCCAGGGCGTTTTGAATCGCTATCAGATTCCCAAACGAATCGTAGGTGTTTGTCGTGCGGTTGCCGTTAGGATTTATCAGGATGCGTGGCTGGCCAAACGAGTCGTACATGAGGATGCTTGTCTTGCCCAGCGCGTTGAGTGTGTTGGTGAGATTTCCGGCGGAGTCGTACTTGAAGAGGCTGAGCCCGTCCAGGGCATCAAGCCGGTTAGCTGGATTATTCCTGGCGTCGTAGGCAATGCTGGTCGTGTTGCCTAACGGATCGGTCTTTGAAGTAACGTTCCCGTTCGCGTCGTAGGAGTAAACGTTCGCGCCGCCGTTCTTGTCAACGACCTTAGTGCGGTTGTTATTGGCGTCGTATTCAAAGGTTTGAATACTGCCCAAGGCATCCACAATTCTGACGACTCGCAACCGCTCGTCGTAGTAGTTGTAAGATCTGCTGCCATAAGGGTCCGTAACCGTCGTAACCCGGCTGACAAAGTCGTAGTCAAACGTGGTCGCGTTCAGCAGGGCATCCCGCTGCGACGATACCACCCGGCGTTGCGCGTCATAGACCATGCTGACAATGGCGTTGCCGCGTGGATCAATCGCGTTAGTGATCTGGTGGTAGGCGTCGTACGCGAACTGCGTCATGCCGCCCCGGAGATTTGTCACCCGGATGAGGTTTGTGTTGGCGTCGTAGGCAAATTGAACGGTCCGCCCGAGCGGGTCGGTGATCTGCGTCAGGCAATTGTTCGTGTCGGCAATGAAGATGATTGTGCGCCCAACAGTATCGGTGATGGCTGAGAGATTGCCATTCGTGTAAGCCAGTGTGATCGCGTTGCTGTTCTTGTCGGCAATGGAGGCGAGGCGGCCTTGGGCGTCGAAACTGTATTCCTGTTGGTCCTTCGTGGTTAGGCTGAATGTGCCGCTGCTGGACGTGAGCGCGCTGAACACGCCCGGTTCACTCGTGTAGCCGCCGAAGCCGTTGGTTGCATACGTTTCCTGATGCCCGTCGCCAAAGACGATTACGGCGCTGTTGGACTCGTTAATCGCCAGGCGGATGTTGTAAGAGTGCGTCCAGCCGAAACCGAGCGGCAGCCCCGATCCCGTCGTGTCCTTGGAGTTGTAAAAGCGTCTGAATTCAAACGGCAGCCCTCGTCCGGGAATCCTCAGGTCAACATGGTCGTAGGCGTAATTCCCCGTGGCCAGATTAACCGGGTCCTTGGAAAAGGCCTGTTGCTGCTGGCTGTTGCCCAAGGCTTGCCCAGTGACGTAGAGCGTGAGCGATTCCGTATCCGTCTTGCCGGTGGAATCAGTGACCGTCAGAGCGACCGTCCGGGCGGCGCCGCCGGACGCGCTGTAATAGACGTGCGACAGTGTGCTTCCGGTTCCGGTCGTACCGTCGCCGAAATCCCACGACCAGAGGGTGATAACACTCCCGTTGGTGGAGGCGGTGGACCGCTGCCCAGTGAAATAAACCTGCTCACCAGACACCGGGGCCAGGTTGCTGACATCCGGGACCGCAGTCGGGTGGG
>Ga0209777_10007217_pt1 | contig 12375 bp, 11 predicted proteins | sample FrelakmetHBP12HB_FD_187147 | JGI IMG/M metagenome (GOLD analysis project Ga0209777, IMG submission 187147) | Freshwater lake sediment microbial communities from the University of Notre Dame, USA, for methane emissions studies -HBP12 HB (SPAdes)... | ecosystem: Environmental > Aquatic >... | reverse complement strand
CTCGGCCACGACCCGCCGCGCGGCCTCTCCGCGCCGGGCCGCGCCGAAACCGCCCCCGGACAAGCCGGCCGCTCCGCCGCCGAAGCCGGAAAGCCACTAGCCGGCGGCGAGGTCCCGCTCAGGCGTCCCGGCGCGTCTCCGCCGGGCCGGAATCAGGGCTCCCTGTCGCGGCCGCGCTCTTTGCCGCCCCGGCACGTTTCGCCGACCCGTTCCCGGCAACGACGGACTGACGCCCGCTCTTCGGAGCGAGCGGTACCGTGAAGACGAAGGTCGAGCCCGAGCCCTCCTCGGATTCGGCCCAGATCCGACCACCGTGCGATTCCACGACGTGGCGGGAGATCGAGAGGCCGAGGCCCGTGCCCCCTCGTCCCCTGACGCGGGCCCGATCCACCTTGTAGAACCTCTCGAAAATCCGAGTCAGATCGGCCCGGGGCACCCCGATGCCCGGGTCGCGGACCCAGACCCGGATCTGCCCCTCCTCTTCTCGCACTCCGACCACGATCTTGCCGCCGTCCGGGCTGAACTTGACGGCGTTGTGCAGGAGATTGACCAGGACCTGGCCCAGCCGGTCCTCGTCACCGCGCACCGGCGCGACCCGCTCGGGTAGATCGAGCTCGATCGAGAGACCCTGGCGCTCCGCGAAGAGACGCAGCCTTTCGGCGGTGGCGCGGGCTACGCGCATCAGGTCCACGTCGTCGAGCAGCAGCTGGGCCGTCCCACTCTCGATCCGCGAAAGGTCGAGCAGCTCGTTGACCATCTGCGTGAGGTGGCCGGTCTCGACCTCGATCTTGGAGATCCGGTCACGCAGTCGGGGCGAGGCGTTTTCGGCATCTCGAGCGGCCGTCTCGGCCAGCAAGCTGATCGTGGTGAGCGGCGTGCGGAGCTCGTGGGACAGGTTGTCGATAAACTCGGCCCGGATCCGCTGCAAGCGCCGTAACTCCGAGACGTCCTCGAGGACGAGCCAGACTCCGGACACGGGCGAACGGCGCGCCCGAACCGTGACCGTCGCGCCGGTGCTGGAACGGACCGTCACCTCGCCGGTGGCCGAGCCGAATTCCATCGCGGTCCGGGCGATGCCCTCGATGCGGGTGTCGACGAAGGCCTCCAGCGCGGATCGCCCGACCATGGACCCCGGCCGCCTCTCCAGCATCACGTGGGCGGCGCTGTTGGCGAACTCGACCGTCAGGTCGTCCCGGAGCCGGACCACTCCGGCCGTCAGGAGCTCGGTCAGGTAGCCGGTGTCGTGGCTCGTCTGTTCGGCATTCCAGCGGGCATTCTCCGCCTCCTCCAGAGCCATCCGGACGCGTCGCTCGACGTCGTCCGCGTCGGTCGCTCCCGTGACTTCCTCGAGACGCTCGATCGCACGACCGCGGGAGAGGGCCAGGGCCAGGGCCCAACCGAACATGATGGCCAGTGCGACGATGAACAGGATCTCGACGGTGTCCACGAATCGAGCATGGCACAGCCGGCCGAGTTCGGCTGGACACATGGGCACGGCTGGCAGTCGAGCGCGCCGACCGCTACCCTAAGGGTGCTCATTGCGAGACGCGTGGGTCGACGGCGCCGAGTGCGCAGATCCGGTGGTTAGATGGCTCGCGACTCCCTTCGGAGGTTGGTCCAGGTGCCCTCGTTTCGACTGATCCCGCGCGAAGAGCGCTTCTTCGACCTCTTCGTCGAGGACGCCGCCAACGTCCTTGACGGCGCCCGCCAGCTCGAAGCGATGCTGCGCACGTTCGACAATCCCGACAAGTCGGCAAAGAAGATCCGGGATGCGGAGCACCGGGGCGACGAGATCAGCCGCGACATCAGCCGGCGCCTCGAGGCGACCTTCGTCACGCCGTTCGACCGGGAGGAAATCCACGCCCTGATAAGCGGTCTGGACGACATCCTCGACCTGATCGAGGAGGTTGCGGACACGTTCGTCCTCTACCGCATCGACGCGCCGACCAAGTCGTCGGTCAAGCAGGCTGCGCTTGTGGTCCAGGCTTGCGAGACGATCCATCAGGCCCTCAGCAACCTCCGCGGCTTCAAAGACATCGACAAGTTCGTCGTGGAAGTCCATCGGATCGAGAACGAGGGCGACCGGATCAGTCGCTCGGCGATCGCCGGCCTCTTCGACGACGGCGCCAAGACGATCGAAGTCCTCAAGTGGAAGGACATCTACACGCTCCTGGAAAAGACGATCGACAACTGTGACGAGGTCGCGCACCTGATCGAGCGCATCGTCGTCAAGCACGCCTGACCGTTCTCCGGGCGGCCGATGCCCGGCCGATCGACCGCGGCGGCCCCGCAGCGGGCCGTCCGAACGTTAACAAAGCGCCAACAGACCGTTAAGCGCGCCCTCCGACCATCTCCTTGGAACTGGGAGCAGGTTTGCTCAGCTAGCTGCCCAGCAAAGAGGAGAGATTACGTTGCTCAACGGAACACGACGCATCGGCGCCCTGGCCATCGCGGCCGCCTTGATCGTAGGCGCCTGCAGCTCGGCGGCCGCCACCCCAACCGCTGCCCCCGTCACCGCGGCCCCGGCCACACCAACCGCCATGGCCATGGATAGCGCGACCCCGGCGGCGAGCGCCTCGGTGGCTGCCCCGGCGGCCGCCCCGACTCTCAGCTGCGTCGGCGGCACGGTCATCGCCTCCGGCTCGACTGCCCTCCAGCCGCTCATCGACGCGGCCGCCAAGCAGTACGTCAAGGATTGCCCCAGCGCCGGCGCGAACATCACCGTCAACGGCGGCGGCTCCGGCACGGGCCTCAGCCAGGTCGCGGCCGGCTCCGTCCAGATCGGCGACTCCGACGTCACAGCCGCCAGCAAGCTCTCCGCGGCGGATGCGGCCAAGCTGGTCGACCACGTCGTCGCCAGGCAGGGCTGGATCGTCGTCACCGACAAGGACGTGACGGTCACCAGCCTAACGACCCAGCAGAACATCGACATCTGGACCGGCAAGATCACCAACTGGAAGGCCGTCGGCGGTCCCGACGAGTCGATCGTCCTCATCTTCCGCCCCGCCTCTTCCGGCACTCGCTCCACCTTCAAGAAGCTGGTTCTGGGCGGCGCCACCGAGGCGACCGGCGGCCAGACCCTCACCGAGGACTCGAACGGAGCGGTGACGACGGCCGTCACCAAGACCAAGGGCGCCGTCAGCGTCATCGGCTTCGCCTACTACAACGACCCCGCCAACAAGCCCCTTCTCAACGGCCTGCAGCTCGACGGAGTCGACGCGACGGTCGCCAACATGGCGGGCGGCCAGTACAAGCTCGCGGCCGACGGCCACATGTACACCAACGGCCAGCCCACGGGCCTGACCCAGGCCTTCCTCGACTACATGCTCGGCACCGAGGTCCAGGGAACGCTGATCCCGAGCCTCTCATACGCCCCCGTCGTCAAGTAGATCGCTCTCCAGCTCCGGGCCCCGCGGTGACGAGCGGGGCCCGGAGCCTTCCTGTTTCCCGCAGGTGATCGTGTCGAGGGAACGCCGATGGCCCAAATGACAGCCGCATACCCGGCCAGGGGACTGCGGGCAAGACCCAGCCTGACCGAGCGGACCGACCTTCCGCAGCGCGTCGTGTTCGCGGCGGCGGCCTCAATGATCTTCATCGTCGCCCTGCTTCTCGCGTTCATTGCCTGGCAGGGCGTTCAGCTCTTCGTCAAGGACGGCGTGCCCGTCGGCCAGATCCTCTCTCCGACCTGGCAGCCGGATTCGACCAGCCCGGACGTCAGCTTCGGCCTCCTCCCCTTCATCGCCGGGACGGTCTTCGTGACGGTTGTGGCCCTCCTCATCTCGACACCCGTCTCTGTCGGCCTCGCTCTGTTCCTGTCGGAGGTCGCGCCTCGTTGGGCCCGGGCCATCGTCCAGCCCGCCCTCGAGATCTTCGTCGGCATTCCCAGCGTTGTGTGGGGCTGGCTCGGCATCACGATCCTGGTGCCGTTCCTCAGCGACACTTTCCACGGCGACATCGCCCTGGGCCTGCCGATCGTGGGCACCGTCGCAACGATCCCCGGCTTCCTGACCGGATTCTCCTGGCTGGCGGGCTCGCTCGTCCTGTCGATCATGATCGTGCCCACGATCACGAGCGTTTCCTACGACGCCTTCCGCGCGGTCCCGCAGGAGCTGCGAACCGGGTCGCTGGCACTGGGAACGACACGCTGGCAGACGATCCGCCACGTCCTCATCCCGTCGGCCCTGACCGGCGTCCTCACCGCTGTCGTCTTGGGCATGACCCGCGCCGCCGGCGAGGCTCTCGCCGTCCAGATGGTCATCGGCAACTCGCCTTCGATGCCGGCCGCGATCACGCAGCCGGTAACGACGCTCACGTCTCAGATCACGCTCGACATGGGCAACACGGTTTTCGGGGAGCCGTGGCAGGACGCCCTATGGACGATGAGCCTCGTCCTGCTGCTCATGTCGATCACGTCGGTCGTTCTCGTGCGACTGATCAACAAGCGGAGGATGGGCGCATGACCGCCTCGGCCGAGCGGGCCTCCGGTCGCCCGCCGGGACCGAAACCGAGCCTCAAGGGCAGCGCCGCCAGGGGCAGCATCCTCGCCGACCGCGCCGCGACCGCCGTTCTCTGGGGAACCGGGGTGCTGGTCCTCGCGATCCTCGGCGGGATCATCGTCCACTTTGCCGTCGCCGCCTGGGGCGTCGTTTCGCCGAGCTTCATCGTCGGCGACCCAAGCGACACCGAGCTCGGCGGGATCCTGCCGGTCCTGTGGAACTCGATCTACATGCTGGGCCTGACGATGTTCATCGCCGTTCCGGTCGGCATCCTCGGCGGCATCTACATGGCCGAGTACGCCGGAGAGAACAGGGTCACCAGCGCGATCAGGTTCGCCGAGGAGGCGATCAGCTCCGTCCCGTCCATCGTCGTCGGACTCTTCGGCCTGATCCTCTTCGTGGACAACTTCCGGTGGGGATTCACGGCCCTGAGCGGGGCGCTGGCCCTGACCTTCTTCAACCTGCCGCTCATGACCCGCCTGGCCGAGCAGGCTCTGCGGGCGGTGCCGCAGGACGAGCGAAGCGCCAGCCTGGCCCTCGGCGCAACCAAGTGGCAGACCATCCGCCACGTCGTGCTGCCGCTCGCGATCCCCGGCCTGATCACGGGCGTGATTCTGACCGCCGGCCGCGTTTTCGGAGAAGCGGCTGTCCTGCTCTTCACCTCCGGGATCGGGACGCCGCCCCATTACGACTTCACGGACTTCGACCTCGGCAACCCGGCCTCGCCGTGGAGTCCGCTTCGGCCGGCGACGACGCTGTCGGTCTATATCTGGAAGCTCAACTCGGAGGGCCTCGGAGTCTTCAAGAACCAGATCGTCGACGGCTCCGCCGCGATCCTCATCTCGATGGTCCTGACCTTCAACCTCGGGGCGCGCTTCCTCGGCCGCCTCCTGTCCCGACGGCTGACCGCCGCATGAACACCGGAGACGAGATGTCCGTAGCTGCCCTACACATGGAACCTCCCGTGATCCGGCGTGTCGACGTGGCGGCGCCGGCGACAGCCGTCGACATCGTCGCCCGGCCCGAAGACATCAAGATCGCGACCGACCACGTGTCCATCTCGTACGGCACCAGGGTCGCCGTGCGCGACGTCTCGCTGAACGTCCAGGATCGCTCGATCCTGGCCCTGATCGGCCCGTCCGGCAGCGGCAAGTCCACGTTCCTGCGCTGCTTCAATCGCATGAACGACCTGATCCCCGGCGCCACCGTCCGAGGCGCCGTCACTCTCGACGGCGAGAACGTGACGGACCCGGACGTGAGCGTCGTGGAGCTGCGACGCCGCGTCGGGATGGTCTTCCAGCGCCCCAACCCGTTCCCGATGTCCATCTTCGAGAACGTCGCCTACGGCCCTCGCCGCCGCGGCCTGAACGACAAGCGCGCGCTCGATGAGCTGGTAGAGACGAGCCTCAAGCGGGCTGCGCTCTGGGACGAGGTCAAGGACGATCTGCGGCGCAAGTCCGGCCTCGCTCTCTCCGGCGGCCAGCAGCAGCGGCTCTGCATAGCCCGGGTCCTGGCCACGGATCCGGAGGTGATCCTGATGGACGAACCGGCCTCCGCACTCGACCCGGTCTCCACGCTCCGCATCGAAGAGCTGATGCGCGAACTCCGCGAGGCATACACCATCGTCATCGTCACCCACAACATGCAGCAGGCGGCTCGAGTGAGCGACGTGACGGCTTTCTTCACGATGGCCGAGGATCGCGCCGGCTACCTGGTGGAGGTCGGACCGACCGGTCGCATCTTCACCCGACCCAACGAGCGCCTCACCGAGGATTACATCTCGGGGCGCTTCGGATGAACGCCCCGCAGCACGAGGAGTCGATCATGCAGTCCGTGGACGACGGGGCCAGCGTCCCGGTTTCCGGATCGGGCGCCTCGGCCGGCCGCGCCTTCGAGGACGCTACGTCAGAGGCCGATCGCCGCGCGGTGCACGTTCGCGAGAGCCTGGACGTAGAGATGCGCGACGTCAAGGATGGCGTCCTGCGGATGGGCTCCTACGTGGAGGAGCAGATCCTGGCCGCCCACGACGCGATCATGTGCCGCGATGCCGTGCTGGCCCAGAAGGTGATCGAGTCCGACGGCCGGGTCAACGAGTCGCAGCGCTCGGTGACTGCCCTGGTGGCGCTGACCATCGCCACCCAGGCGCCGGTGGCCCGGGACCTGCGCTTCCTGCTCGCCCTCGACCGGGTCACCTACGAGCTGGAAAGGATCGGCGACCACGCCGGCTCCGTCGCCAAGCAGGCCCGCAAGCTCGCCGGCGTGACCAGCATGGTCACCTACGACGAGCTGACGCCGATGGCCACGCTCGCCGCCCGCCAGGTCCGCGACGTGGTCCTGGCCCTGGTCGACATCGACGAGAAGGTGGCCCGCGAGGTTGCGGCCCGCGACGACGAGATCGACAGGCTCTACCACCAGGTCTTCGACGACGTCTTGGCCGAGATGCGGACCGATCCGGACAAGGTGGATCCGGGGACCCGGATTCTGTTCGCCGCTCACTACCTCGAGCGCATCGGCGACCGAGTCACCAATATCGCCGAGGACGTCGTCTTTCTCGCGACCGGCGAAGTCGAAGACCTGAACCCGTAGCCTCGGGAGGAATCCCCGGCGGGCAATCCGCGGGAGCAGCCGGGCCGCCGACCTGCTAGCCTCTTCGTGGCGAACCCGCCGCGATTCCACGGGCAACAGAGGGCGTGTCGGCGTGTCTCAGGGCACCTTGCTGGGACTGATCGCGATCTTCGCGCTGGCCGTCTCATTCGACTACATCAACGGCTTCCACGACACGGCGAATGCGATCGCCACATCGGTTGCCACGCGGGCGATCAAGCCCGAGTACGCGATCCTTCTTTCGGCCACGGCCAACTTCGTCGGCGCCCTCGTCTTCGGCGTCGCCGTGGCGACGACCGTCGGCAGCAAGATCGTCCAGGACAATTTGATCCTTGGCAACGGGTCGACCGTCCTCATGGCCGCGCTGATCGGGGCGATCACCTGGAACCTCATCACGTGGCGGTTGTCGATCCCGAGCTCCAGCAGCCACGCCTTGATAGGCGGCCTGATCGGCGGCGCGTGGGCCGCGGCAGGCTTGGCCGCAGTCCAATGGGACCAGTTCGCCGCGAAGATCCTGGTGCCGTTGCTTTCCTCGCCGATCCTCGGCATCGCCATAGGGTTCGGGCTGATGGTGGCTATCCTGAACGTCTTCGTCCGCGCGAACCCGCGCCACATGAACGACCGGTTCCGGAAGCTGCAGATCATCTCGGCGACCTACATGGCCCTCGCCCACGGGTCGAACGACGCCCAGAAGACGATGGGCATCATGACCCTGGCCCTCTTCACGGCCAAGGCGATCCCGGACAAGACGGTGCCGATCTGGGTCATTCTTATGGCCGCAACAGCCATGTCACTCGGAACCGCAGCCGGCGGCTGGCGGATCATGAAGACGATGGGCCAGCGCGTCGTCAAGCTGGACCCGGTTCACGGCTTCGCCGCGGAGACGACCGCGGCCTCGATCATCCTGGCCGCCTCCCACTTCGGCATGCCCGTCTCCACGACGCACGTCATCTCCACCGCGATCATGGGCGTCGGCACCAGCGACCGTATCAAGGCGGTTCGTTGGGGGATCGCGCGGAGCATCATCACGGCCTGGGTCCTGACGATCCCGGCGACGGCGATCATCGCCGCGGCGTCGTACCTGCTGCTCCACCTCGTCGGCGTCTAGCGCGCCGGCGCCCGGGCGGGGCGGGTTAGGCCGCTCACGGCCTCGCCCGGGCCGTCAGTCGGGCTCGGGGCGCCTCAGAACGTAGCCCACGCCGCGGACCGTCTCCAGGTAGACCGGTTTAGCCGGGTCGGCCTCTATCTGGGCTCGCAGCCAGTGGACGTGGACGTCAACGGTGCGAGTCTCGCCTGCGTAGTCGTAGCCCCATACGTGCTCGAGGAGCTGGTCGCGGGTGAAGACGTGGCCGGCGTTGCGGAGCAGGAAGAGCAGCAGGTCGAATGCCTTCGGCTTGACCGGCAGCACCTCCGTCCCGCGCAGCAGGCGGCGCCCGGCCAGGTCCACCCGCACGTTGCCCAGGTCCACGGTCTCCGGCTCCGCCGCGGCGGCCTGCGTCTCGGACCGGCGCAGCAGGGCCCTGATCCGGGCCAGCAGCTCGCGGAAGCTGAACGGCTTGGTGACGTAGTCGTCCGCGCCAAGCTCCAGCCCGACGACCTTGTCCACCTCCGCGCTCTTGGCGGTGAGCATCAGTATCGGCACGCCCGATTCGGCCCGGATGATCCGGCAAACCTCGGTCCCGGAGATCTCCGGCAGCATCAGGTCGAGCAGGATCAGGTCCGGATGACTGCGCCTGAAGGCCTCGACGGCCTCACGACCATCGGCAGCCTGGACGACGACGAAGCCTTCCTGCTCCAGGCTTTCGGCCAGTGTCTCGCGCAGAGTCCGCTCGTCGTCAACGACCAGGATCGTTCGAGCCATCCGGCGGTTCCCTCCTAGGTCGTGGGAGCCTGGGCGGCGAGCTTCGCGATCGCCCGATCCAGCCGGGCCAGCGTCCGCTCGTAGCCAAGGGCCACCATCGTATCGAAGAGTGGCGGTGTGGCTGTCCGGCCGGTGACGGCGACGCGGATGGCCATGAACAGATCGCCGGCCTTCCAGCCGCGTTCCTCGACAAGCCGCCGCAGCGGCGCCTCGATCTCGTGGGCCGCCCAGTGGGTCTTGCCCGTCTCGACGATCGTCTCGCGAGCGGCGGCAAGAGCGGCGGCCGTGGCGGCGGCATCCCAGCGCTTGGGCACCAGCGCGGCCGCGTCCACCTCGACGTCGTCCGTGAAGATGAAGCCGATCAACTCGCCGACGGCGGCCAGGGTTGGCAATCGCTCCTGGACCACGGGCAGAAGCGAGTGCATCTCGTCGTCTGTCGGGAGCCGGTCGATCCGGCCTGCCGCCAGTTCAGCCGCCAGATAGGGCCGGAGCCTCGCGATCAGGTCCTCGGCGGAGAGGCGGCGGATCCACTGGCCGTTGAGCCACTCGAGGCGCCCGCGATCGAAGACTGCGCCGGCGCTGTTGACGGTCGAAAGGTCGAAGCGCTCGATCAGTTCGGCCTCCGAGAGGACCTCCTCCTCCGTGCCGGTCGACCAGCCGAGAAAGGCCAGGTAGTTGACGAAGGCCTCGGGGATGAAGCCGTCGGCCCTGTAGGCGTCCACCGCCGTCTGGCTCTTGCGCTTGCTCATCTTCGTCCGGTCCGGGTTGAGGATGAGCGGCAAGTGGGCGAACTGAGGCACCGGGACGCCCATGGCCTCGAAGAGGAGGATGTGCTTGGGCGTATTGGAGAGATGATCCTCGCCGCGGATGACGTGGCTAATCGCCATGGCCGCGTCGTCGACGGCCACGGTGAAGTGGTAGAGAGGCGTCCCGTCCGAGCGCACTATGACCAGGTCGCCGCCGAGGGCGTCCGTGCCGATCTCGACATGTCCGCGGATGATGTCGTCGAAGGCTATCGTCCGGTCGGGCGGGATTCGGAAGCGCACGACCGGCCTGCGGCCCTCCGCCTCGAACGCGGCGCGCTGGGCCGCGGTCAGGTTGGCGCAACGCCCGCTGTATCGAGCGGCGTCGCGGGCAGCCTCCTGGCGCCTGCGCTCGGCCTCCAGCTCCTCCGGCGAGCAGTAGCAGTAGTAGGCCTTGTCCTCGGCCAGCAGCTTCGCGGCAACCTCCGCATAGCGCGGCAGGCGCTGCATCTGGCGATACGGACCGTAGGCGCCGCGTTCGGGCTCGTCGCCGATGCCGGGCCCCTCGTCCCAGCGGATCCCCAGCCAGTGCATCCCTTCAAGGATGTCGAGCTCGAAGGCCTCGGTCGAGCGGGCCTGGTCCGTGTCCTCGAGGCGGAAGATGAACGTTCCGCCGGTGTGGCGGGCGAAGAGGTAGTTGAACAGCGCCGTCCGCGCCGTCCCCAGGTGGAGCGGCCCGGTGGGGCTGGGCGCGATTCGGACGCGGATGTCGGTCATGCGGTAAGTGTACGGGCGAGCGCCGGCCGGTCGGCGATCGGCCTACAGGAGCTCGCCGACTGGCGCCAGCTCGAACGTGGCGACCGCTTCGCCGGCCTGGTCGCCGCGCGGGTCAAGGGCGATGGGTCTGTGGTAACGGCCGAGCGCGCGGAGGGCGGCCGGATCCAGGACACCTATCTGGCGGAGCGTCTCGACGGAGGCGGCCGAGGCGGCCCGGTCGAACCCGCCGCCATCCTCGATCTTGACGGCGACGCCGGAGGCGCCGGCGCGGCCGTCGCCCGGCAGCAGGGCGAAGCCCCGCAGACCCTCGGCCCCTCCCTTTGCCACGATCCGGCCGGGAGCGGCCTTCATGACGGAGGTGTCGAGCCTGTTTCGACTGCCGGCGACCATCTCCGGGTTCGCCATCATGGCGTCCCGGATCCGGCGGAGCGCATCCGCCAGACCGGACCGCGTATCCCCGGTGGGGATCGCCGCCGGGTCGGCCAGCATCGCGAAGGACCGCGCTACCTCGCGCAGCGGAAAAGCGTACGTCGGAACGCCGCAGGCATCGGTGGACATGATCAGGAGCTCGGCCGCCGTCGAGAAGGCCCGGGCCACCGTTGCCGAGTACAGGCGCTGGGCCGGATGGTCCGACCTCCAGTACTCCTCGAAGGGCCAGTCGTTGACCCGGCAGATCAGGAGCATCGAGGCGTGCTGGCCCGAGCACATGTGGCGGAGCGAGCCGGGCTTCTCGCCATCTCGCGCCAGGCGAGCCGCCGTCAGGGCGTCCAGCGGCGCGCCCTCCGCACCGCAGCCCAGGTGTTGCTGGGAGACGCCGGCACGGCGAAAGACGGCCTGCAACGTGCGGACGTGGAGATCCTCTCCGGAATGCGAGCCGGCCATTATGGCCAACTCGGCATTGGACAGGTCGAACGCCTCGACGCCGCCGGCTTCGATGAGGGCGACGAGCCCGAAGGGCTTCACCGCGGAGCGCAGATTGACCAGCGTGTCGGGATCACCGAGGGCCCGGCGCACTGCTCCATCGACTCCCACCTCCACGATGGAACCGCGATGGCGCGCCTCCACGACCCCACCCCGCACCTGGCGGACGAGAACCGGCGGCGTACGCGGCGGGTCGGGCGTGCGGGCCGGAGGCCGCGGGCCGCGGACGTTCTTGACGGCGGCCGAACGGCCGGGGATGGAGGCGGGCGTCGCCGGCGTGGCGCCGGCCGGTTTGGAGCTCGAAAGAAGCGGCGTGGAGGACGCGGCCGAGGACGAGGTTGGGCGGCCGAGCGGCAAGCCGGCCTTCGAGGACGCTGGTTTGGAGGCCGGCGCAGGACGTCCGGACCCGTCGGCCGGATCCGATCCGAAGCGCGACGGCGACATGGTCCCTCCGATCTCGTGGCCTGAATCGCGCTGTCGGCGGCTCATCGGTCCGTTCGGCAGGCTCTCACCGAGCATACTCCGGAGCGGCTCGTCGGGGCGTGGTAGGCCGTTCGGAACCACCGAGTATCGGGCCGACCGGTGCGTCGAAACCCGAAAGCCCGAGGCCGGGGCGGTCGCGACGCCGCGCGGACGGCGGGCTACTCCACCGGCTCGGAAGGCGCGGCCTCTGCCTTGAGCTGGATTTTGGCCTGGACCTCGGCTTCGGCTTCGGCGTCGAGCCGGGCGGCTTCAACCTCGGCGGCTGCTCTGGCGGCCTCGGCCTCTGCAGCGGCTCTGGCGGCCTCGGCCTCTGCAGCGGCTCTGGCGGCCTCGGCCTCTGCAGCGGCTCTGGCGGCCTCGGCCTCCGCGGCGATCCGGGCTGCCTCCGCTTCCGCGGCGATCCGGGCTGCCTCCGCTTCCGCGGCGATCCGGGCTGCCTCCGCTTCCGCGGCGATCCGGGCTGCCTCCGCTTCCGCGGCGATCCGGGCTG
>Ga0209777_10007216_pt1 | contig 12376 bp, 11 predicted proteins | sample FrelakmetHBP12HB_FD_187147 | JGI IMG/M metagenome (GOLD analysis project Ga0209777, IMG submission 187147) | Freshwater lake sediment microbial communities from the University of Notre Dame, USA, for methane emissions studies -HBP12 HB (SPAdes)... | ecosystem: Environmental > Aquatic >... | reverse complement strand
AGCGGGCCCGGGCTCCTTGGAATTGGCGATGAAGATCGGCGTCTGAACTGGCCTTCCTGTTGAAGATTCGGAAATCTTAAAAGTGATGTGCATGAACTGGCCGGGACCGACCGTGTCGGAATCACCGACTCGGATCGTGCGGGTCTTGCCCTCGGAGCGAAGCCCGGGGTCCTTTGTGTCAGCTCGTGCTTCGTCTTTCGGCATACTCTATCACGAACCTGATTATCGAGGCCGCGATGTCCTTTTCGGTGGCCGCCTCGAGGCCCTCGAAACCCGGGGATGAGTTGGCCTCCAATACGACGGGGCCGTCCTTTGTGACTATCATGTCAATGCCGGCGAGGTTCAGGCCCAAGGCCCGGGCTGCGCGTATCGCCGTCTCGTACTGCTCATCGTCCAGGTGGATGAGCCGCCCCAAGGCCCCGCGATGGATGTTCGACCTGAAATCGGCCGTGGACACGCGTTCCATGGCGGCAACGACCTCATCGCCTACAACGAGCGCCCTGAGGTCCTTGCCTTTGGTCTCCCCCACGAAGGCCTGCATCTGCATCTCTCGGTCCGACAGGCCCCAGACCGTCTCCAGTATCGACTGCGCGGCCTCGGTGCTCTCCGCGAGCATGACGCCTATTCCTTGCGTTCCCATTGTGGTCTTGAGGATGCAAGGCGTCCCGTTGACAAGCGCGATATGGCGGTCTATCCCGTCCACGGTCCTAAGAAGAAGTGTCTTCGGGATAGGGATGCCCCTTTTTGCGAAAAGCTGCATGGTCGAGAACTTGTCCCTCGAGAGTAGTATGGACCTCGAGGAGTTGACGACCGGCGTGCCCATCTCCTCGAACTGCCTGACGACCGCAAGGCCGTAGTTGGTGACATTGGCCCCTATCCTGGGCAATATGGCGTCGAGCTTGGCGAGCTTCTTGCCGCCGTAATATATGGAAAGCCTGTCCGTCTCCGTGTAAAGCGCGCACTTCAGAAGGTTCAGGAAGACGGCCCTGTGGCCCATCTCGTTAGCGGCATCGCGCAGACGGCGGACCGTGTAAAGGTTCCTGTCGCGCGATAGTATGCCAATGTTCAGCGGACCATTCCTCCGTCCTTACTTCAACAGCCGGCCCTTCTTCCCGCAGTTGGGGCACTGGATGTCCAGCGGCCTTTGTTCTGTGTAGATCGGGATTATAGCCTTGCATGATGTGCAGCGTATCTTCTTGATAGGCTTTGCTTCAGGTGGTGCAACGATGGGCTTGGGCAACGGTGCTACGACCGGGACCGGTGTAGGCGGCGGCGTCACGGCCGGTGGCTCCTCATCGACCTGCAACACCTCCTCGGTGCCCGTTTCCCACGCAGGCTTATCCGGTGTTGACCCGGTTGTCGATGCCCAGGCCGGGCCGCCGACATCTATGTCGCCCTTTGGCCCGACGGTCGGCATCTCAACGGGTTCTTTCTTCTCGGAGGCCTCCTTCGCCTGTTGCTGCTTGTCCTTTTCAACGAGCATGGATTCCAGGTCCTTGAGCTCGTCCTCCTTCCTCTTGAGGGCGGCCGCGATCCTTGTTAGCTCCTCGCGCCTGCTGCTGAGGTCCTCGTCATCAGAGGCGAGCCTGTCCTGCTCGCCTTTGAGGCGCTGCTCCTCCGAGACAAGCTTTTCGTTCCAGGTCGTCAGGTCCTGCTCCTGCTTGCGTAACTGGTCGAGCTTTTCGGACTTCAAGGTCAGGTCCCCGCCAGCGGACTTAAGGTCCTGTTCCTTGCGCCGGATATCGTCGAGGGCCTTTTGGGCCTCCTCTTCCTTGGCCTTTATTGAGGCCCTGTCCTTTTCGAGGTCCTGCTCCATGAGCTTCAATCTGTGCTCGATGCCGACCTGGTCGCGGCGCCAGTTCTCGAACTCGTCGCGCTGATTCTCGAACTGCATGAGCTCTTTGTGGTGGCGCTCCTCGTTGGTCTTTATCTCCACCGAGCGCTTGATGAGCTCCTCGGCCTGGGCCTTAAGGTGCTTTTCGAACTCGGAGGACCGTCGGAGCCTGTCGCGCAGGGCCGATTCGAGGGAGTTGAGCTTCTCCATGCGGTTCTGAAGCTCCTCCTCGCGCCTCTTGATGCTGTATTCGAGCCTGAGCTTCTCCTTGACCTCGTCGTCGAGCTCTTTGATCTTCATCGTGATCTCGTCGAGCTTTCGGCCAAGGCTCTCTTCCTTGAGCCGGACCTCTTCTTCGCGCATTATGACGCGCTGTTCCCTCTTGTCGAGGTCCAAAAGCTCCGGTATGTCCTCTTCCGACGCGGGACGCTGCTGCGGGGCCTCCTGTGCAGGCGGCTCCTCCTGGGCTGTCTCCTCTGGTGGTTCCTTTTCCCAGGCCTTTTGGGCCGGCGGCGGTCCTGGGGAAACTTGAGGTTCCTCTAGGGCCGGCTCATCGGAATCGCCCTGGACCGGGCCCGGCGGGGGTCTTTGGGCATCGTGACCTTCCCCTGCGCCGAGGATCTCCAGGTCCTTGGAACCTACACCCTCTTCCGAGACGTCCCGGACGCCGACATTGGGCGGTTCCCGGGAGATCCTGGGCTTTTGCTCTTCGATGTCCTCCATCTCGACAACAACCTCGGTCGGGCCTGGAACGATGTGAGGTTCTTCAGCCGGAGGCTCGGCGGGGGGCTTTGGCGTCTCCTCGACGGATTCCATGTCCAATACTTCGAACTCGTCGGCCGGCTCTGTGCCCACCTCGGTGGCCTTGGCTGGCTCGCTGTCGACCCGCTTCACTAATTTCTTCTTCTTGGCCATGGGCATTTCCCCCCGTGTCAATGTCAGTAATGTATCAAAGGAAAAGGGAAAGGCCCTTTAGAACGGCCAATGTCGGGGGGTCAGGCCCTCCCGGCCGCCTTTCCCCTCACTTGCCAGAGCGTTTATCCGTTCTCCAGCCTCGGGGCAAGCAGATAGACGACATGCCCCTCGTTCCCTGCGATATCGAACTCGATCCTGATCGGATAGTTGTTGCCAAGGAACATCGTGACGAACTCGGCCGTGCCGACGGACCTGATCATGTTGGAGAAGTACTCAAGGGAGTAAAGGCTCTTGACGGTGTCCTTGGTCTCGACCTCTTCGAGCAGCTCCTTGGGAAGCTTGAGCTCGACACTGTCTGTGTCGCCCTCGGACTTGAGCTCGAAGCCGTCGTGGGAGACCTGTATCGAGATGTGGTCTGAAACGGACTCAGATGCCCTTATGCCCTGGCTGAGCTCGGAGGTCTTGAGCTTGACCTTTGCCGAGAGGTTCAGGTTGGGGACCTTTGGGTCGGACATACCGGTCGTGTCCACCAAGGACATCTTGCGGGTGATGTTCTCGACCGTGATGATGAGCTTGTTCTTGTCCTCGTCGTGCTTCATCGATAGGATGTCGCCGACCTTGGCCAGCTTGAGGACCTCCTTGAGCTTGTCGATGTCGATGCCCAGCTCGCACTTATCGGCTTTAAGCTCCTCGAAGGCGCCGGCCTTCAGCTGAAGGTCCACCATAGCGACGTGGGCCGGGTCCACTGCCCTCAGTGCCATCCCATCGGACTCAATGTTGAGCTTGATCTCCTCTACAAGGGTCGATACAACCCCTATGATCTCGCGAAGCGTGTCAGCCTTTATCTTTGCCTCGAACATGTCAATCATCCCTCCTGAGGAGCCCCGATGGACTTTTTGTCGGGTCTCGTTCCGTCCTACTTTCCCACTCGGACCACTAAGCTCTCTGCCTTATATAGAAAGCATAGTACCTAGTGTCGGCGGATAAAGGGGTTATCCATTATATTTATATTTCTGTCTCTAGGCTCATTGTAGAAGAACGAGAAAAAAATCTTGAGGGCTGGCCCGAAGGCCAGCCCGGATTCCTTTAGGCCTCTGAATACTTCTTCAGGATCTGGTAGTAGTTCAGCTTGTTGTCCTTGATGGCATTGGTCATGAGCTCCTTGATGCCGGCCTCTGCATACATCTCGAGCTCTCGTGTGACCTCTTCTTCCGTCACGAGCTCCAGGTTCTTGGTGCTGGCGATGATGCTGTAGACATGGCCCTTGTCCATCTCGTCCAGGGTGTGGAAGGGCCTCGGGTCCTCGACCTTCTCCTTCTTGCCCTTGACCATGCCGATGGCCATGCCCAGTTCAACGAAGAGCTCCTTGGAGTCGACAACTCGGTCGTCGTAAAGTTTGTCCAGGGCCTTGACGGTATCTGACGAAAGATTGAACACTTCGCTCATCCTAAGCACCTCCCTTGCGGTCAGGGTCTATTGTTGGCGGCGGGGTCGGCCCGCCGTCGTTCTTCCCATCATCGTTCTCAGGCATCATCAGTGTCATAAGATGCTCCAGATGCGGGTCGTTCATGGTCTCGGCCGGGTTGGTCGCTTCTTTGTTCATGGCGGCCCCTGCTATCGGTACTATCCTCGAGACCTTCTTTTCCTGGTCATGCTCGAGCATGTAGCGCGACTGGACGCACTTCATGTTCTCGATCTCGTTTTTGTTCAGGTCCTCGTCGGTCACCAAGAGGACGACCTGCTGCCCGAGATCCGAGATCCTGTCGATGAGCCTGGACTTGTGGGTCTGGTCGAGCCTCCCGAAGGGCGAGTCCATTATAAGGCTGCCCTCGGAGGTGGATTCCTTTATGCCTCCAAGGAAGCTCAGGGCCACGACATGCTTTTCACCATCGGAGAGCCGCTTGGTGTTGATGGTCTCGCCATTGGATCCTCTTATCTGCACCTCGAAGGTCTCCTTATCGATGTCTAGTCCCACGAACTCCTGGGGCTTGTTGGTGATCTCGTGGAAGATCTTGGAGCCCTTCTCCTCGATCTTGCGCCTCTTGTTCTCCGCGGACTTCTCGATTATGTCCGAGAAAGTATTGAGGACGCGGTCGATGAGGTCTATCTGTCTAGATAGTTTGAGCGTGTCCTGGTTTTGCATCTCGAGCTCCTTTCTGAGCTGGTTCTCGGAGTCGAGCTGGGTGCGCTCTATTGCCTCAAGCTCGTCCTTGAGCTCATCGCGCTTTGACATGTAGACGGCCCGGTCCTGGGTGAGCTTGTTGAGCCTGTCGAAGACCTCTTTCTCGCGGGCATTGGCAGCCGAGTGGGCGGACAGGTTCTCATGCTCATGGGTTAGGGCCTTCGTGACGCGCTTGCGGTTGTCGTCAATGTAATCGCGCTTTGCCTCGAGCTTGGGAAGGTTGACCATCTCGGATTCAAGGGTCTTGACACGGAACATCGCGTCGGTTATGTCTCCTTGTGTCCACGCGAACCTGTCGGTGGGCACCGGGTGTATCTGCTCGAGCTGCTCCTTCAGGGCGTCCACCATGGTCTTGAGCCTCTCAAGGCTGTCTTGCGTGAACTCTGAGCCGCACAGGCAGTATCCCGTCGTAATGAGATGCTCGAGGAACTCCTTCTGGTCCATTATCCGGCCCTGGTTGATGCGGTCGGTGATGGACTGCTCTTTAACGACACTGATGTCCTCGACGGATTTCTTGAGGGCCCCGCGGATTATAAGGGAAGGGATGGCGGTGACGAACTTCCACTCGCTGTCATGGTGGGTCTCCTCCTCCTTATCGAGTTCCTGCGAGAACTCCTCCAGGTCGTTTATCCTGTCCTGGATGGCCTTGAGCTCCTCGAACTCATCGAGAGCGGACTGGAGCTTGTCGCGCTCGGTGTTGAGGTTTGCAAGTATCTTTTCTGTGATCCCTAGCATCTTGCCCTTGTCCTCACGTTTTTTATCCGAGTTCTCGACCTCTTTTTCAAGCTTCTCGATGTTGGGGGAGATCTTGATGTCGCGCAGGGTCTTGTCGACATCCTTTTTGATCTTCTCGGCATCTTCCCTGGCGCGCTTGAGGTACGGAAGCCCTAGTGCCTTCTCGATGGTCTCTTTATTGTCGGTGTAGGTCTCAGCGAACCGGCTGATGGTTTCGCCATCGAAGAAAAAGAATGTCGCAATGTCCTCGGGGAAGATCTCGGTGATCACCTGGTCTATGTCGGGTTCATCGCGGCCGTTGATCCTGAGCTTGACCTCCTCGATGTAGTCAGAGTTCTTCGAGGGGGTCTTGCGCTTCGTGCTGACGGTCCGCTGAAGCAGGTAGTGCTTCCCGTCATGATCGAAGTTGAGCGTCACGGCGCATAGGTTCTCGCCCTTCTCCTGGGCGAGGTTGTTTATCATCTTCGTGTAGGTGGGGTTGGTGAGCTTGTCGTGCTTCCTCTCTTTGCCGTACAAGGCCCAAAAGATGGACTCCATTATCGTGGTCTTGCCGTGACCGTTATCGCCCTGAATGAGCACGACGTTGTTGTCGCCTTCGAGGAAATCCAGCACGTTCTTGCCGTAGAAGATCTTGAAGTTCTCCAATTGGATTCGTCTCAATAACATGTTTTTCCCTCCGTTCAAGCAAGGCCGAGGGGCCTCACTTGGAGAACTCCTCCTGGGCCGCAGCCTCGAGCATCTTCTTGAGCTCGTCGCCCCGTTCTTTCTTGCTCGTCAGGTTCCTTTCAACGGAGACCATGTCCCGAATAAGATCGGGCTTGACCCCGCGCTCAGTGCATACCTTCCTTAAAAGGTCGGCATCGACGATGGCCTTGACCATTTTTCATCCCTCCGGACCTCATTTTTAGGGTTTCGCAAATCTTTTAAATGGGTTCCTTACGGGGAACCTATATGTATTTAATGATTATTAAATCTTTATATATATGAAAAATAGCAAAAAAGATTCAATCTGAGCCGAAAAAATAAACTGAAAAAAGCAAAACAAAAAGAAAGAACTTCGAGCTTTACTTGTTCTGTCGGTCCTTCTTGCTGACATCGGATTCCTTTGTCACCTGATGCTCGATGACATAGATGCAATCCTCGAGCGCATCGAACAGGTTGTAGTTCTCCTTGCGGGCCGTGTACGAGGTCCTCTTGGTGACAAGCCTCACGCTCAGGTCATAGCGGACCGCCTCGCCTTCCTTCATGTGCTCGACACCATGGATGTGGAGCATGGTCGGCTGGACGTTCTTGTGGATCTTCTCGACGAACTTCTGGACCATGCCGTACATACCGTCGAAGACACCCGCGTCCTGGTGGTCGAAGCCTGTTATCTGGACCGCGACGCCCTCGCGCTCCTCCATGGCGGCGATTGCGCCGAGGAGGTCCCACTGGGTGATGATACCGACAGGTATCTCTTTGTCAGTGACGACGACCGTTGTCGAACCGGTCCGTCCCATCATGTTAACGAGGTCAGTTATCGATGACTTCTTTCCTAGGGCCGCGGAGGTGGACTTCATGATATCGCGAACTAGGGCTCCCTCTCCAGGTGCCCCCTTCTTTCGGCCCATTATCTGCTTGTCCTTGGACATCTTGCTTGCATCGCTCATCTCGATGATGTGCATGAGGGAGAAGATATCGACCGAGCCACTGACGAGGCCATTCTTGCCTATGACCGGAACGGCTCTCTCGTCCAGGTCATGCATCATGCGCCTTGCAACGTCCACGCTGTCGTCCTCTTTGACGACCTTGGGCTCTGGTGTCATGACATCCAGCATTGTGATGTTTATGAACTCATCAATAAAAGGCATTTTAGCGATGAGGTCGTAGCGCGACACCATCCCGAGGAACTTGCCCTTGTCGCAAACCGGAATGCCCTTGAGGTCGCTGGCGATCATGATCCTTGCCACCGTCGGAAGCGAATCCTCTGGCGAGATCGCAGGATTGTTGACCATGATGTGCTTGACCTCGGAGGTCAGGGGCAGCCTTCTGGATTTGATGAGCTTGTCGAGGTCGATGATCCCGAGGACCTTGCCCTTCTCGACGACGGGCAGCTCGTGGATGTGTTGTTTCTTCATCTGACCAAGTATCTCGGATATCCTCTGGTCCGAGGTTGCCACTTGGTCGGTCTGCTTCATTACGTCCTTGACCTTGAAAGTCTTGATGCTTGCCATGTTCTTCACCTTGCGTCGCTGTGTTTGGTCTTTTATCTAAGTACTGAGTGGAATGGATGAAGGCCTTTTAGGTATATATTACTTAACGATTGCGACGGTGCGACCCGGTCCGGCGCGGCCGGTGGTATTCGGGCTTGTGCCGCACATTTCTGAAAAGCCTTGCATAGATCCTTTGGATGTCTCTGGCCTGGACCGTCCCTTTTCGGACGACCTGGGCCTCGGTCTTGATATTCTCTATGACGGCGGGGCTGCCTTTTATCTCGATCATCTGCCCGACCGCGAACTCCTTTTCCGGGGCACATTGGATGGTCTCGGGTCTTGTCAGCCTGCCCTCGTAGAGATTGACCTTGATTGGGATCGAATCGAAGCGCTTGGTCCAGACCGTCTGGATATCCGTGGCCATTGCCTTACTGACACGCCGACCCTCGACCTCGATGGAGGTCACCTTCACTAAGATCTCGTCAAGCTCTATCTCATCGTCGATTATTATTTCTTCGTCACCGGGAAGGTCGAGATTGACCCGCTCGGATTTATTGCCATTGCTGATAATGACAGGGACCTCGATGAGCTTCTTCTGCCGGATGTTGACATGATGGACCTCGTTGCACACGGTACACTTTACTGTTGCATCGAAGACCATGCTCGACTCCTTGCCCTTGCCTAGCTTGCCGCGGAGGACCATGTGCATGGTCTCCTTCTCGCAATGGGGGCAAAGCGTTTCAATATTGCTGGGTCCTTCCATGCTGGTCACAATGCGGCTTAGGGATAAATCCTTTTGGCCTATCGAAAGGGACATCGTTCCGTTTTTTCGAACAATACCGAAAATCTATTGAAGGACCTGAAAAGAGATAGAATCCCGGGGGCCTCATGCGGATTAATAAGTCTATTCTATTATTGGTTCTATTCTTATTATTCCAGGTAATTCCACAATCCTCCGTTGCTATGATTGGTCTTGGCCCCAATGACTGTGATTGTCTTCCAACTTATGCGGATGATTCGACTAGTCAATATAATTGGGAAATACCCTGGGCTGAGGGAAAAATAGTCAATATGAAAATAACCAATTGCACTGAAGAGGTCCGCTGCACTGGCTGGGGTGCGCTTGGGACGACTATTTGGTTCAAATTGAGGGTCACGAACGTTATCGATATAGGAAATAACCCCTACGAAGCCTTTCGTATTTTTGATAAGGATTTCTGGGCGGTCGTCATCTTCAATGAAAGTGGAAAATATCTTTGCTATTATTCTGAATGCACCAGTTCCTTCGGATACCGGGTAGGTGACAAGTTCAGCGGTCCTGTATGGGGCATCTATTCAGAATGGCAAGGGGAAATGCTCACCGGCATCACGATCGATAAAAAGAGTGATAACAACCATTTCAGAGAAATCCATCCCTCCAAGAGCCATCCTGTCTCTTCATGGACCGCAATTTCGCACTCATACAGAAATATTGGAATTATCTGTGTTCTACTTGCTGTCCCAATAATATCTCTATTTATCCATAGGCGATCGAAAATATCACATCCTTTATGGATCTTCAAAAGAAAGAACTAACGGACCGCCGTTAAAGGTTGACCTTTCCGTTCTTTATAATGACCGCCTTGGTCCCATCCTTGTACCTGACCTCTATGGTCGGGTTGCGCATCAAAAAGTCCCTGTGGGTCTTGGAATTGTTCCTCCCACCGGGCATGTCGATGTTGTTTCCGAAGGCTATGTGCGCCGTCCCGCCTGCCTTTTCGTCCTCGAGGAGGTTCCCGGTCAGCTTGGCCTGCGGGTTGAGCCCGATGCCGAACTCGCCGATGGTGTTGGACATCTCGTCCAGCGACAGCGCCTTCCTGACCTTCTCGCCAAACTCCATGTCAGCACATTCGATCGAGACGACCTTTCCGGCCTTGACAGATATCGTGATCGGTTCGGACACGGCACCCATGTCGCCTATCGAGCCATCGCATACGAAGACACCGTTCGCGCTGTCCTCTAGGGGCGCGCTCCAGACCTCGCCCGCGGGCAGGTTCCCGATGCCGCCGCGGGGGATCCTCGTGTCGGTCTCGAAGGCACGGTTTTCGATGTTGAATCCGATGTCGGTCCCGGCCGGGCCGGTGAGCTTGACAGTGGCCGCGTCCTTGAAGGATTCCATGACCTTGAGGGCGGTCTTGTAGATCGCACCGTAATCTGCCGTAAGGGCGCCGCCGGTCATGGTGTCGGCGGTTATCCCGGGGGCGTGACCCACACGGGAGCGCTCGTCCTTTTGCTTGCGTATGAGCTGGAGCCTGAAGGGCGTCTCCTCGAGATAGCCCTGGAAGGCGTTGATGTAGACATAGGACCCGGTCGTCTTGTTAGTTTTGAACTTGTCCAGGGCCTTGTCCAGGTCCTTGGGTAGCGCGTACAGGGGCCTGTCCGCGTCCTTGAGATAATAGACCACCGGTGCTTTCGCGCAAAGCTGTGCCGCCGCGTCAGTGAAGGCCTCGCCGACCTCTTTGGTTTCCTCGTCGGAAACAATGAACACGAGGTCCTCCTTGGAAACATCCAGGACGGACCTGAGGACCTTCTTGGCCGACGCCGTCATCTTGGCCTTTGTCATCGGTATGTGAACGGGGTTTATCATTTAAAGAATTTTCGGGTACATTCAGCATCTCAGGCTGAGGGGCAAATCGATGCAAACATTAATCTTTTTTCCGACGGATGGACCCCAAGGTGAGGTATTCTGGGACGCCATGTCAGGAAACGGCCGGGGGTCAAGGGACCTTCTGTTAAAGAAAGGAGGTCTCGCGAGCGCCTGGTCCTCATCGACCTTGCGGTCATCTCCGTCCTGTGCGCCGGGACCTATTATGCCCTCAGCAATCTGCTGCTTGCAGGGCTAGGCGAGTTCACAAGCTCGGCCGTTGCGATGTTCGTTTCCTTCCTTGTGATCCCCGCGGTGTGCCTGGCCTACGGGATACCATCGAAGAGGGGGCCCAAGCTTGGCCATCTGGACCTCAAGATCATCCTCGGGATCCTCATCTATCAGGTCTTTACACTGTGGCTGTTGGTATATGTTCCAAAGAACCCAGGGTTCTTTTCTGATTTTCCACTTGGTTCTCCGGAACACCTTCAATACCTTGTCACCGTTGCGTTCTACGTCCCGCCCGTGGACTTCTTCACGCGCCGTTTCATCCAATCCGAGGTCTCGCACACCTTCGGTCAGTGGCCGGGCTTCTATGCCGGGTTCGCCGCATGGCTCGTGGGCCACATCCCTGAGGTCATTTGGCTGTCGGAGCTGATGGGCCTGGCAAGCACGATAGTCTTCGTCATCATAGCAGGCATCGCGACCGGCCTGATCTATATGAGATACAAGAACGTGCTAGGACTGATGACCGGGCACTGGCTCCTCAATGTGATACTGTCCATCGCGCCAGCCTTCCTATAAGATCATTTCAGAGGGGTCCGTTCGACCTCGAGCCTGTCGATGGTTGGATACTCCTCTATTAAAAAGCAGGGGAACTCGAGGTCCCCGGAGATCTCTTCCAAGATCCACGGGGCGACCTCAATGCGCTTTTTATCTATGTTCACATGGATGAGCTCGTCAGGGATGTCGAACTCCGCCTTGAGCTCCTCGCGGGTCCTCATGAGGTCCGAGCCGATGTCTATGACGCCAAGGACGAAGGTGTCGTCATCGGACAGGATCTCGTAGGGCTTCCTGACGACCGAGGCGCGCCTCTGGATCCTTTTCCGGAGCTGGACCCGGTCCTTGAAGGATGAGGAGCAATAGTGGACCGTGAGGTCGAAGTCCCCACCGTCCAGGATCTCGAGGGCCATCTCCTCCGAGCCCTTGACGGCCGAGGAAACATCGTCCTTTATCACGAAGCCCCTCCCGTTGAGGGCCTCGAAGTTCGCCTCGGAATATTCCAGTTCGTTGAGGTTCACGAAAAGGACGCCAAGCCCGTCGAGGAACTTGATGAGCTCGATGGTGTCGGCCTTTGCCTCCTGTGTAGGGATGGCCGGTATCTCGACACCGACATCCATGTCCGTGTCCAGCGCCAGATTGATGAGCTTGGCAAGGTCCGTGTCCTTGAGCTTGCTCCACTGGTTCATGGCCGGGTGGAACCTTATCTCGTCGAGCCCGGCCTGGGCCAAGGCCTTGATGTACCGCGGCTCGAACAATCCAGCCGTGTAAAGATGGATGTGGTGCTCGTCCCCGAAGTGGTCCTTGAGCAGCTGGATGTACTCGATGACCCGGCCCGGCTTGACCATGGGGTCCCCACCGGTGATGCCGGTCCCCAGGGCCATCATGGCGGTCGCCTCGTCAAGGATCCTCTTGGTCTCTAGGTGCGGGTCGCCGATCATACCCTCGTTGACGAAAACAACGTCCTGGCCTTGTTTTTTCAAGGATAGCGGGCAATAGAAGCAGCCGCGGCCGCAGACCCCCGTCAGTAACAGGACCATCTTGGCGCCCTGCCGACAGAGCTTGCACCCCTCGGGCAGCTCCCCATTGCATTTTTCAAGGACCATCGAAGGACC
>Ga0209777_10007215_pt1 | contig 12377 bp, 5 predicted proteins | sample FrelakmetHBP12HB_FD_187147 | JGI IMG/M metagenome (GOLD analysis project Ga0209777, IMG submission 187147) | Freshwater lake sediment microbial communities from the University of Notre Dame, USA, for methane emissions studies -HBP12 HB (SPAdes)... | ecosystem: Environmental > Aquatic >... | reverse complement strand
GGCAGACCGGCTCGCCCGGGCCGACGGTCTCCTCCACCGGCCCGACGGCGTTGGCGGGTGAGAAGTCCCGCGCGTTCCCCACGCCGTCCTTGCAGGCCAGCACGGCGTAGTACCGCTTTCCCGGCGCGGCGGCGGTGTGGACGTAGAGGCCCGTGCCGACCGGGAGCCGGCCCGCCTTCTCGTCGATGACGAACCGCTCGACCGGGAACCGGTCCATCCGCGGGCTGTCCATCCCCCACTGGTACATGCGGCCGTTGTAGTCCTCGGCCAGTTCACCCATCTGGTCCGGCTTCACCAGGGCCTCGCCATACAGGTACTCGGGGCACCGGCCGTTGAGGTTGCAGGCCGACAGCGGCCCGACCTCGGCGATGACCTCGGCCCCGGCGACGCTCCGGGCGTCAATCGGCTTGGAAGATGCGTAGAGGCGATAGCGGCAGGCATCCTGGCCTGCGGCCAAGGCGGCCTTGACCCGGCCGTAGGTCGTCTTTTCCTCGGCGATCAGCGGGTCGACTTCCTTCCACGTGATGAACGTCTGGCCCGCGCGGTGGAAGGCCTTCGCGTCGGCCACCTGCGGCGGGACGCTCTCGGCGTGCCCCTCGTAGGCGACCTCCAGGCAGGTGCCCTCGGCGCTCCATCGCGGGCAGACCTTGAAGAAGAATCCGCCGTTGGTTTTTCCTCCCGCCCACGCCCGCACCGCCTCGGTCGCGTCGAACCGGTCGAACCACGGCCCGCGAAGCGCCAGGGGCTTGCCGGCGGCCCCGGGCTCTTCGCCCGGCTTGACCGCCTGGGTCAGTGGGAGAATCTGGATGTCGACCATCGCGTCGTCGTCGGCCCCGGTGACCTGGCTGGTGCGGAAGACCCGCAGATCGGCCCGGTAGACCTTGGCCTTCCCTGGCAGATCCGACAGGTCAAACACGGCGATGCCTTCGCCGCCGGCGGCCGGGAGGATGGTTACGAGCCCTCTCCTGGCAGCCGGCGCGGCAGCGGTCCCGGTCGGGGGCGCCGGCGATTCGCCGAAGACCAGTCTGCCGAACCGCCCGGGCACGTGGCTGTCGTCGCTGCCGGTGGGCGACCAAGCCGTCTCCTGCACGGCACCGGTCGCGTGGCGGTTCCGATGGAAATTGCCGACCAGTTCCTTCGGCGCGCCCGACGTGAACAGGGCGGCAAGCGGGATGGCCAGTTCCACGGTCCACTCGGAATCGCCTTGGCCGACGACGGCCTTGAAGCCGGAATTCCAGCTCGCATTGCCCTTGCCCTGGGCGTCGAAAGTGCTGCCCGCGGCGTTCACGGCGAAGTGGTAGTACGTGCCGCCCGGGGGGCCGAGGAACATCTCGATGGAGTCGTCGGCGTAAGCCTCGCCGTCCGCCTCGCGGGCCTCGGCCTTGAGCCGGCTTATCTGCGGCTCGCCGCACCGGAAGGCGACGTACAGGCTCTTCTCATCGCGGAGGAGACGAACCTGCGTCGGCTGGGGGGCCGAGGCGCCGCCATCGAGGGTCCTCTCGAGCTTGAGGACGGCAGCCCTGGCCCAGGCGGGATCGTCGATCCTGCCGGTGAGCTTCGGCGGCGCCGCGGTCGTCGGCACGTACGCCACGGGCGGGGCGGGCAGCCCTTCATGGGCCGCCGCGGCCGGCGCCGGAACGGCGGGCGGCGTCCCCCACCGCTGCGTCACCATCTCCGCGCGGAGCGCCCCGCAGAGGACGAGGGCCGGCGCGATCCAGAGCAGCCTGTGATGCCACCTCATGGCCACCGCGCCTCCCATCGAGTGCGTGAGGCTCCGCAGACCGGGGCGGGGGATGCGGATTCGCGCCGCAGCATAGGCCGCCAGCGGGTCATCACCTCGCGCAGTGCTGGTGGCTGTGGATCGCCTGTAGTATGCCATCCAGGCCCGCTATTTCCAATTGATCTTTCGGGGTACCTGACATGCAAGCTGCGCTGGTGTTCGTGGGGCTGAGGGGCTTACCGGTGTCGGCGTCGAGCGCGTGAAGGCGACGGTCCTTGTCGTCGCCGGCGCTGGGGCCGCAGAAGCTGCCATCCATCGTTGGAGGGGGAGAGACTGCGTTCGGCCGGTCCTTGTGGCCAGAGATACCACTTGTGTAGAATCAAGGCCCCTCACGATGTCGCTCGGCTTGCCCCAGCGGCGATCGTGTGCCTCGTGCTGGCCGCCGGGGCGTGGGGAGCGGAGGTCCAATGGCGGCGCCTGTCGAGTAAGACGGACTCGGTGAAAAGTGTGCCCGCGCCGGCGCCGGAAAGGGATACGCCATGAACACAAGGTGTGCTTTGCGGATGGCCTGGTGTGTGGCGATGATCTTGGCGGCGGGTCCGGGTGCCGCTGCCGGGGAGCCTTGGCGCGCCGAAGATCAGCCGGAGCTGAAGCAGGCATTGGAGAAAGCGCCGGTCCTCCAGGCCGAGTCGCTGGGCGAACCGGCGCGCGGGGTGAATACCTGGGAGCACTGGATGGTGCCCAACCCCGACGGCAAGACGTGGGACGTCCTTCAGGTGTACTTCAAGGAGTACCGGGGGCCGACCTGGCTCTACGCCATCGACTTGGGCACAGGCCAGGTGAGGAAGCAGCGGCTGCCGGACCATCACCAGTTCTACCTGTCCGGGAGGGCGCTCGGATTCGACGGCAAGTACTACATCGCCACCCCGTCGATGCAGACGTGGAGCATGGACCTGTTCGTGTACGACCCGGCGACGAATACGCTGGAGGAGCGGGGGGAGATCGTCCATGGGCTCGGCGGCGAGGTCCGCCCGCTCGTCGTCGGGCCTGATGGGCGCATCTACGGCACGGGAACCAGGGACAAGGGCAAAGTGGGCCTCTACATCTACGATCCGAAGCTGGGCAAGGTGGTCAAGGATTTCGGCGGCGTCGGACCCAGCCATCCCAACGGCGCCTGGAGCCGCTACGTCATGGGCGTCGATGACACGCACGCCTACGTCGCCAGCGGCATGGTCCCCGCCTGGTATCTCGTGGCCGTGAACCTTGAGACGGGCGAACAGGAGGTGCTGCTGGAGTCGCCGACAGAGCGAGTGATGGATATCATCGAGAGCTTTCCGGGCGCGGTGGCCAGAGTGCCCCAGGGCGGCGGCGCGCCCGACAAGGAGTACTGGCTGTATCATGGGGAGGCGATTTCGAAGGTGAACGATCAGCCGCCGTGGCCCAAGAGGGCCTCACCGTGGGATAAAGCCGTACCGAAGCCGAAGGTTTATTACGGCCAGATTGACCCGGACGTGGAAGGCAACGCCGTGGTGTGGTACCGGTCCTTCGAGGAAGCCAAGGCGGAAAAGACGAGCGCACCGGACGACGCAGATCATAAACCCACGCCGGAACAGTTGGGCTGGAAATCCATTGGCCTTAAGGCTGTTGATGCCTATCCTCATCGCATCAATCCCTTGTCCGTGTTGCCGGACGGCCGGTTGTACGCCACGGGTGACGATTACGTCGGCACGTTCCTCTTCGATCCCAAGACCGACCAGACCACCTACTGCGGCCCACGCACCGGGCTGGCCCCGTACACCACCGTCGTTTGCGGCGACAAGCTCTACTTCAGCGGCTACCCGGGCGGCCCGTTGTTCGTTTATGATCCGAAGCAACCATGGACGCTGGGCAAAGGAGGCCCGCCTACTCGACCCGCACCGGGCGATGGCAGCGCCGCGAGCAATCCCCGGCGCATCGGAGAATTTCGCGCCACGCGCGTGGCGATCATGCACCGTTCCGCGATCGGCGCCGACGGCAAGATCTACTTCGGCGGGTTCGGGGAGCGCAGCTACACCGGCGGCGGCTTCGGGTGGTACGACCCGAAGACGGAGAAGCTTGACGGTTTCTGGAAACCGCTGAGCGGCTATGCCGTGCAGTGGACCGTGCCGGCGCTTGACGGGCGGCTGATCGTGATCTCCACGGTCCGGGCGGCGGACGAACTGAACAATCATCAAGCGCCGCAGGAGGCCAAGCTGTTTGTTTACGACACGGGCGAAGGGAAGATCGTGCGGGAGATCGTGCCGGCGGAAAAAGGGAAGACCACCGGCCTCATTGCCGAGGTTGCGCCCGGACGTTTGCTCGGACTGACGCTGGACCCCGAACACGCCGACGGCAGCCTCCTCTACGGGGTGGACGTGGCCACTGGCGACATGTTGTTCCGGAAGGCCCTGCCTTGGCCCGTTTCGACCGACGCCTATTGGCCGCACTGGGTCGACCCCTCGTACGAGTACGAGGCATTGGTGCGCGGCCCCGACGGCTTCATCTGGACATACCTGAAAAACGTGCTGGTGCGCATCGATCCGAAGGACGCGAGCGTGCATGTCGTGGGCAGGATGGATCCTCCCGGCTGGCCAACCTTCGTGGGCTGCGACCTGTACCTCGCGGGACCCGAGCAGTTGCGCAGGATCCGCAACATCATCCCGGCGCCGTCGCCGCCTTCTAAGGAGTAAGGGCCATGCTGATGATCTCATGGAGCACGATATTTGCTCTGACCTTGCTGGCGACCTCTGCCGCATGGGCAGCCTCTCCGGCTCCTCCGGAGATACAGGTCCTCGAGCGGACGGACCTGCCGGGCGGCCTCGTCCGCGAGAAACTGCGTCTCCCGGGTTTCGACCCCGACGAGGCCGTGCCGGCCATCGCCATTCATCCGGCGTCGGGTGGGCCGTTCCCCGTGTGCATCGCCCTGCACCCGTTCCGGGGCTGCAAGGAGAACATGGAGGCCTGGTGCCGCGACCTGGCGGCCCGAGGCGTCTTCGCCGTCGCCATCGACGCCCACCTGCACGGCGAGCGCTCCGTCGCCGGCGTCTTCCACGGCGACAAGATCGCCTCTTTGGGCGACGAGTACAGCATCTGGGTCCACCAGACCTCCATCGCCCGTACGGTGAAGGACGTGCCGGTCCTCCTCGACGCCCTCGCCCGTCGTCCGGACGTCGATGGCTCCCGCGTGGCCGCGACGGGGATTTCCATGGGCGCCAGCACGGCCATGGTCCTCGCCTGGCGCGAGCCGCGCATCCGCGTGGTGGCCAGCGTCGTCGGCGCGGTGGACTTCTGGTGGGACGTGATCAAGATCCCGCCCGGACCCGAGCACGAGGCGAAGAAGGCGTCCTACGGCCCGCGCCTCCGCGAACTGGTCGCCTCGATCGACCCGAAGACCCGGCTCGGCCGGATTCCCCCGAAGGCCCTTCTCCTCGTGAGCGGCGCCCGCGACGAGTACATCGACATTGAGTCGGTGCGACGGTTCGTGGCGGATCTTGAACCGCTCTACGCAAAAGACCGGGACCGCCTGCGATTCCTGCCGGTGCCCGAGGCGGGACACGGGGTCACCGACGCCATGTGGAAAGAGGCCCGGGAGTGGATCGTCCGGGGTCTGGAGAAGGCGCCGCCGGCCGCCAACTCGCGATGAAGGGGCCCCGGGCGCAGCCGGGCGGAGGTTATCCGGGACATTCCGGCTTGGAAGCCGGTGTGGAAAATGCTAATGGGGATATGTTTCTGCGTAGGAGGATCGCCGTGGAACATCGCCGGCCGTCTGGACGCAGAGCGTGACGGCACACGCCGGGCCGCTCTACTGACGGGGCGGCGGCGTATGTCCGCAGGACGGAGAGGCAGGGCTATCCACGTGAACTGCCTCGTGGCGTCGTGCGCGGTGTCGATCGTAGTCGGGGCGGTCGTCTGCGGAGTGAAGGCGGCGGGATAAGATGGCGGCGCGGCTGAGACGCACCTTTCCGAAGGGGGGAACCTTCCCCCAAGTCTCACGTTTTCACTTCGCACGTCGCCGTCGCGTCGTTGCCGAAGATGTCCACCACGCGGACGGCAATCGTGCGCTTCTTCCCGGCGTCCACGGCCGAGGCGGATGTTGCCTTCGTTCCCTCGCCCCTTGCGGGAGAGGGTAGGGGTGCCGTTTGCCGTTGACGTGCGTAGGGGCGGCCCTATGTGGCCGCCCGGCCTTTGTCCCCTCCCCCCTTGCGGGAGAGGGTAGGGTGAGGGGTGACGTTCGCCGTTGCCGTTCCCGTGTGCCACGGGTTCTTGAACCCGTGATCGTGATCGTGCCGCCTGCCCTGATCTCGTCGAAGGGTTGACCATTTGCGTTGTCGTGCGTAGGGGCGGCCCCATGTGGCCGCCCGGCCGTTGTTGTGCTGTTCACGTGCCACGGGCTCTTGAGCCCGTGATCGCGTTCGTGCCGTTGACCACGTGCGTTGACGTGGCCGTGTATGCGCCTTCGTAGGGTCATGCCATGACCGGTCGTTGTTGCCGTTGTCTTGGCATGGGCCGCCCGTACGAACGGCAAAGGCAAACAACCACGTCAAAGGCCGGTCATGCCATGACCCTACGAAGCACAGCGGCTCTCCTGTCGCATGTGGCCGCCCGGTAGCCTGCCCTGAGCCTGCCGAAGGGTTGCCGTGCTGTAACCGAGCCGCGACAGTTATGGAGCGGTGCCGTTGTCGTTGCCGTGGTCTTTCGTCCCGCCACCGGCACCACGGCACGTCAACAACACCACCGCTCCATGCCTGTCGCGGCTCGGACTACGCCAACATTCGCCCTGCGCCAATGACTTGCCGCGGCGACCACCCGTTGCCCAATAATCGCCAGGGAAATAGGGGAAGCGTCCGCCGGGGGATTCCGGCGTTGCCTTTCTCCCGCCCATTGCTATCTTAGCGGTTGCCTATGTCTCGAAATGGTCCGTTGCACTGAAGAGGTGAACCGTGGCTCACCGCCAGATGGCCCTGCCCCTGGGGCCGATCCACAACCAGCATTTCTTCTCCAACCACTGGCTTGAGCACCGCCTTCCGCTCGAACCGGAATGGACCGAGTTGCGAGAAGAAGCCCGAGGCGTCCTCGACAGCCTCGCGGCGCTCTGGCAAGTTCAGCGCGAGCGCGTCTCCCAGTATGGGAATGAGGCCGGATTGGAACATGCCTTCATCCAGCCGGTGCTTGAGGGCATCGGTTGGAAACTCAAGTACCAGGTGCTGCTTCGCAACCGCAAGCCCGACTATGCCCTCTACCTTGACGACGAATCCCTGCGGCTTTCGCTTGAGGCCGGGCACAAGTCCCTGGACCTCTGGAAGTACCCGAAGGTGCTCGCGGACGCCAAGTCGTGGGAGCGCAGCCTCGACCGCCCCGCCACCATCAAGCGCCGCCGCAAGCACGAGCGCGAGTATCCGCCGGAGCAGATCGAGTGGTACCTGAACGCCAGCGAGGTCGGCCACGCGATCCTTACCAATGGGCGGCTCTGGCGGCTGATTCCCCGGCTGCTCACCCCCGAGCAACCGCGTTTCGAGACCTATCTGGAATGCGACCTGCCCAAAATCCTTGATGCGTGGCAGGGCGATGCCGCCAGGTCCGGCGCCGCCGGCCTCTTGGAGCGCTCGGAGGCCGTCAACGACTTCCTGCGGTTCTACTTCTTCTTCAGCCCCGTCGCCTTCCGGAGCGTGCCCGGCCGGCCGTCGCTCCTGGAGCGGGCCATCGAGGGCAGCTCCGCATACCGCCTCGGAGTCGGCGAGGGCCTGAAAGAGCGGGTCTTCGAGGCCCTGCGCCTTTCCATCGAGGGGTTCCTCAAGTTCTCCCCGAACGGCCTCGACCCGAAGCGCGACCTTCAGACCTGCCACAACCAGAGCTTCGTGCTCCTGTACCGCCTGCTTTTCATCATGTACGCCGAGGACCGCGGACTTCTGCCATTCGGGAAGAACCGTCTCTACACGGAGAACCGGTCCCTCGGGCGATACCGTGACGAAATCACGGGCCGGCTGGAACGCATCGAGGAAGGCCGCGAAGACGAATACTCCTGCGACTCCACCGCCATCTGGCGGGACCTTTACGGCCTCTTCGACCTCATCGACGGCGGCCGCGCCATCTACGACGTGCCCGCCTACAACGGCGGCCTCTTCGATCCCAAGGCCCATCCGTTCCTGTCCGAGAAGGCGCTCCCCGACTGCCACATCTCGCGGGTCATCGACAGTCTGGGACGCGCCCCCGACGCCAAGCATGTTGAGGCGGGCCTGTGTCGCGTCGATTACCGCGACTTGGCGATCCAGCATCTCGGCAGCATCTACGAAGGGCTTCTGGAACAGAGTTCGGGATGTGCCACTGAGCCGATGGTCCGGATCCGACAGCAAGCCAACGGCGCAGAAGATGTGATCCGCGTGGCTGACACGACGCCCGAGGGGTACGAGCGTACCAATAAGCGCTACAATCCCGGAGATGTGTACCTTGTGCCCCACAAGGGCGAGCGCCGCGCCACAGGCAGCTACTACACGCCCAACCACATCGTAGACTACATCGTCGACCGGACGCTCGCCCCGATCTGCCGCCGCGTCGATGCCGACCTCAAGGCCGAGATCGAGAAGGCCGAGGAGGCCCGCAACCGCGCCAGGGGCGTTCGGCGCGACGAGGCGACCGAGAAGCTCCGCGTGCTGCGCGAGTCCTTCGACGACCGCATTCTGTCGATCCACGTCCTTGACCCTGCGATGGGCTCGGGCCACTTCCTGCTGAGCGCCTGCCAGTACCTCGCCGCCGAAATCGCGACGAACCCCCACTCGGGAGACCCGGGGGCCGACGAGCTTCGCGGTGACGAGTCGACGCTCTCCTTCTGGAAACGCCGCGTCGTCGAGCGGTGCCTCTACGGCGTTGACATGAACCCCTGGGCCGTGGAGTTGGCGAAGCTGGCCCTCTGGCTGGAAACCGTTTCCGTGGGCCGGCCCCTCACGTTCCTCGACCACCACCTGCGCCACGGCAACAGCCTCGTGGGGGGCTCGCTTGAATCTCTCAAATGCCTGCCGGGCGTCCCGGAGTTGATTGGCGCGGCCTATGCCGCACAGGTACAGCAGCGTCTGCCTGTCATACTGGAACCGCTTGCGATGATAAGGCGCATGCAGTCCGAGACCGCCGACCAAGTCAAACTGAAGGAACACACCTACCGCGAGATATTCGACCCCGTGCGGGCTCCCTTCGTCCAGGTCGCGGACCTCTGGTGTTCGGCGTTCTTCTCCGAGCCATCCGATCAGGTATCCGCCGAGCATTACCGGGCCGCTGTGGATGCGATTGGCACCCCCGGATTTAAGAAGTTGTCTGCCGAGCCGTGGTTCCAGGCGGGCGTAGCCGTGGCGCACCGCCCCGACGTGGCCGCCTTCCACTGGGAACTGGAATTTCCCGAGGCGTTCTTCGACACGGCCCGCCGCCGGCCCGAGGGCGGCTTCGATGCCGTTATCGGCAACCCGCCCTATGATGTCCTCTCGGAGAAGGAAACCGGCAGAGACCTCAAGGCCCTGCGCGGCTTCCTGGAGTGCCAGCCCGCCTACAAACCGTCGTTCCGGGGGAAAAACAACCTCTACAAGCTCTTCATCTGCCGCGCGCTCGACCTCCTGGCCGAGGGCGGACGTCTGGGCTTCATCACGCCGATGGCGATCCTGGGCGACGATCAGGCGGCAGACCTGCGGCGCGCCATTCTGTCCAATGGGACCTTCACCAGTGTTGATGCATTCCCGCAAGAGGACAAGCCAGAAGAGCGCATATTCCCCGATGCCAAGATGTGCACGGTTGTCTTCACGGTGCTCAAGACCAGCGACCCCCAGGCCAAGAGCAAGCCATTTGAGTGTAGACGACACCCAGGACGCACCATTGACCTGGATTCGCCCAGCCTGCGAATTACTGGCAACGAAATCCCGCTTTACGATCCGACCAACTGCACAATCGTGAGTTGTTCCCAAGGCGAATGGGACTTGGCGGTTCGCATATTCAGAAGCCGTAGGATGCATCGCTTGGGCAACTTTGCCGAGTTTTTCCAGGGCGAGGTAAACGAAACGATCGATCGTTCCAAGGGCAACCTCACTACGCCAGAGCACGGCCAACTCGTCATTCGTGGAGCTTGCGTCTGCCTATACGTGAACCGAGCGGCATCCCAAGGCACCAATTTTTACTTGGACGTGCAGAAGTTTCTGGAGGGCAAGGGACCGGAAGCCAAGGCGTTCCACTACCGCCATTGCAGGGCGGTCGTTCAAAGAGTGGCTTCAAGGAGCAACAAAAAGCGGCTAATCGCCGCCATGTTGCCGTCGGGCGAGTTCTGCAACGATGTCAACTATTGCCCCGAGCACTTGGCCAATGAACCTCTGGAGCTAATAGTCGGTGTCTTGAACAGCAGGCTATCGGAGTGGTACTTCCGCCTGGGCAGTACCAACGCCCACATCAACCAATACCAACTCAACAACCTTCCGTGCCCGGAGTTCTCCGACAAGGCCACACCCGAGGACCGGCGGATGCTAGCCCGTGCCCGCGCGGCCGTGGGGCAAGGCGATTTCGAGGCCGCCTTTGCCGTTCTTGGGCCGGGTCTGGCCCAGCCGCCCTTCAGCCCGGCCGTGCGCGACGCAATCGTGGACCTTGTCGGCCGCATCATCGCCATTGAGGCGGCCCGCGGCGAGATCGCGCGTACCGAGCGCTCTCACCTCGCCCCCGCCGCCCAGCCCTTTCAAGACTTCATCGACCGCCTACTCTACGCGATGGCGGGCCTCACAGCCGACGAGGCACGCGGCCTGGAGGAACGGCTGGACTCCATGTTGTAGCGGGAAACCGGGTAAGTCGCGACAGTCAATACGTTCGTGCTCCCTCTCCCCGTGCGGCCTTCGGCTCTGAGTCTCCGTCCGACGGGCTCGCGGTCAGGGTCCGTCGAGGACACGCCCGAAGAGGGCCCGCCAAAGGGTCACCGGCCGAACGGCCAACACGGCGACGGCCGGCCACAATATATCGTGGCCCTACGACGGCACAACCACAACGGCCAAACGAGGCTCCCAGTAAGGAGACCCAACCGATGGTGGTTTGTTACCGATGGGGCACTGTTTGGTGCAAACGGCGTGCCAAAAAGCGCCTCGACATTATAGTATATAATCTCAAGTGCAAAAACTGAAAATTCGGGGGTGAAAAATGGAAATCAGGCATCGAAAAACCGCAAATAGCCTCAGATTCCCATCAGAATTTTCCGGAATTTTCCTGAAGAAAATTTTCAAACGGCCCTGGCGCTAGCGCCAGAGGGGTCGAGGGGGTCCGAACGGCCCCTTTTTTGCGCGCGGCGTGGTCTCCGTATAGCCTATAATATCAAATTTCGGGAGTCAGGAACCGGCCGACTCGGGCGAGCTTCGCGTCCGAGGGGCACCGGCGGCCGCCCGCGTGGTCTTCCCCCAGCAGCCTCCGCCTGATCGGCGAGGCGCAGCAGCGCGGCGAGCAGTTCTTCTGGTACGTCGCGGCCGGGCCGCACTACCCGCACCCCAACGTCCAGGTGGAGTACCCGCCGGCCATCGGCCGCGCCCTCTTCTGGATGACCTGGAAATACGGCGTCACCGGCTTCGAGTATTACTGCTACAACATCTGGCAGCGGAACTACCCGGCCGATCCGGGCCAGCGGTATCCGAACTCCCGCTGGCTGGCCGACGGCTGGAGCAAGGGCTGGCCGTCCAACGGCGACGGGATGCTGTTCTACCCCGGCCCCATCAGCTCGCTACGGTTCGAGGCCATCCGCGACGGCATCGAAGACTGGGAGGGCCTCCAGGTCTTGGCGGACGGCGTGGCTGCCGTCAGGAACCGCAAGCATCCCGAGAAGGACAAGGACCTGATCGCGCAGGCCGAGGTCATGCTGAAGGTCCGCGACGAGATCGTGGCCGGCTTCGACCAGTACACCCGCCGGGCCGACCGGCTCCTGGCCGAACGGGAGGCCTTGGGTGAACTGCTGGCCCGATTGGCGCCCCTCGCGAACGAGGCGGAGAAGTGGGACGCCGGGCAGATGACGCTCGCCAAGGCGGCCGAGGTGCGCCGGGCCGGCCAGGCGTCCCTTCGGCGCAGGATGCTCCGCGACCGCCACCTGAAGGCGTGCGAGGCCCTCCAGGTCAAGCCCCTGTCGCAGGAGGAGTGGGACGGCCTGTGGCCGAAGCGCGTCCTGTTCAGCCAGGACTTCGAGGCCGACAGCGACAGGCGGTTCGACTGGGACGGCCTCATCGTGACCGACAACGTGCCGCCCGGCAGCCGGCGCGCCGTCCAGGGCGACGCCAAGGACAAGTATTTCGCCCGGCGCGTGCGGGTCGGCATCTACCGGGACAACGCCCGCGCCGGCGACGCGCTGGACGACGTGTTCCTCTTCGCGGGCAAACCGGGCGATGCCGCCCTGGACCTCCGGGTGGACGACGTCGTGCTCATCGGCCTGGACTGAGAAGGCCCCTTATCGGACTGCCGCGGGCCGGTCAGCGAGACGACCGGTACTGACCGGCGGCCTTACGCAGCGTCGGCTCCAGATGCCTCTCATCACGCCCTCCTCCCTTGCATTTTGAACATCTAGAATTTGGAATGCGAGGGGAAAACAACCATGTCGCCGTAACGAACCAGGCGGCTTGGACCTGTGCATGTGGCTCGGATGCCTGCTCCTGAC
>Ga0209777_10007214_pt1 | contig 12378 bp, 10 predicted proteins | sample FrelakmetHBP12HB_FD_187147 | JGI IMG/M metagenome (GOLD analysis project Ga0209777, IMG submission 187147) | Freshwater lake sediment microbial communities from the University of Notre Dame, USA, for methane emissions studies -HBP12 HB (SPAdes)... | ecosystem: Environmental > Aquatic >... | reverse complement strand
GCCGACAAGCTCACAGTAAGCCGTGCCAGAAAAATTCAACGATTCTTGTCACAGCCGTTCTTTGTTGCGGCGCAATTTACCGGAACGGATGGAAAATTCGTCACTGTTGCCGACACGGTCAGAGGTTTCAAGGAAATTTTGGATGGCAAACACGATGATTTGCCCGAACAGGCTTTCTGGATGGTTGGTGGAATTGAAGAAGCCGTGGAAAAGGCCAAGAAGATTTCCCAATAATTTTGAGTTGGAGGAAGTAAATGGCGGATGAATTAATGCTGGAAATTGTAACGCCGGAAAAGATGGCCTTTTCCGGCAATGTGGAAGATGTTACGATTCCGGGTACGGAAGGAGAATTTGGTGTTCTGCGCGGTCACGAAGCATTTTTGACTTCCGTAGATATTGGGGAGTTAGTTTTTACAAAAAACAACAAAAAAACCCATTATGCTGTAAATACCGGTTATGCAGAGGTTACTGCCAATAAAGTGACCGTTTTAATCGAAACAGCCGAAAGATCCGACTATATCGATAAAAATAGAGCCAGAAGAGCAAGGGAAAATGCGGAAGCCCGTTTGGAGAGAATAGCCAAAGATAGTGACGAATTTGAAAAAGCGCGCGCCGCATTGATGCGGGCAATCGTGCGATTAAACGTTGCTGAAAAACAGTAGAATTTTTTATTTAAAAAAATTATTGCTCCTGCGGCGCAAACAGCATGGTCTTTCCAAGGCAACTTTTTTTCTGGATAAGAAAACCCTGGCACACAAAATTAAACTAATAATTTATCAGAAATCTCTCAGCGGCTTCCGGGAAACTCCGCCTCTAGACAAGAAAAAATTTGCTGAAATCCTGATCGCTCTGGGCAAAATCGGCCTTCTGTACCCGCGAATCAAAGAAGTTAATATCAATCCGATGATTTTGACAGCGTCAGGAACCGTCGCTGTTGATGCCACAATTATCCTAGAGTAGCGACTTTTTTTGTTGAATCACCAAGAAAAACAATTCTTAATCTTGCGCTTCTTTCTTATTTTTCTTTGGTCGAAATATCGATGATTTCAAAGTTGCGCGTGCCGCCGGGTGTTTTCACGCTGATTTCATCACCGATATTTTTACCGATGAGGGCTTTGCCGATTGGCGATGTTACAGAAATTTTATTTTGATTGATGTCCGATTCCAGTGGCCCCACCAGCTGATATTTAATTTTTTCTCCACTGTCGATATCCTCTATAGTGACATAACAACCAAAAACAACCTTGTTGGTTTTTAAACCTTTTAACTCAATAATATTGGACAGGGCGAGATTATTTTCCAATTCCTGCACCTTTCCGTGCAGAAAAGATTGCCGTTCCTTGGCTGCGGAGTATTCGGCGTTTTCGGAAAGGTCGCCGTGTGCGCGGGCAACTTCAATATCACGAATATTTTCAGGAATGGATTTGTTTTTCAACATTTCCAAATCCTTTTTCAATTTTGTAAAACCTGCTTTGGTAATTGGTATTTTTTGCATAGTAACTCCAAAGTATTTTATCGCATCCTGACTCGATTTTTGTTTAATAGAGAATACGCACTCTGTCAAGAAACATTTGACTTCATCCTGCAAGCTTTAATTATCTTCCCTCGTAGGATTTCGCAACCTCCTCTCACCGGGTATTTCGCCTATATGGGCTACAACTCTTATGGCATCGCATCTCGGCATGGTCGGGCGGAAGTTGTGTTGTCGTGGTAATTATGTTATTTGTTTCCAAACCACGGAAGTTTTGCTACTGAAATCATGCGTGATAAATTCGAACGTGAAATAAATTACCTGCGCGTTTCCATTACCGATAGATGCGATTTGCATTGCAATTATTGTAGGCCCAAAGAAGGAATTTCTCTGCAAGGCCATGATGATATTCTCCGGTACGAAGAGATAATCCGCATCGTTTCCGTATAAGTTGGAAAAAGTAACAGGCAAGAAAAACAGATCGGATAGTCCCGCAACAATTTTTAGAATTAAAAGGGGCCGCGGCGAAATAGGTTTTATCAATCCGATAAGCAGTCATTTCTGCGCGACCTGCAACCGTTTGCGTTTGACCGCCGAGGGGAAATTGCGTTCTTGCTTACTTAACGAAGACGAAATTGACTTAAAAAAGGCTTTGCGGGAAAATTGCAGCGATGCGGAACTGGAGAGATATGTACGGGGAGCGGTATTATTAAGGCCCAAGCAACACCATCTGGCCTGTACGGAAAATCATTTGAAAAAATGCCACCGGGATATGTCGGCGATTGGCGGTTGAAAAAAGATAACGGAAACAATACATTTTCTTTAAAAAAATAGTATAATTTGCTATGTTTGAAAACGGCTCTTGGAATTTACTGTAAAAGCTTAACATTAGGGAGCATCCCCAATGGTTTTTGATCAAAAAAAGGCCCAATTATCAGAACAACGACTGGAAACGTCGCTGGGGCGTTATATTTTTTCAAGGCAAAAAGAACTGATCCTGGATTTAGTAGCTCCTCACGCCGGTGAAAGGGTGCTGGACGTGGGCTGCGGCACGGGTAATCATTTGCAGTTCTTCCGGGAAAAATGGTGTTCCGTAACAGGAATTGATCCCTGCGCGGAAACAATGAACATTGCCCGATCTAAATTAGGAGAAGACGCTGAATTGCTTGTGGGTAATGCCGAAGATATCCCCTTTTCCGATGACGAATTTGATATTGTAACCTTGATTAACGTTCTGGAGATTGCCAATAATCCACGGAAAGTAATCGCGGAAGCGATCAGGGTTTGCCGCGATCGTGTTTTTATCGGCTTTTTAAATAACTATTCCTTTGCGGGAACGAAACAACGGCTAAAAGAACTATTTGGTTTTCCCCTTTCTCAAAAAATACGCTTTTTTAGTTTGAATGAAATTAAAATCATGGTGGGAAGTTTAATTGGCGACGTGACTATTAAATGGGGCAGTGTCATTTATTTCCCCGGCATTGTTTACGGCTTTTTTGAAGAGTTGGAGGAATTATTTCCGCTGGAAAAAAATCCGCTGGGAGCCTTTGCCGGTCTCACCTTTCCCGTAAAATACACTTACAGAACAGTTCAGAGCCCCATAATGGAATCATTTAAGCTAAACGCCGAAGCCCAAGCCTCGGCTTCCGGTACTGTCCGGAATATGTTACACGAGACCCATAAATGATTCGAGAAGCTCTACTTTACGAAAAGCTTGATAATAAGCGCGTGCACTGTAATTTATGCGCGCATGGATGCACTATTAAACCGGACAGGCGGGGCATTTGTGGCGTAAGGGAAAATAAGGAAGGCGTTCTTTATACACTGGTTTACGGAACGCTGATTGCCGAAAACATCGACCCAATCGAAAAAAAACCTTTTTTTCATGTTTATCCCGGCTCCCTTTCCTACTCCATCGCTACCGTCGGATGTAATTTCAGTTGTGAATTCTGCCAGAACCATGAAATTTCGCAGATGCCGCGCTCCACGCTCACGATAGCCGGCAAAGATATTTTGCCTGTAGAAATTGTAGCCCAAGCGAAAAAAAGCGGCTCGAAAACAATCGCTTATACTTACACTGAACCGACAGTTTATTTTGAATTGGCATATGATACCGCCAAGATTGCGCAAGAAAATGGTTTAAAAAATGTATTTGTCACCAATGGCTTTATGACTCCCGCAGCAATTGATACAATCACTCCGTTTTTAGCTGCCGCTAATGTCGATTTGAAATCCTTCCGTGATGATTTTTATAAGAAACAGTGCGGAGCAAAGCTCAAACCAGTTTTGGAGAGTCTGAAAAAAATGAAGGAAAAAGGGATTTGGGTGGAAATAACTACTCTGCTTATTCCCTCTCTGAACGATAGTAATGAAGAACTTAAAGATATTGCGCAATTTATTGCCGGATTGGGAAAAGAAACTCCCTGGCATATCAGCCGCTTTCATCCGCAGTTCAAAATGAACAGCTTACAGGTAACCCCAGTGGCCTCACTGCATCGGGCGGTGAAAATCGGAAAACAGTCTGGATTGAAATACGTGTACAGTGGCAATATACCCGGGGATGAAGGGGAAAGCACTTACTGCTTTAATTGCCAGAAACTCCTGATTGAACGTTATGGTTTTAAAATCATAAGCATCAATCTAACCGGAAATAAATGCTCCAACTGCGGGACCGAATTGGAAGGCATTTTCTAAAAACAAATCACCTTTTGAAATCTGGTAGGACAGCATATGCGGTTATAAAGGCTTCCAAAGTAATGATAGCTGTCGATTAAGTTTTTCACTTCGTAGCCTGAATTCAAGTTCAAGCCCATTGACTTTCCACTGGCAGGTGGGTATTTTGTCCACAAATGGTTACTAAAATTGGATACTTATTACCCATATTTATTTTTTCAAAAGAAGCTTACTAATCTCTGTAAAGCTATAATATCAATATTAATTCAATAGGTTGCACTTTAAAATGATATGACTGGCACACCCCTTGCTTTTAATTATTATTCAGAATATATCTAAAACTCATGAAAAGGGAAAGAATAATCAACAACGGGGAAAATTGTCCTTTTGTGATAATCATTTCTCTGGTGTTTAACTACGAAGGAGGACATAAATAATGATGATGTCAATCCGGAAGATGACGACAGGAAAGCATATACCGAAAAGGTGGTTATCAAGAGCAATCCTTCGGCTTTTGCTTTTCTTATTAATCCTTGCTCTCACTGCATGTTATCCTGCGACTTATCGCGAAATACCAAGCGCAAGCCCAGCCCCAAAGGCTCCTCTTACCCAGGTCTATTTTTACCCGAAAGAGGGTCAGACAACCGAGCAGCAGTCGCGAGACCACTATGAATGTTACAACTGGGCGGTGCAACAGACCGGCCTCGATCCGAGTCAGTCATCGATTCCGCCCGAGCGTCGTGTCAAAGTGGTGCCGATGCCTCCGCCGGGGCATGATACCGCTATTCTGGCGATCGCCGGTGCGGTGCTGGGCGCGTTAATAGCCGGTCCGAGGCATGCAGGGGCTGGCGCATTGATTGGTGCAGGAAGCGGAGCTGTCGTCGGTGCTACATCAGATGTATCGCGGCAGCAGCAAGCCCGGCAGATGGAAGAAGCTTATGCCAATCGTGATCAGGCGCTCGATGCCCGCTATGAGGGTGAGGCGCGTAACTTCCGGCGGGCAATGTCCGCTTGTCTCGAGGGCCGCGGGTATAGTGTGCAGTAAGGAAGACTGAAAACTACATTTAATTCTATGGAGGTAATTACCATGTCATATATTCGGAATACGAGCCGGTACCTTGTGATCGGGCTTATGCTGATAATGTTGTCGGGGATTATGCTTTTCGTGGTTACGCAGGTGGCAAATGCGGAAGGGCGAGGCTCTGGGCGTCACGAGGTAATGGATTCGCGTCACGGCCATAACCATGCCTACCCGGCACGCGGTCAGCACTTTGAAAGACTGCCCAGCGGCTACCGGGCGGTATCTTATGGCCACTCTCCATACTATTTCTACGGAGGTGTCTGGTACCATCCCTACGGCCCACGTTTCATTGTCGTTGCCCCTCCCTTCGGTCTTGTAGTTCCCTTTTTGCCACTCTACTACACGACGCTCTGGGTAGGCGGTGTACCTTACTATTACGCCAATGAAGTATATTATACTCAAACCGCGGGCGGTTACATAGTTGCTGAACCACCGAAGGGTGAAGCCACGCAGCCACCGGTGACAACAAGAAAGATTTTCATCTATCCCCGCAAAGGCCAGAACGATCAGCAACAGGCTAAAGACCGTTACGAGTGCCACAACTGGGCTGTGGGCCAGACACATTACGACCCGACTCAGCCAACAGGCAGTATTCCTGGGGATCAACTGAGCCAAAAACGCGCAGATTATGACCGTGCGATGGGTGCCTGTCTGGATGCCCGGGGATATACCGTGAAATAACTGAAAAATGCCATTCCTGGTTTTGCCGATGGTGTGAGAGATTACCCGGCTCGCTAACACAAATTTGGGAAAAGTGGGTTTGCCAATCCAAGGCATATATTCACATAGCCGCAACTGGAGTGTGGAAGCCACATGAGGAGTAAATCCAGCGTAGTGAATTTTTTCAGAACATATCATTGAAGCAGCTAACCATTTATCTTTCCAGTAGCGTGTGTGGACTTGTCGGTGAAGCCAACAATCGGTTGGGACTTAATTTGACAGTGTTTGCAAAGTCGAATATCATTCAACGCGTTTGCCCTAAGTCCAACGCTAATGAATATCACATAATCCATTTTCTTGACAGGGACGCTTTCATCATATACTCAAGTAATAAATAGGCGGGTTCTTATCAAATTTTCTGAAGGCAAATGTAAATTCCTCTATGGATCTAAAAAGGAGAAAAAATGATTATTGATATTCACCGCCACTTCGTGGCTAAAGAGTGGTCTTCCGAAAATTGTTGGAAAAACTACGCCCGCATGATTCAGCTAATAACGTCTCGCCGTGGTTTATCGTTTTCTCTGGAAGATATTCAAGCGAAAATCTTTCCCCGATATTTTGATATTACCGGAGAAAAACATCTGGAACAAATGGAAAAAGCCGGAATTGACAAGACGGTTGTTTTTCTTTTTGATACCGGTCTTTTAACAGGAGAACCGGAAGTTTCTATCGAAGAACAAAATAAAATTATTTTCCAGGCCGCCAAAAAGTATCCCGATAAAATTATCCCTTTTGTGCATATTGATCCTAGAAGGCGAGGCGCTATAAAGTTTGTTAAAAAATGCGTCGAAGAGTGGGGCGCAAAAGGATTAAAACTGCATCCGGGCGCCGGATTCAATCCGGAGGAATCGGCAACGTTAAAGCTCGTCGAATCTATCGTAGATTATGGAATTCCGGTGATAACGCATACCGGACCCAGTATTGTTCCCACATCCAGCAGATACTGCGATCCGATTTATCTGGACAAGATATTGCTCACCTTTCCGGAAGTTAACGTCATCGCCGCGCACATGGCTTATGGGTATCGACCGCAGCTTTGTTCCTTCGGGTGGCAAAGGCCGAACCTCTATACTGATATTTCCGTTGCGCAGGATATAGCCAAAACGGATTATTCGAAATTCGCCCGAACTATAAGGGAGGTAGTGGATGCTTTCGGGCCGGAAAGAGTCTTGTTCGGAACAGACGGTCCTTTTACCTGGGGCGTGTTATCGGAAAAAGATTTTGTTACAGCCATAAAGGATTTGGCAACGAAAGCGCCGGAGGATGCGAAATTTAACCAGAATGAAATTGAAATGCTCCTCGGCGCGAACGCGAAAAAACTGCTCGATATTTAAAATTACTTACCATCGAATACAGCGGTGTCCCGGCACGGTTTAAATTTTATCTGTTAGAAGTTTACCACCGCTTTGAGCTCTTGGGCAGGGTAAATTTGTCCGGGTTTCGGCGGCATAGAGTTATACACCCAATGAATATCCACGCATCCCAGTGTGACCCCCCGGTGTCTCTTAAATCCGGTAAAAATACCCCGAACCAAAACATCCTCCATGTCCAGGGTGAGGCCGAATACGGCAACCGATGAATCCTGCCGCAGAGATTTTAATTCGTCCTCGTATGCCAGAGGAGAGAAGGCTAGCCTCGTGCTGTCTGCTGCCTGACATTGGATGAGCGGTATCAGGACAGGAAAACCGTCCTTGTCAATATAAGAGAGGAACTTGATGCTATCCAGACGGTTGAACAGGCCTTCGGCCCAGGGTTTCAGGATACACTTGGCGCTGTTTTTTTGCCTGGCGGCGGACTTTGAGACCATTGTCAGAATTGATCCCAGACCGATCCGCACAAGGGGCAGGGATTCCTGGCCATAAGTTTCTACAAGATCCATGTAATGCACAGTGTGGATACCGAAGTAGGCGTTATACCGGAACATGGGCTTGTTGTTGAACATCTCGTAGTCTTCGCCATGGGTGTTCGTGTTGGTCCATATCGCTTTCCCCCGCCAAAGGCTTCTATCCAAAGTCATGATAAGAAAGCCCGTCTTGGGGTTGGTCTGCACATTTTGTTTGCTTTGTCCTTCCGAGAATTGACCCCAGATGAGTTTGGTCGGCGTTTTTGCCTGCAGCGCTGTGATAAGGGTTATATGGGGTAGGCCTTTCGGATTTACTGTAGCGATCAAGCCCACTTTGGCTTCAGGCTCAAAATTTTTCAGGTCATTTTCATCAAAACGCGTTAATTTCTTTTTCATGCGTAACCTCCCTCACTTCTCCATTCACGGGTATCGTCGTTGACGACACTTTTATGTGGCCCGTCTTCCATAGATTCAGTTGAGTCGGCATTTCTCATGGGTCCGCTTACGTGAACGATCTCGGTTTTGACCCCCGAATTTCGTGCCAGAGACGCCAGGTTTCCAGCTTCTTCGTGGGAAATCAGGCCGGTTTTTTTAAAGGCCCAATCGATTCCCAAGCTCTCGTATTTATGGGCGCACAGGTTATTGAAGGTGCACAGTTCCCATCTGCTGACAATTTCTCCCAAGTGTTCCTTAATAAAGACGCCGATGCCCTTGATGTTCTGCGGGGTAGCTGTGAAGTCCGGTATCAAAGGTGTGCGTATCCAGAGCTCGCCGGGCATGCCGCGCTCTCTCATGGAGCGACCAAGCCCGATAAGGTTTTCGAGTATTCTGGTATTGGAAATGCCGGTGAATTTTTTATGTTTGTCCGGATCGATCTCCTTGAGATCGTACATTACCATATCTGTATGTGGTAGGAGTGACTCCAGGGTCTTCCACGAACATTGCCCGCAGGTGTCCAGAGCAGTATGAAGACCGCTCTTCCTGAAAGTGGAAAGCAGTTCTTTGGTAAAAAGCGGCTGCATAGTTGGTTCGCCGCCCGATAACGTCACTCCGCCCCCTGACTTCTGGAAGTACACCTTGTCCTTCATAACTTCACGTGCCAGATCATCGGGCTTGCATTCTTCTCCGTAGATATCCATGGCTGTTGATGGGCAGGCCGTAACACATGCGCCGCAGGAATCGCACGCTAGCCGATCGATAACAATGCCGGCTTGTGCCATCGTCAGAAGCCCTTTCGAGCATGCCTCTATACAACTCCGGCAGCTAAGGCATCTGGTCTTTTCCCAGTACACCTGCACTTTGGATGATATGCTTTCCGGATTATGGCACCAGACGCATGAAAGCGGACAACCTTTGAAGAAGATAGTACTCCTGATGCCCGGTCCGTCTTCGGTCGACATGCGCTGTATTCTCAGCATTGTTCCTGAAATGTTTTTTTCGGTTTTGCTCATCGAACAACCCTACAGAGACCCGTGGCTGATTCTGGCAATGACTTCGTCCTGCAATTCTCGTCCGATACTTGTGAAATAGGCATTGTATCCTGTGATCCGAACCAGCAGTGAACGGTAGTCTTCCGGCCTCTTCTGGGCGTCACGCAGCATGTCGGCATCCAGCATGTTGATCTGCAGAGCACTTCCTCCGTTTTCCATATAGCCCTTAAGAAAGGCTTTGAACTTATCCCGGTGTTCCGGGTTATTCAGGAGAGAGGGATTAATCGTGATGGTGTGGCTCGCGCCGTTGGGCAGGCAGCTGTAATATCCCTGAAGGTCGCCTTTGCCTGCCGTATCTTTGCCGCCCAGGACTTTACCCACGGAGTTGGCGTTAGCTGTGGGACCGTTGATATCAGCCCCGTTGGAAGGACATATGGCGTTGGATAGGAATCTTCCCTTTGGTCTACCGTCGGGACTTGCCGGCAGAATAAAACCGTCACCCACCCAGTAATTCCAGCTCAACATGCCGGGGCGGAACTGCCGGTTTGTGGAGATGGTTTTATGCTTCCATGTTTCTTCGCACCATAAATCCATGATGTCTTTGGCCAAAGCATCCGCCCTGTCGTCATCCCGGCCGTATTTGGGAGCTTTGAATCTGGCTTGGGCCTGAAGCTTTTCATAACCTTTCCAGTTGGCCTTTAATGCTTGAATAAGTTCAGCCATGGTGCACTCTTTTTTATCGAACACCAGATGTTTAACAGCCAGAAGGGAATCAACGGTAGTGGCAAATGCTATTGCCTCCAGCGTGGTGAAGCTCAATTCAGCACCTCCTTCAGTAATATCCAGCCCCTTTTCCGCGCAACCTTTGACCAGGCAGGAAAGGTAAGGTGTAGGGCAGAACCGAACTCTGATGGATTCCGATTGTTCGTAGAGCCCTGCACATCGCTTGATGGTGAACCGGGTTTGTTCGGCATAGGACTTCCAAAACTGCTCCCATGTAGTAAATGCGACAGCGTCACCGGTCTTAGGGCCATCCTGTTTGATCTTTTCGCTCTTGCCCGTGATCGGGTCGACAAACACATGGAAATCTTTGCCGTTATTCAGGGCAAGTTCCACGGCTTTCAGCAGGTTGAGGTTATTGTCCACCGTGCCGGAACGGTCGTTGCCCTGCATGGTGTTTTCCAGACAGCCGACCGGCGCGTAGTCGTGTACATTGTTTTCGTTGATGAGATGGGTAACGCCTGCCTTCTTCGCCTCGCGCATCATTCCGGCCATGGAGCGCTCATCGAAGTTGAGCAGGAATGGCGCGCCCTGACTCACCGAAATCATGTCCACCACCTTGTTCAAAAGCGCCTCCGGACTGCTCTGATGAAGGCGTACGTTGGGTTTGGGCTCCAGGAGGGGCGACATTTCATCAATGACTTCCAGCATGGCATAAGTCAAATCATTAGTCATGTCCCTGCCGCCGGGCCCCACGCCCGCAAGCGTGATAAGCTGGCCGTAACCAGAGGTAATGCCTTGATTGCCGATGCGGATCATGGCGTCGTAGACTGTATTGGCGTGAATCCAGAAGCATTTCAGTATTTCCTTGCCGAACTCTCTATCCATGCCGTTTTTCAGTGAGTATTGCCAGTAGGGTAATAAGTACTGGTCTATCCTTCCGAAGGAAACGCCCGGTCCCGGGTAGTTTTCATCGCTCATGACTAACATATGCGTGAGCCACAAAGCCTGCACGGCTTCCCAGAAAGTCTGGGCCGGTTCCCAGGGGACCCGGTGCAGATTTTTCGCCATCTGCGTAAGCTCGTCCCTGCGGGTTGCATTTTTCTCCGCTGCGGCGAGCTTTTCGCACAAGTTTGCGTATTTGCCAGCCAGTTCCCCGGGCATGGTGGAAGCTGTCATCATGGCCCGTAATTGGGCGCCCTTTTTGCCTTTCTTGTCTTTCGGGGACAGAGCGTTGTATCTTTCTTCCAGGTCTTTGCAGACTCCTTTCCAGCCGATTTTCAGCGCCCGCTCGTATCCGGGAATAAGGTGACCGCTGGTGGCTCCCGAATTGCCGTAGCCATGATCGTGGAACCACTTCATCTGCGCGCGTACGCCCTTCTTGCCGTAGATGAGCCTGTCGCGCTCTTTTGCCTCTTTTTCGTTCCAGCACATGGATGTCTGGAGATTGAAACGGCCGCCTGCAATAAGGTCACCCGGCAGAATCTCCTGGGGGACATATTTCACCATCACCTCTTTGACGAACCAGGCCTTGCGTTCGGGCAGGCTCCAGGACCAAAAATCCGGATGAAGTTTTACTGGTTTCGCGTTCTGTTGCATGGAAATGCGGAAAGGTTGGAGAAAGGGATATGTTTCGGGCACGATATAGAAGGTCATCTCGTCAAACTGCACATCCCACGGAGTGCCTGTGCTCCAGGCACTGAACTCATTATTCCAGGCGCGGTTCACCCCCTGGAAATAGTAATCCCTTAACCAGGTTATTCGCGGGGAAAGGTTTTTGGGTTCCTTTATCTTCTGAACCGTCTTACGTACTGCTGAGGTATTCATTGCTCCCTCCTAATTCGTCTGGTTGAAAAAATTAATAATACTTGGCAATCTAATCATACAAAAAATATACATCTAAAATGACATTGATACAAGGGGAAAGGACTGTTGCGGTTTTCGTACCATAAATTCAGAGCGTTGCGAACAGGGATGAAGCAGAGGTAGATATAAGGATTAGCTGGATTTTAAAAAACCAGCAGAGGCATTAATATTAATTCTTTGACCTAATCCTGCGCTAATGTTAATGCATATTCATCGAAATCAAGTATTGGAGTTACAAAATAACTATGCTGAATTTTTTGCCGCCCCTCGCACGGGGGATCATTGCCTCGCTGCTTTTTGCTTTGAATGTTATGTTTTGGCCGATGCTCGTGTTTGTGTTTTCCATTTTGAAATTTCTCTTACCGTTTTCGCCTTTACGCCGTCTGCTTGACAGGATTTTACTGTGGCTCGCGGAAAACTGGATTTCGTGCAACAGCGGCTGGATGCGCCTGACCCAAAAGACTAAATGGGATGTGCAGGGACTGGAAGGGTTGAATTATCACGGCTGGTATCTGGTCATCAGCAATCACCAGTCCTGGGTAGATATTTTTGTAATGCAGCATCTGCTGAACCG
>Ga0209777_10007213_pt1 | contig 12380 bp, 13 predicted proteins | sample FrelakmetHBP12HB_FD_187147 | JGI IMG/M metagenome (GOLD analysis project Ga0209777, IMG submission 187147) | Freshwater lake sediment microbial communities from the University of Notre Dame, USA, for methane emissions studies -HBP12 HB (SPAdes)... | ecosystem: Environmental > Aquatic >... | reverse complement strand
TTGGGAGTAGTATAGCAACGCGAGGTTGTTCAGGCTCGTAGCCACATCGGGATGATCGGGGCCGAAAACCTTCTCCTTGATCGCCAGCGAGCGCTTGTAGAGCGGCTCGGCCTGCGCGTAGTGGCCTTGGTTATAGTACAGCAACGCGAGGTTGTTCAGGTCTATTGCCACATCGGGATGATCCGGGCCATAGACTTTCTCGTCGATTGCCAGCGAGCGATTGTAGAGCGGCTCGGCCTGCGCGTACTGGCCTTGGGCATCGTACAACATCGCGAGGTTGTTCAGACTCGTCGACACATCGGGATGATCGGGGCCGAGAGCCTTCTCCTTGATCGCCAGCGAGCGCTTGTAGAGCGGCTCGGCCTGCGCGTACTGATCTTGGGTAGCGTAGAGCAGTGCGAGATTGTTCAGGCTCGTGGCCACATCGAGATGATCGGGGCCGAGAGCCTTCTCCCTGATCGCCAGCGAGCGATTGTAGAGCGGCTCAGCCTTCGCGTAGAGGCCTTGAGTGCGGTACAATTCCGCGAGGTTGTTCAGGCTCTGGGCCACGTCGGGATGATCGGGGCCGAGAGCCTTCTCCCTGATCGCCAGTGAGCGATTGTAGAGCGGCTCGGCCTGTGCGTACTGGCCTAGAGTCGTGTACAGGAACGCGAGGTTGTTCAGGCTCGTGGCCACGTTGGGATGGTTCGGACCTACCGATTGCTCGGCAATCTCTAACGCTTTCTTCTCGACCACTACAGCAGAGTCATAGAGTCCTTGCCCGTACAGTGACCCGGCCTCGTCGTTAAGCGTCTCCCACTTGGTCCCTTGTGCGTGGGCGGATGTGCCGGCAAAGAGAATAAGCAGAAGCGCCACTAATCTCGGCATGGTTCTTTTCATACTATGCTCTCCTTCTCAGGCTAATCATAATTGGACCAATCCGCGCGAGATGCGGAATCCTGATTTCGTGTCCGTATAACACGCCATATCCGCTCTCGCCTATGCCGTGATTCATCTATCCCTCCCAAGGATTGTCAACGACAATATCCTCTATAAGGATGCTTTTCTCGCGGGTTGTGTCAAGGGGTTTTTTGCCGTCCTGGCAGGTCTTGATCCGGTAAAGCGTAGAGAGCAGACGTTGTGTCTCACGGTAGGGTCTTTTGATGAAATCCGCTATGATTCGCAACAATGGTCGGATTGTGACCTGCCAGTCGTGCGTACTCTCCGATCAGGACGCGGCAGGTCACGCTCCCAACACTCAACCCCACTCCGCTAAGACCTGCCGCAACATCCAATGAGGCGCACCCTTCGACAGGCTCAGGACGAACGCGGCGCACAGAGAAAGCTACAGCTTGCTATGCGGCAGCTGGCGCGTATATTGGGGGTGTATGATGTATAGATACGGCACAGAAGAGATCGTTATCCGTGAATCGCTGCCGGTGTTGCCCGTGCGTGATACGATCATTTTTCCATACATGGTTTCGCCGATGATTGTCGGCAGGCAGTTTTCGATTGAAGCGTTGCAGGAGTCGATGGTGCGCGACAAGCAGATATTGTTGTTGGCGCAGAAAGACAAAACGATCGAAAACCCGGGCAATAGTGATCTCTACGGCTTCGGCACGGTAGCGCGCATTCTGCAGGTGATGAAACTCAACAACGGCACGATGAAAGTGCTGGTGGAAGGATTGTGCCGCGCCAAGGCCAAGCGTCTGGGCAAGACCGAGGGCTACCTCGGGGCTACGCTGCAGCTTCTGGCGGATGATCTCGGTGACAATCCTACGCGCTTGGAAGCACTGGCGCGATCGGCGTTGCGGCGTTTTGGTGACTACGTGGTGCTTAATCGGCGCATTCCCGATGAAGTGATCGCCAACACGCAGGATATTCCCACCGCCAGTCAGCTTGCCGATGTGATCGCGGCACATCTGCAATTGTCGATCGAAAAGCGACAGACCGTCCTGGAAGCGGTGTTCGTGCCGAAGCGGCTGGAGATGTTGGCGGAGTTGTTGTCGGCGGAAATCGAGATTCTGGAACTGGAGCAGAAAATTGATTCCACCGTGCGCGATTCGATGACCCAAAATCAGCGCGAATATTACCTCCAGAACCAATTGAAAGCAATCAAGACAGAACTCGGGCAGGCTGACGATGAGGCTGATGTCGAGAGCTATCGCACCAAGATCAAGGAATCCTCGTTGCCGGCGGAAGTCGCCAAGAAAGCGACCGAAGAAATTGACCGTCTCGGCAAGATGCATTCCTACTCGGCTGAAGCGAATGTGATCCGCACCTATATCGACTGGCTGCTGTCGTTGCCGTGGAACACTTATTCCGAGGATCGCACGTCGTTCAAGGAAGTGGAGGACATCCTCAACGCCGAGCATTACGGTCTCGAAAAAGCCAAAGCGCGAATTCTGGAGCATCTGGCGGTAATCAAACTGGCGAAGAATGTCAAAGGCCCGATTTTGTGTTTGGTCGGTCCTCCCGGTGTGGGGAAAACATCGCTCGGCAAATCGGTCGCCAACAGTCTTAATCGCAAATTTGCGCGGATGTCGCTCGGTGGCATGCGTGATGAAGCCGAGATTCGCGGCCATCGGCGGACCTATATCGGCGCACTGCCGGGGCGAATCATTCAGATGCTAAAGAAGGCTAAGACCGCCAACCCGGTGATGCTTCTGGATGAGGTCGATAAGATCGGCTCCGATTTCCATGGTGACCCGGCATCGGCGCTGTTGGAGGTACTCGACCCGGAGCAGAATTCGACGTTTCAGGATCATTATCTCGAATGTGAATTTGATCTCTCCAAAGTCGTGTTCATCACGACCGCAAATACAACCGCCGGTATTCCCATGCCCCTTCTTGATCGTATGGAGATGATCGAACTCCCCGGTTATCTTGAATTCGAAAAGGTCAAGATCGCGGAGGAGTTTCTTGTGCCGAAGCAGAAGATGGAATGTGGGTTGGTCGAATATCGTATTGATCTGCCGGCGTCGGTGTTGCAGACGATCATACGTGACTATACGCGGGAAGCGGGAGTGCGTGAGCTGGAACGAAAGATAGGTTCGATCTTCCGGCAAATTGCGCAGCGGATTGCTCGTGGCGACAAGAAGAAACGATTCGCCGTCACGAAGTCCGACCTGAAGAAATATCTCGGCGCCCGCAAGTATCATGAATTGGAAACCGGCGTTGCGGTGGCAGGGCGGGCGATTGGTCTGGCCTGGACCCGTGCCGGCGGTGAGATTCTGCCGGTGGAAGTGTCCCTTACGGATGGGAGCGGAAAGGTGATGCTCACGGGTAAGCTTGGCGAGGTTATGCAGGAATCGGCTCGCGCGGCGTTGACCTATCTCAAGTCCAATGCGGACCGACTCAAGATAGGCAAAGACAAGTTCAAGAATCTCGACGTGCACCTGCATCTGCCGGAAGGAGCGGTACCAAAAGATGGTCCATCAGCAGGAATCACGATCTTGGTGGCGTTGACTTCGGCATTTCTGCAAAAGGCGCCCGCCAAGGATCTCAGCTACACCGGCGAAATCACACTTTCAGGTGAGGTGCTTCCGGTCGGGGGACTTAGCGCCAAGTTGATAGCAGCCGTACGTTCCGGGATCAAGACAGTTATTGCGCCACAGGCGAACAAGTCGGATATCGAGGATCTGCCAAAAGAGCTGACCTCGAAGCTGAAAATCGTTCTTGTCAAGCGGGCGGCGGACGTTTTAAGGCTTGCCTTTCCCAAGTAACACTCTACCTTCAGTCACCGGTGAAATTCTAAGAGGATTTTGTGAACCCGAAAGAGGTCAAACTGGTAACGACTGCCTACCTGCCGGATCAGCTGATTCTGGACGGGCCGGTGCAGGTGGCATTTGCGGGGAGATCAAATGTCGGCAAATCGTCACTGTTAAATCGGTTGTTCAACCGCCGAGGGCTGGCAAAGGTCTCAAACTCACCGGGCAAAACGCAGTCGGTGAACTATTTCCTCGTCAACGACCAAATCTACTTCGTCGATCTTCCCGGCTATGGCTATGCCAAAACCAGCGCGCAGGAGCGTCTTCGTTGGCAGAAATTGCTTGAGTACTATTTCGAGAATTCGAAAGTGTTGGCCGGGCTGGCGCATCTGATCGACATTCGGCATGAACCGACCGAGCTTGACCTGATACTACACGAGTGGACGCTACCGCTGGTAAAGCGACATCTTTATGTTCTCACCAAGTCGGACAAGGTGTCGAGGACTCGGCAGGTGCAAGCGGCAGCGGCGCTGGCAAAACAATTCAAGATTGACAGAGAAGACATAGTCTCATTTTCCGCGGAGACCGGCGACAACAAGCACCTGATTTTGCGATGGGTGGCATCACTGATGGAATCGAAATCATAACGGGAGTTGAAATATCATGACTAATCGCGTGGTTTTGGGTCTGCAATGGGGTGACGAGGGTAAGGGCAAAATTGTTGATCTGTTGTCACGAGAAGCCGACATCATCGCTCGCTGTCAGGGGGGCGCCAATGCCGGACACACCGTGAGAGTTCACGGGCAGAAGTTTATTCTGCGCCTGATTCCGTCCGGGATATTGCATCCCGGCAAAATTTGTCTGATCGGCAACGGCGTAGTGCTTGATTTGTTCGCGTTGTTTCACGAGATGCGCGAGCTACAGGAAAAGGGTATTGACACGACCGGTCGTCTCTTTGTGTCGGGAAGAGCACATCTGGTGATGCCATACCACAAGGTCATTGAAGCGGCTCAGGAACTGGCGCGCGGCAAGGAAGCGCTGGATACTTCGAAGCGCGGCATCGGGCCCGCGTATCATGACAAGGTTGCAAGGTATGGGATTCAGTTCAGTGATATCTTCGATGACAATGTGCTGCGCGAGAAGATCAGCTTGAGTCTGCGAGAGAAGCAGAGTTTGTTTGCGGCACTTCCCGAAGACCAGCGCCCGACCGTTGATTTGACTTTCGAGGCCGTGAGGGCCAAGCGTGACGAAGCGCGGCCGCTGCTTTGCGATGTATCGAAGTATCTTGACGATGCTATCGCGCAGAGCAAGCGCATCCTGTTTGAAGGCGCACAGGGAACGTTGCTCGACGTTGATTTCGGCACCTATCCATTTGTGACCTCATCCAATACAACGATTGGCGGTGTGCTGACCGGTCTGGGGATCGGCCCCAGGCATCTTGGCAGAATCACGGGCATCGTCAAGGCATATCAGACGCGCGTGGGGAATGGCCCGTTTCCGACGGAACTGCGCGATCAACTTGGCAAAGACATTCGTGAGTGGGGGCAGGAATACGGCGCAGTGACAGGCAGACCCCGGCGCACCGGCTGGATCGATCTGGTGTTGTTGAAGTACGCCGTGCGACTGAATGGTGTGGATGATATCGCCCTGATGAAAATGGACGTGATGGATCGGCTGAAAGAGATCAAGGTCTGCACTGGCTACAAGCTAAACGGACAGACGCTTGATACACCGCCGCAGTTGGGTTCGGAGTTTGCCCGAGTCGAACCGATCTATCAAACCCTGTCGGGCTGGACCAAGCCGGTGCATGAAACAAGATCATACAACGATCTCTGCCCCCATGCCAAGGCATATCTGAAGTTTATCGAGGACTTCGTCGGCGCGAAGATCAGTATCCTCTCAACCGGCGCGGAGCGGGATGAAACGGTGATGCTGTAGACTGGGAACGTCCCCTCCTATCCTTGGCATCTAACCAGCAGCCCGGCGCGGGCTCAGCCTGAGTCGCAACTTTCTAGCAGGCTCGCCCGATAAGTAGCAGAAGCTCTGCGGCGGACTAAGATTTGGAGAAAGCTTTCCTAGAGGCAAGGGACTCTTAAAAGATACGACACGTCCTACCTTTATCGCCACTGCTTTTTCTGATCCCCGATAATATGACCAAAAACCTTCGGCGGAAATCCCGCTGTTCTGCCCGAATCTCTTCCAGATATCGGCTGGTGCCCCAATGTCGATCCCTGTTACCTCGAAGTACCCTACGACGACTTTGAACGGTGCAGTTGAGTAGATCAAAATATGGCTGACTTGCCGCTTGGGGATAGTGCGCCGAAACTCGACTCTCTTAGTACCTGCTAATATGCGATCTGCAAACTCCGGATTGATAGCCATCAAGGCAATTGCTGGAGAGACTTTTGCAGCCATTCCATTCCTTTCTCGTCAATCTGGACAATTGATTGCGGGGCGGTGGTCAATAAACCGACGCTCCGAAGCTTTCGGAGCGGGAGCGGAGTGGTCAGCGACCGAGCGTACCTAAACAGCACAGCGAGAACCTCTCCGCGATCAGTAAGCTCCTCGATATCCGTGCTGGAATATACTGCACGGCTGCCGACGAAGCGAAGTACTTCATTAGGGACTATGGATCTGATGCTGCTTTCGGCTACCCCAATGCATCGAACAGCTTGCTCGTCCCCGGATCGGTAGAACAGAAGAATAGCTCCTGGCTCGATTGCTACAGTAGGTGAGTGACACAAATAGGCCTTCAGAATGGCATTGCCACAGGGGTACGTTCCGGGTAGCAAGCCTAGTTGAACTTGCGCGTCTGGAAATAGCTTAGCGTGGTACTTGGGTCGAATTGGGATTATATAGCCAGCAGCACCCTGTACTTTGATGTGTCGAGGACCATACTTGATATGGAAGTCAAGGGATGAGAGATTTCTATAGTCTTCCTCTGTATATCTTAACAATTTTGAATACACCAACTCATTTAAGTTACTTCGCTCACCGCAGTCAAAGAATCCAAATGTGCTGAGTAGTCTCAATAACGCCCGGTGCTTGGGGAGGACTGTGAGATATGTCCGATCGTAGCCCTTTTCAGAAGCGTAGTTGAGGACATCACGCAAGAGCAACTCGCCATAACCACTCAGAGTCCAGTCGAATCCGACTTTGAAAGTGCAAATCTTCATCACGTTGCCGCCGGACCCATGCTTGATCTTCAATTTGGGTTTAATGATGCTGATGGCTCCATAGCGCTCACCGTCAATGATGACATAAGCTTTGCGTCGTTCCTCTCTACATTTTTCCATCCACGAGTCGAATCCTTCATAGTCACCGCGCAGCGACTCGAAAATGGGGTCGGAGATATTTAATTGGTCGCAAGTAATCGCGGTGACTGCAGGCATTGTGACAGGGGTGCTTGAGTTCAACGCCTGCAATGCTCTGAGCATGTCGTAAATGGTCAGAACCCTGTGGCTGATTCCCGCTTTCGCAGCTTTTCTAAGGACGTCGCCATCTTCTGTTACAAGAAAATCGACGGCGTTGCAGAAAGCCGCGGCTAATAGCTCATCGTCAACTTCATCATGCGAACCTGGCTCAGGCAAGCCGATGATATTCGAGAGAGCTTGTGGGACTGCCGGAGGCGACGACAACAGACAATACTTCTTCGCGAGAGTTGATCGAGTGGCTCGGCGTCGATCATCACGGTCAGCAAGGATATCACGAGCAATACTTGGATGCAAAAAAACTTCGTGAGAAGCGGCTCGGATTTCCTGCAGCAGGAGACTCACAAGACGCGTGTTATCAGTCACGTCAGCTTCGGAAGTCGGCTCCGCCGGTATCAGAACGTTAGTATCAAACAGGATTCTCATATGCAATCGTCCAAAGCCGTAAGGCTCGCCAGGAATTTTACGTGCCTTGTCGTGCGGAGATTCGCTCCGCATTAGCTCAGGCGCGGGAGCGCAACCCTATAGTACGATTGCTGTTGTTTTCACTGGCGACAGCGGGCCGCTACCGATTCGAAGCTAAGGAGTTGTTTGGGGCGCCACAATAAAATCGTGTGACCGTCGAAACAATATGCACGAACCACAAGGGTCTCCATCTACCTTTCCGACTTGCTTGATTGGGGGCGGGGATTTCGTACATTGTGGCGATGCATTTGTCTGGTGGTGCCACGGGATAGGAAGAATGCGTTCGTGTGCGGCAGTCTCCTTCGCCTGCTGTAAACGGTCAATGAGACGTCATTTGACAAAATCTACCTCCCCCGTATATTATCCCGCGACGATATGACTGACGCGATCAATACCAACGGCAAGGGGCAGGCGGTCTATATTGAGACCTACGGCTGCCAGACCGAAGACCCGACACAACAAGCAACAAAGCTTACTGTGACCGATGGAAATAGTTGTCTTGCCATTCCATGCGAGAAAACGTAAGTTTGCAATATCCTGTGTGGGAGCGCACATCTGTGAAAAGGCGAGAGTTCATCAAGAAGACTGGTCAGGCGATTGCCCTTGCTGCGGTAGCCGGTGAAGTCGGATTGCTTTCGAGTAGTTGCCGAGAGGAATCACCACGCAAGACGACTACAACCAAGCCCAATTTCGAAGTAGAAAACGATCCACAGTTACCCAGGATTGTCCACGCGAGGAATATCGACAACGCGCTCGCGCTGAGTACAGCGCTCGTAGCCATCGGTGGGATCGGGCGTTTTGTAAAGAAAGGGGAAAAGGTTTTGCTCAAGCCGAATCTTGCCTGGGACAGAACGCCACAGCAGGCAGCCAATACCAGACGAAATCGACCATATCGTTCCGGCCGCCCAGCAGGGTTTGGGGGGGATGGACTACCACAGGGCGGGATACCGGGAGATTGTCTAAGACCAGCCGTTCGCCCCACACCGCGGAACCAGAAACAGAATTCGCCACAATAAGAAATCAAAGCTCGATTCCGGAGGGATCGTCGGCTGCCAATCTTTTACAATTGGATGGAACGAGCACCATTAACTGCACGTTATATACAGAAGAGGCTGGCACCGGCAAGAGGCAGGGTGCAAATCATAATTCTTTTGCTGAACGACTTATGAGAGGTATCTATGAAGAAGCGCGAAATGAAAATCGCTCGGGGCTACGATCCAAAGACGCAGGGCAGAATTGGTCTGTTCGCTGCACAGCTTGATGACCAGTTGGCGAGACTCAAGAAGGAAATTGCATCGCTGACCGTCGAGCAACTGGAATGGCAGCAGAAGCCGGGAATGAATACCGTGGGCATGCTGCTGGCGCATCTGTCGCTGGTGGAAGTCTGGTGGATCAAGATTGCGCCGAATGAAATCGAGTGGGAGCCGAAAGGCAAAGCACTTATTCAGAAGATCTGCGGCATCGAGGATGACGGTATGCCGCTACCAGCAGAGGGTGAACATCCAGTTTATCTGAAAGGGTTCACAGCCGAGAAGTATCTTGCCATTCTGGCCAAGGGGCGTCGCGTGATTCAGACGGAAATGAAGAAATGGCGGGACAAGAATCTAGACAAACTCTACACGTTGGCGAAGACTAATCATTTCTCGCGCACCTGGACGTTGTATCATGTACTCGAGCATTTTGCAGCGCATTTTGGACAGATACTGCTGGTGAAGCATCAAATGCGCGATGCGGGAGTGCTCGCGAAAACGAGCGAAGTCAAGTAGGCTTTCCTGAGCTACCAAGCTTTTGACATTGCAGAAGAGCTGAAGCTGCGGATTTAGAGGCGGCGGCGGAGGCCGTCAAGGGCGAGGACGGTTTTGTCGGCGGCGAGGATCAGAGCGCAGCCGACCAACATGACGGTGTCGCGGACGATCAAGTCGATCACCGGTCCCTTGGCTTTGGAAGTCGTCGAAAAACAACCGCACTCGATATTGACTCCGCGGAACAAAGCCACCGACAGGGCGATGATGAATACAACCGTCACGCCACCGAGAATCACGGTTGCACTCTTGTGCCAGAACCCGATGATCAGCAAGAAGCCGCAAAGGATTTCTATCCACGGCAGGAACAATGCAAAGACGTTGATGACACCACCGGGAAGAATGTGATAGTTGTAGATTATGCGGGCGAACTGGTCAGGATGTGTGATCTTGGAGAGGGCGGCATAAACAAACACGATGCCGATCGCCAGCCGGACCAAGAAGACCAGATACTTGTTGGTTAGAAACCTATTCATCGTATTTGCCATCAATCGGAAGCTTGTGCTTGTTCCAAGCCGGCCAGCCACCAAAGAAAATCTCGATGTTCTTGTAGCCGAATTTCCGAATGAGCAGCCGGGCAAGCAACAGACTGGCATCACATTCAGTGCCGGAGCAGTAGGTGACGAGTTTGGCCTCCTTGGGAAGCAGCGGTTCGATCTGAGTCCAGTGATCATCGAAAGTGTCGAACGGCAAATTGATCGCTTCCTTGATATGCCCCGCCTGATACTCCTCGGGCTCGCGAGCGTCAACAAAGAGATAGGTCTTGGAAGTGAACCGGTCGAAAGCCTCCGACAACCGTAAAGTCGGTGGGTCGCTCTTGGCGTCGTAAGACGGAGAAACCCACACCGAGTCGGAGTTGTCTGACAAAGAAGGCCAGTTACCGATCCAGGGGACTTCGTTGGAATTAACGAGATTGTTGCCAACTGCCAGAAGCGCAGCGACGAGGCAGATAACGACGATTTGTAAGATAGTTTTGTTCATGAATTTACAGCGCTGTCAATGTCTCCACTCCGGTTATGTCGGCACCGTCCGTCTTTATACCATCCATCCCGTCAGTCGTTTCCATACCTATAGAGGTTCGGAAAGCCACAAAGGTAACCACGATAAACTCGAAAACAACGGAATGTTTGTTGAAAGGGGAGACAGCGGTTTGTCTGACCATAATTGCGTAGCCCGCAGGTGATGTAAAATGCAGAGCGATGGCTTACAGATCACTGCATTCTATGTAACCGGGGCGGACCGTCAGGACTCGAATAGGAGTGACGGTCAGGCCGTGCAATTTGATGTAGACGGTTAGATCGGTTTCGCAACTGGTACTAACGAGTGAATCTACGTCGACAGTGATATGAACGTACATGAAGCTCACCGGCAGATCCGTAAACGCGACGGTGTTGACGGAATCCTTTTTGGTCGCAAACGTCTTTGTGCCTGCGCGAAGCGTACGGGCCGTGTCTGAATAGACCGATACCGTTACCGGAAAAGTCTCCGGCAGGTTGGCCTGATCGATAATTTTACACAGCACCTGCAGGTCGCCAATACGGGCCGGAAGTTCTTCGTCCGGTTTGCGGCTGCATCCGGCTATCACCACGAGAATCAACAAAACAACGGGAATCAGTCTCTTTATCATCGTCTCCATCTCACCTCCAAATCCTCTAAGCGGAATCGGGTTACCAATCTATACAGATTAGAGACGTTAAGCAAGGTCAAATGGTGTAATCGAATCTGAAGGAGAATCGGCAATAACGCGAGGAGCAGAAACAAACCGGACGAAGGCGTTTTCAGCCGATTTTCTGAAGGTGCTGCAGGAAAGCGCCGGTTTGGGCGGAATGGATGAAATAGACGCCGAGGGCAACCAGAAAGAGGGCGCAGACCGCGATCAGGGACTGGTAAATCAGGTTGTTGAAGTAGCGTTTACCGGAACCGATCAGGAAGCTGACAATTGAGTACCAGACCAGATCGGAGAGAATGTGTCCAATATAGAACACAAGCAGCCCAATGATGCCGAATCGGAGTGACTGCGATATCAAGAGCGCACCGACTGTAAGCCACCAGAGAATCCAGTACGGGGAGGAAATTGAGGCCAGTCCCGCGAGGATGATCGTCGCGCGGGAAGACTGCCGGTTCTGGTCGATAAATTCGAGGCGCACCTTGCTGCGGATGAGATCGACGAACATCATGACTCCCATTACAATCAGTGCGGCGCCTCCGATGACGGCAATCCAACAGAAAATGCGCGGGTCTTTGACCAAATTGGTGAGGCCGAGGTAGATGGCAAAGAGAACACCGACTTCGGCAAGGGCGTGGCCGAGCACCACAATCGGGCCGGCCCAGAAACCTCGCCGGAGGGCGGACGAAATGTTGACGGTCAACAGCGGGCCGGGCATAACCGCGCCGGACAGACCGACCACGAAGGCGTTGGTGAAGACAAAGAACAACGACATGGCATAGAAAGTATGCGAGTCACACTGGCGGCGCAAGGTGGAATCAGGGTGTCGAGAGAGTGGTTGGCGACAACACGGTGGTGATTTTCCGAAGGAATTACGAAAAAGGCGCATATTGGGGGTTGCTAAAAGAGACATCAGGCATTATATTAAGATGAAAACCTATTCGAATAGTTGGCGAGGGCGACAAATGCTTGTCTTACAGGGAGGTGTTGGCTCCGCTCCGCACCTCTGCAATCGCTGTATTGAAATCAAGGTCGCTTTACCCACTAAACATTGCCGGCAGAAGGCAAACCATAATCTATTCCTTGGGAGGGTATTATGTATCAAAGGTTCAAGTTACTGATTTTGTTTCTGTGCGCAATTGTATCGACGACTGCTGTGTTGGGGGCAAACGCGGCGCCCGTTGGCAAGGACAATGCGGCGCCAAGGATTCCCATTGATCCCCTGCAGCCGAAGTTTGATTGGGTAGCTGAGAGACCAACAAGCGCGCCGGGCGCAAGTTCCATGGCGTTAGGCTACTTCATGGGGGGCATTTCGCCCGGCACTCAA
>Ga0209777_10007212_pt1 | contig 12380 bp, 3 predicted proteins | sample FrelakmetHBP12HB_FD_187147 | JGI IMG/M metagenome (GOLD analysis project Ga0209777, IMG submission 187147) | Freshwater lake sediment microbial communities from the University of Notre Dame, USA, for methane emissions studies -HBP12 HB (SPAdes)... | ecosystem: Environmental > Aquatic >... | reverse complement strand
CCCGTGCTGGTCACCCCGGCGGCCAGCACGGGCAATGTTTCCGGTTCGCCGCCATCGCCCCAGTCAATATTGACTGTATGGGTATCCAGAACACCCGAGTCGGTGAACGTGCCGCGCAGGCTGGTCGTGCCGCCTTCGTTGATGGTGGCCGGATTAAGGCTCAGGACCACGTTCGCCGGAAGGACGTTGTTGACGACCACGGGGATAGGGAGGGCAAGAGTAGCCCTGATGTTATCCACAGCAAGGCCAGAGTTCACTTCATAATCACCCGTATTGGTGACGACGAACAGCAGCGTATATGTGCCCGCCGCAGGGACAACAAAGCTCGCATCTTGCCACCCGCTTTGCCGGTCATAGCCACTGCCAGAAGCATCTTTGCCGACAGAAGAGTTCGCCTCGAACATGTGCGCCACGAGGTCCCCGTTACTGTCAAGCAGGTCGCCAAGCGCAAAATCGTACTTACTATTCTGATTCTCGTTAGTCAGGTAATTCCATTGGAAGCTCAGCAATGCGGGTCCGGACAGAGTGAAAGTCTGCGTAACCACAGTACCCATGGTACCGTAGTGGTACACCCCGTCGCCGCACAATCCCCAATAGTCCTCTGTGTCTGTAGTATCACCCTCCTCACCTCCGGTATCCATAAGCAGGAACTGACTTCCACTTGTGGGCGCGACGGGCCCGGCACTGGACCATGTGTCGGCGATGCCGTACTCATCAACCGTCCAACCCGTCAGCCCATCCTCAAAGTCGCCATTGACCAGATCGCTCGCGCCTGCGCCGGACCGAGCTGTGGAGCTTGCGCCGTCCTTGTCTGTCAATAGCGCCATGATATTGTAGGTGCCGCCGGACGGCTGTCCCTCGGGGTTGTCAAGGTAGGTATGCTGGACGCTGAACGACGTGCTGCCCGCGGGTAGGTTGTCTGTCTGGGGCGCGGAACCGTCTCCCCAGTCTACGTTCAGCACGAACGAATCGAGCTTGCCGGGGTCGCTGATGTTGCCTGACAACGTGACCGTATCACCTTCATTGATCGTGGCCCGCGTCACCGCCGCGTTGCTCACCGTCGGTGCGACGTTGGAGACATCGATTGTCCGCGGCGGCGCCACGCCAGAGGCCCCGTAGGCATCAATGACAATCAGGCAGATTTCGTACGTGCCGTTGTCATCTGGCGTGAACGTGAAGTCGGAGCTCTGCCCTTGCCCGTCAGCAGGCTTGAAGGTCGGCGGCGGCCCTCCACCGCCAGTGGTGATTCCCGAGGTGTAGGCCATGCCATCCTTGAGCACTGTCCAGAAGTAAGTAAAACTCTCGTTGTAAGTTGGGTCGTCCACGTTGCCTGTCACCGTGATTGGAGAACCCTCCGGATACGGTCCGCCAGGCAGGTCCATCCAAGGCGAAGGAGGCACATTAATAATGACAATCTGCTTTGTATCGCTGGCACTGTCGTAATCCGAATCCCACACGGTGAGCGTCACCGTATAATTCCCGGGAGCGTAGGGCCAGAAGGTAAAGTTTGAGGAGCCATTGCTGTCGTAGTCGTAAGGCCCTCCCGTAACGGTCCATTTGTATTCAACAATATCCGCAACGCCGCCTGGGTCTGTGACGATGCTATCCAGCGCGATCGACGACCCTTCGGGGCTGCTGGCCGGCGCGCCGGTGATGGTCACGGTTGGGGGCACGTTGTTGATCGTCAGGTCAATGGTGGAGCTGCCAGAGCCGCCGTCCTTGTCCGTCACAGTAACGGCGATGGTCTCAGTAATTGACGGAGAAACCAGCGCGAAGCCGTAGGTATGCAATACGGGGCCAAAGCTCAGCACGCCGGCGGCCAGGCTCAAGGTGGTCGTTGGCCCGCCGTCGCCCCAGTCAATCAGCACTGTGTGGGTATCGAGAACGCCCGGATCGGTGAACGTGCCGCTCAGGCTCGCCACGCCGCCTTCGTTGATTATTGTGCTCGCCAGTTGCAGGCTGGCGGCTGCGGCTTGCCCTCGCGCATAGTACAGTATGTTATACAGCAGATTGTAGGCCTCCGGCTTCGGATCATGTAATGACGGCAAAGTCATGCCGCCACAAAGGATGTGGCCGGAGCCATAGGCCATCTCCGCCAGAACCACCCCGCCATAATCCGTGCCATTGAGGATGGTAGAGAGTCCGTTCCCAGAGACTGTCGCTTCGGAGAACTCGCCTCCTGTGTAACTGGTCGCCACCGGCGTAAATGGACCATTGAAGATGGGATGCGCGGGGTCGGCGGCGGCGACACTGTTATTGTACTGAGACGCGTTCAACGTCACCCCAAAGCCCAGACTGAAGTTGCCACCCGTGTACGGAGAACAGTTGAGGAACAACGAACCGCCTGCGTTGGCCCAGGCCTGCATCGCGTCCAGGTTGGCCTGGATGAAGTTGTTCATTGCGCCGGCGGCTTGGTCGCTGCCATCCATGAAGATGAAGCCATTACTTAATGAGAACAGCGACGCCGGGTCAACTGTCTCGAAGTACCGGTGCTGCCATTTTCCGGCGCCAAAGACGGTATTCATGGCGTCAACGTTATCGGCGGGGAATCCATACTCTGCCAACGGTTCCCCTACCCACGAATTCACGTAAACGACGCCTCCGCCACGGAGCGTCGGCGCCACGTTGTTGACATTGAGCGTGAGCTGTGTCACCGTCGGTATAAGCGTAGTGGTGATCGCATCGAATTCTATCTGTCCTGGGCCAGTGGATTCCTCAGGGATGTACTCTTCAAAAAAGATCTCGACTGACATGCCCGCATAGGCGCTCAGGTCCACGCTGTGAGACACCCAGCCCGTGTCCCCCACGGTTCCCGGTGGCGCGCTGAATGAGAAGAGCGTTGCGAGCAGGTCTTCTGTATCATTGTCATACAATTGGACCTTGTATGTGCGCGCAAGCGTTGCGTCGTACGTCATGTCCCACTGAATCCGCTCCTTCCACGACAACCACACACTTCCCGCAGGAAGATCCACGACCTGATTCATGCCGTACCACATTGGGCCGTAGCCATCGAAGCCATTCCAGGCATCATAACTGCCTTCTACCGGAGCGGTCGGCGCAAAGTCGTAGTCAACCCCGTAGCCAGCCTCAGAAACGGTCCAGTCATAGTATGGCTCATCGGTCACGTAGGTGTACCATCCGGTGAAATCGCCCGTCTCGAACCCGCCATTCTCAATAAGCTCCTGCGCGACACAGGTTACGTTATCCACCGCAAGACCGGAACTAACAGATATATCTTCTGTATGGCTGACCACGAAACGCAGGGTATATGTGCCTGACGAAGCGACAGTGCAGCTTGTAGTATGCCAGTCGCTCTGGTAGTCGAACTGGCCGAAAGCATCATCGTTGATGGAATAGTAGTCTGCCCAGAACAAGTCCGACACAACATTCATGCCACTGTCAAGCAGATCGCCGAACGCAAAGTCGTAGTCTTCGTCTTCATTAGTCAGGTAGTTCCATTGGAAGCTTAGCGTTGCGCCGGCGGGCAGATAGAAGCTCTGTGTAACCACAGTACCGCGGGTCCCCCCGAAAAGACTTGTGTCTGTAGTCTGTATATGATCCCCGGTATCCATTAGCAGGAAGTGGCTTCCGCTTTGGGGCACGACTGGCCCGGAGCTCTCAGGTGTGCTGGCAATGCCGCCTGCCGCCACCGTCCAACCTGTCAGCCCGTTCTCAAAGTCTCCATTAACGATGCCGCCGCCACCGGCCCCAACGCCGCCGTCCTTATCCTTTATGCTTGCCGAGACGGTATAGGATTGCCCTGACGGTGGGTTGTCCAGGTACTTGTGCTGCTCGCTGAACGATGTGCTGCCTGCTGGCAGGGCGTAATCCTGCGCCGCTGAGCCATCACCCCAGTTCACGGTCAACGTGAAGGAATCAAGTTTGCCCGGGTCGGCGATATTGCCCGAGAGCGTGATCGTATCGCCTTCGTTAATCTGGTTCTCTACTGCCGCAATCTCTATCCTAAGCGACCAGCCACCCGCGATGCTGCCGCTGTCCTCCTCGGAAAAGTCTTCCACATAGAGGCTCCAGGCGCCGTTGGGATCCAGCGAGTTGAAAATGCTCAGCGTTGTACCCGTTGGCGCCCCATACGGTGCAGGCGCGGGGAATGTGCGTTCGAGACCTTGGTCCGTCGGCTTGTACGTGCCGCTGGTTATGGGTGGCGATCCCTCTCCAAAAGGCAGGGCATTTGAGGCGGCATCGTCGAAGGTCAGGGTCACGCCGTTAACGTCGTTGCCGCCGCCGCAGGTTCTCATCAGCACCACACTCTGTCCGGCAGGCCCCACGAGCAGGACGCCTATGTCGGCGGGATAGGTGTGACTGAGCGAGTTGAGCGTGACAGTCACTTTGGTCACGCTTCCGCTAACGCCGGAAACGTCTATGGTCGAAGGGTAGGGGCTGCCATTGCCCGAGTCGGGGATGGTAATGGAGCCGGGATTCGTGCTCGTGAAGGGCGGCGCCCCAAAACCCACGTTGCTCAGCACCGGCGCCACATTGTCCACCGTTAGCGTCTGCGGCCCCGCCACCCAAGACGAACCGTAAACGTCCACGACGGTCAGGAGAATCTCGTACGTGCCGTTATCATCCGGGGTGAACGTGAAGTCGGAAGTATCCCCTGGCGGCCCATCATTAGAGGCGGCCGCAGCCGGTCCTCCGCCGCCGCCACCGCCGCTGCCGATGCTGAACCCCGAGGTGTAGGCCAGGCCGTTCTTCAGCACCGTCCACGTGCAGGTGAAACCCGAGCCGCCGTCATCAATGTTGGTCAGATTGCCCGTCACGGCTATCGGCGAGCCCTCCAGATACGGCCCCCCGCGCAGAGTGATCCAAGCCGGCGTCACCATAATGCTCTTCGTATCACTGCCGTTGTAGCCGGCATGATCGGTCACGGTAAGCGTCACTGTATAGATCCCGGGACTGTAGGGCGCGAACGTATAGGTTTCTCCCGTACCACTCGAATAATAATATGGTCCATACACATCCCACTGATAAGACAGGCTAGCCCCAGCACCCGGACCCGTGACGTTGCTGCCCAGCATTATACCCGCACCAACGGGACTGAGCAGCGGCGCGCCCGTGATCGCCACGATCGGGTACACGGGGTCGGGGTTTATGGTCTGGGGATCTGCCACGGCCTGGACCCCACCGTCGTCGGTAACTGTCAACATGACGACGTACACGGCGTTGTCATCAGGGGTGAAGGTGTAGTTGTCCGGTGACCCCAAGCCGGGGCCGTCGGTCGCGCTGGCGTAGTCGACACCATCCTTCGTCACCCGCCACGAGTAGGTGAATGTAGCTCCTGTGCTGAAATTGTCGGCCGTCCCGCTCACCGCTATAGGCCAACCTTCCAGGAACGGCCCGGCTGGGACCGTGATGGTGCTTGTGCCCGCACAGGCTTCGCGCGGACAGAATGCGCCAGCAGCCAGCAAGAACAGAAGCGTTGGGATCGCCGCTCCCCAGAATTGATGCCGTCTCACTTCCGCATTCTTCGTACCCATGATCCCCACCTTTCCCCATGACCCCAATGAGCCTGGACGCTGAAGCGCACAGTTGACCTTGCCACCAATCCGGCTTGCACCATCTGAAGAGCAAGACAACATGCGCAAAAACACAACCCGCCTCGGTTGTAATGTCGCAGAAACGAAATATAATCTGATTGTAAAGCTTGTCAAGCCTGTTCCTTTAGCAAGAATATGTTTCTGGCTTAGAGCACTTCACGAATGGCTGTGACCTTGTGGCACGGCCTTCCAGGCCGTGGACACGGGCAAGATGCCCGTGCCACGAATGCGCGAGGATACACCCAATCGTGAACTGCTCTAGTGCTTCGCGGTTCATTCTCGGGACGGAGTCCGGCGCTCTAACTGCCCACCGCACAAAGGGTTGCAGCTATCACCACAGCCGTGTATCTCACCAGTTCGTCAATCGAAATGCGTTCGTCTGCCACATGTGCAAAGTGCGGGTCGCCTGGCCCGAAGGCCACGGCGGGAATGCCCGCCCAGATGAGCTGCTTGCACAACGTGGCGCCGCCCACCCCAACGAACAACGGTTCCTTCCCCGAAATCTCTCTGATCGCCTGGAAGAGGGCTTGAGCGACTGGCGCATCCGGCAACACTTCCGAAGGCTCCAAGTGAGTGATCTGCTCAACCGCGACAGAGACGCCAGGACGGCTCCCAGCCACCTGTTCGGCCAGCCTGCGCAATTCCTGTGTGATCTCAGGGGCTTTCTGCCAAGGCAGGAAGCGCAGGTTGTAGACGGCACTGGCCTTGCCTGGCACCACATTATGCGCGATGCCGGCCTCGGCCATGGTTGCGACACAGGTACTGGGTGTCAGCAAAGCATGCTTGCGCTGGCTGCCCTGCGGAAGCCATTTCTCAGTGCGATTGAGCAGTTCCGCGAGTGCACTCAGGGCCGAAACGCCGTCTTCCGGCATGCTGGAGTGGGCCTGTTTGCCGTGGAATGTGACGCGCACGTTGACCAGGCCCTTCTCGGCGATCTCCACGCTTTGCAGATAGCTGCTCATGTCCGGAACGAAAGCCATGTCGGCCTTGAGCCCGCAGTCCCTCAAGAGCCAGCTCATGCCTTTCTCTGAGCCGTGTTCCTCATCGGCGACGGCGCCTGCCAGGAGCGTGCCTTTCAGCTCAGCTTCGATGCTCTTGAGGAAATCGGCCGCGGCGAGGAGCCCGGCAAGAGGGCCTTTGTTGTCCGTGGCGCCCCGGCCCCAGACGCAGCCATCCTTGACCACGCCCTCAAACGGCGGCACCGACCAGCCATCGCCGGCCGGGACAACGTCTGCATGAGCGGGGATCAGCAAGCGCGGGCCTTGCCCCGAGCCGACCTCGGCAATCAAGCTGACGCGGCCGCCGCCCGGGTCGTAGGTCTTGAAAGGGATGTGACGTTCTGAACAGAAGCGCGACACGTATTCGGCCACGATCTTCTCATTGCCCGGAGGGTTGGTCGTGTCCAGGCGGATCAGCTCGGTCAGCAGGCGAGTGGCCAACTCGCGCCGCGCCTCGGCGGCGGACAAAAGAGTGTCACGAGTGATAGACATCTAGTCCTTCCTTTGCTCCTTCGGATCTTTCGGCTTCAGCGCCGCCGAGATGCTCTCCAAATCCAGGGGCGCGTTCACGTCCAGCTTCTCCGGGTCGGCTGCTTCCACCGCGATGCGCGGATCGTCCGGCAGAGGGTGGGCGAGCGGGCAGCAGCGGGCGTCCAGAGGCCAGGTTTGGCGGGCCTGCCAGACCGCAGGTTCGGGCGGCTCAACCTGGAGGCCCTTCTCCTCGAGCGCGCCGACCAGCCAGCGCACATTCATGCGTACGGCGCAGCCTTTCGGGTCCGCGGGGGCGGGAGGCGCGAACGTGATCCATGCCGGCTCGATGGCGAAGTTGTCCATCTCCCAGCCGAGATCCAGCGTGGGCACGCAGTAGCTCTCCTTGGGGTCGGGTTGCCAGCCGTCTTTGGCCGCGGCCGCGGCAAAAGCGGCCACGCCGAAGAGCGCGTTCTTGGGGACAGGCCGGACGCCGTGCATGGGGATCCTTTTTGCGGGCTTTGGCGCCGTCTCCTTGGCCTCCTCTTTCGGTTGAGTCAGTTCCCAGATCAGCGTGTCATCGCGGATGGCGACGCTGGCCTGGGAGACCACTTCCTGCTGTTTGTCCGCCTCCTTGCGGTCAAGCTTCGAGTGGGTGCGCATCTGGCCTGACAAAAGGCTGAGGTCTGCGGCCAGGAGGAATGTGCCGCTGTAGTCTACCACCACGCTCTCGCCTGCGCCCGCCATGGCGGCCTTGAGTTGTTCGCTGAGCTTATACATTGCGCCCGAGCCCGCTTCGCCTTTGGCGGCCTCAATCGTCACCGCCGCCTGCCCGCAACGCACACCGCCTGCCTTCATGATCAGCGCGTACTTCTGGACCACTTGGGGCACCACTTGCGTTTGCTTGCGTAACGCCGCTCCGCGTTCCAGTGCCTTCTTGACGTCGGATTCAGAAGACGGCCGCGCCTCCGACGCGGCGGCGAAGGCGGAGATCAGGGCACAAATGACGGTAAGCTGTACTGCTGGCCTGCGTTGCATTGCTTCTTCAGTCTCCTCTCACGGCGCCGGTCCGGCTCCGGCCCAAGCGCTGACATGCTAATCGCGACACCTTGACGCTGCAAATCCCAAGCTCTAAGCTCCGGGGTGCGTAGTCCTGGTATGGCAGCCGTCTATCAGCGCGAGATCATCGAGGACGGCTTCGACGTCCGCCTCTGGCCTCCCCATGGACGAGTTATACTGTGGCGCGTCGGCAGGTTGGCACTCGCACGGCAGGCGTGGTGCAGTACACTCCCGCTCGCCGCAACCATCCGCGCCCATCCGGGGGAGGAGCATCCTATGACGAGTCTACCTGCAATGATGGTCCTCCTGCTGCTTGCAGCGTCGCTGTGTGCTGTGGCTGGCGCGGGTCAGGCCGGAGAGCCTGACCCACCGGGCGCCGCCGCGCCTGACACCGTGCGCTGGGCGGCGGCTGTGTTCGGGAGCGCGCCTGAAGTCAGGCCGGCGCCGCGGCCGGCGCGTCCCACGCTGACTCTGCGCTGGCAGGACCACGGGCTGCTTGGCCGCAACCAATCGTGCATCGGCACGCCGCTGAAGATCGGGACGCAGGACTTCAAGCGCGGGCTGGGCAGTCATGCCAACAGCGAGATCGCCGTCAGCTTCGCGCCCGGCTCGGCCAAATCCCTCAGGACCTCCGTCGGCGTGGACAACAACCACGATACGGAGGGCAAGTTCGGCACGGTTGAGTTCTCCGTCGAGAGCGGCGGCAAGGAGCTGTTCCGCTCCAAGATCCTGCGCGGCGGCGACGAGCCTGTGCCGGTCAGCGTTGACGTGCCGGCTGCGGCGGGCGAGTTGGTTCTGAGAACGGACATGACCGCCGACGGACCAGCCCACGATCATGCCGACTGGGCCGACGCACAGTTGGTGATGCAGGACGGTGCGACCGTGTGGCTCGATGAGCTTGTGCCCGTGCCGAAGGCCGGCGACCTGTGGCCTATGGACAAGCCGCCGTTTCTCTTCAGCTATGACGGCAAGCTTTCCAGCGAGTTCCTCGCCTCCTGGCAGCGCAAGACGCAAAGCCAAGACGAAGCCGGCCGCATCGTCCACGTCACCACCTGGACCGATCCGATGACGGGCCTGGAAGTGGCCGCCACGGCCACTGCCTTCAAGGATTTTCCAGCCGTGGATTGGGTGCTGCGCTTCACGAACAGCGGCGCGCAGGACACGCCCATCCTGTCGCAGGTGGCCGCGCTGGACATGCTGCTGGGAACCGCGAAGGAACAGAGCCTGGTGCTGGACCAGATCAACGGCGACGATTGCTCCGAGCGCAGTTTTGTGCCAATAGAGCGCGAGCTCAAGGCCGGACAGAGCGTGACGCTGGCGCCGGCCGGCGGCCGGCCATCGAATGGCACCTTCCCCTTCTTCAACCTTCAGTGCGGCGCGGGCGGCTTCTTCGTGGCTATCGGCTGGACCGGCCAGTGGTCGGCGTCGCTGCGGCGCGATGCCGCCGGGCCGACGCGCCTTCAGGCCGGCATGGAACTGACGCACCTGCTGCTGCACCCCGGCGAGACCATTCGCACGCCGCGCCTCATGCTGCTGTGCTGGTCGGGCGAGCGCACGGATGCCCACAACACGTTCCGCAGACTGTTGCTCGTGCACTACCAGCCCAAGCTCGACGGCAAGCCCATTGAACTGGCGCTCACGGCGCAGACGTTCAACCGCTGGGCGGGTGGGACGCGGCCGAACTGGGCCACCGAGGAGGGGCAGATCGGTGCGGCGAGGATTGCCCGCGACCTGGGCTGCGACACGCACTGGTTCGACGCGGGCTGGTTCGAGGGCAACTTCCCCAACGGCGTCGGCAACTGGTTCCCCAAGCCCAAGGAGTTCCCGCGGGGACTCGCGCCCGTGGGCCAGGCCTGCGAGGAACTGGGCCTCAAGTTCCTGGTCTGGTATGAGCCGGAGCGCGTGGGCAACGATACGCAGATCGCGCGTGAGCACCCTGAGTTCGTGCTGCCCGCCAAGAAGAACCCTGGGCAAGGCGGGCTGTTCAACCTCGGCGCTCCCCCAGCGCGGCGCTGGATGACGGACTTGCTGATCAAGCAGCTCGCCGACTTCCACATCCACACGTACCGCAACGACTTCAACATGGACCCGCTGCCTTTCTGGCGCGGCAACGACCCGCCCGACCGGCAGGGCATCACCGAGATCCGCTACGTCGAGGGCCTCTACGAGATGTGGGACGCCATGCGGGCCAAGTACCCGCGCATGTACCTGGACGACTGCGCCTCCGGCGGGCGGCGCATTGACCTGGAGATGCTGATGCGCGCGGTCGTGCAGACACGCAGCGATACGGCATGCGCGCCTGGGCGCGCTGAGTGGGACCAGTCGCAGAGCTATGGCCTGAGCATGTACCTGCCACTGCACGCGACCATCGGCTGGGACACGGCGACGTACGACTGCCGCAGCATTGGCGCCGCCGGCTTCTGCGCCGAATGGGACGTCCTGGACAAGGCCTTCCCCATGGAGCAGGCCCGCGCGTGCATCGCAGAGATCAGGGAGAACCGCAAGTATTGGTCAGGCGACTATTATCCGCTCACGCCCTGGTCCATGGCCCATGATCTGTGGATCGCGTGGCAACTGCACCGGCCCGATCTTGACGCCGGCATCGTCCTCGCCTTCCGCCGCAAGGACAGTCCGTATCCGGCTCTCCAGGCGCCGTTGCGCGGCGTGAATGCGGGGCGGGCGTACAGCGTGTCGTTCATTGATGACCTGCACCAGGCAGCGAAGAAGACCATGACCGGACGCGAACTGATGACGTTAGAGCTGCGCTTGCCCGAACGGCGCAGCAGCGTCCTGGTGCGGTATGGTCCGGCGGAAGGCGGCCAAGGTGTGCGATAAGGCCCCTGTGCGCGTGCAGTCTGCACGCCCCAGAGGGCGCTGAGCAGCACGGCGGCGGCGACGTGTTCAACACCTGCCCGATCTACGGCACCAAGCCCGGCAGGCGATCCCATCAGGTTCGGATTCTTGGGTTAGTTTCTCATACACGAGACACCAAGGACGAGTCTTTCGGGCACCGTCTCTTGGTGTTGAGCTGCCCGTATGGGGCGGGAAGAAGAGCGTGGCGTGAGGCTGGAAAACGTGACCTACGGCTCCTTCTCCCATTTCAGGCCGGCAGTCTTGCCCTCGGCACGCGCCCTCCAATAGGCGTCCTTGGCCTGCTCGTAGATGCCGTGCAGGCCGCGCGCGTCGCGGTTGCGGTCCACGCTGATCCAGGTGTCCGGCTGAGGCGGCGGCGGCGCGTTGAGAAACGCGGCGGCTTCCTCGCGGATCACCTGCGTCACGGGCCTGTCGGTGCCGTCTGGGTTGATGATCCCATAGTCGCTCTTCTCGCCGACGCGGTAGCCGCCCGGATACCACCAGTAGAAGATGCCGTCCGCCCCGGACTGGCGCATCATGCGGTAGAAGTCGCGGTAGTACTGCGCCTCGAAGTCCAGCGCCTTCGGGTCCGGCGCCATGCGGCTGTTGTTCCAGACGCTCGTGCCCATCTCGGCCCACACGAGGGGCAGACTGGGGTTGCACAGCCGGGCGTAGGCCGCGGTGAACTCGCCGGGCTTGACCTTCTCCCAGTCGCCGATGCGTCCGTAGGCTTCGGGTTCCCAGATGTCCACTGCATTGCGCAGGCCGTAGAAGTCATAGGGCAGCAGGCCGTCGTCGTTGTGCGTCGGATCGCCGGAGAGCTGCATGCGAAAGCTGACGAGGTGGTTGGGGTCAACGGTGCGGATGAGCCGCCGCGCTGCCGCGTACTTCTGGCCCAGCAATTGATCGAGGAACGCGCGGTAATCGGCGGCGAGTTTGCGCCACGGGCCGTCCTGCGTGAGGTGCTGCATGGGCGGGACGGTGAGCACACCCTTGCCGTCGCGCGGCCCGTCCACGCCCCAGGCTTTGATGGCGTCCTCGATGGCGCCGTACTTGTTCTCCACCCACTGTATCCAAGCCTTCGTATACGTCTTCGCCTGATACGCATGGTCGTAGTGGCTCGGCTCCCAGGCGAGATCGTAGGCGAAAACGGTGTCATTCTTCGCCAAGTCGTACTGCTCGATGATCTCCTTCATCTCATTCCAGCGGAAGTCCAACGGCGTGCCGGGGCGCAGGCTGAGGTTCACCTTCAGGCCCAGGACTTCGCACCGCCGCAGGAAGTCCAGGAGGTTCCCGGACTTCAGCGAGCGGTGATAGACGAAGGCGGAGACGGCGTTGAGGTCCAGCGCTTTGATGCGCCGCAAATCGCGCTCGATGATCTCGGGGTCATACGCCGCCTTGTCGAGCCAGTACTCGAAGACCTCACTGTCCGCGACGCCGATCAGAT
>Ga0209777_10007211_pt1 | contig 12380 bp, 13 predicted proteins | sample FrelakmetHBP12HB_FD_187147 | JGI IMG/M metagenome (GOLD analysis project Ga0209777, IMG submission 187147) | Freshwater lake sediment microbial communities from the University of Notre Dame, USA, for methane emissions studies -HBP12 HB (SPAdes)... | ecosystem: Environmental > Aquatic >... | reverse complement strand
CAACTGCGCCTGTTGTTGCTATCTGGCCGCCTGGCACTATGCCCTTGTCCAAAACCAGCGTCTTAAGCTTGGCCCTTGCGGCATACAGCGCGGCAGATAGGCCTGCGGGCCCTGCGCCTATTATGATGACGTCCCAGTCTGAATCTGCCTTCTGCAATGACTTGGCAAATGAGGTATCAAACATGCCCATGACTGGAATTCGCGTGAAAACCTTTTAAACTGTTGTCCGCCTCCTTTTTCCATGGATGAGGAGCTGTCCGTTTTCTGGAAGATAGCGGCAGTGCTGATTGTGCTTAACGCCGCTATCCTGCTGCCGCTTGTTGCCGTGCCGATGTATGTTGACCACAAGACGATAGCGACCGCGATTTACATGCTTTATTCGCCCACGTGCCACCAGTACATCTCAAGGAGCCAGTGCTTCTTTGAGTCAAACGCGAGCTGGGGCTTCGGAGACTGCATAATCGGCGGGTCGCACCCCATCGTAATAACTGAATTTACGCCTTCCAAGATGAACTACAGCGGGGTTTTCATTTTCAGCAGGGGCGAGATAGGCGTCAACAGGGCTGACGTTGTTTTCTACGATGACAGGATAGGGTTCAAGATGCCTGTCTGCGCAAGGGACTTCGGCATTTACCTGGGCTCTTTGCTCGGCATGGCAGTTTTCCTGCTTTTCAGGGAAAGGATTAGGCCGTTCAGCATCTGGGTTTACGGCCTGTTCCTTGTGCCTTTGGTCATTGACGGATTCGTGCAGCTCCTGACAGGCTATGAGTCAACCAATTTGATAAGGCTTGTGACGGGATTGATTGCAGGCGGCGCATCGGGACTGGAACTGCTCAGCTTGATTTACCCTAGGAAAAAATAGCGCCAATGCACCTGCGGAAGTCCGAAAGGAACGGTTTTATGTTTTCTACTTCAATCATGTCTCCCAGCAGTTCGATTGATTTTAGGAACTGCGCGGTTTGGATGTGCCCTTTGTTTTCGGCGTATTGCAAAGCTGTCCTTTCGTAATTGTCATTCACGGCAACCAGTTCCTTCGCGTTTCCGCCGGCTTTCGCGTATTCCTCTATAAGCAGAATGCAGGCTTGGGTGTGCGCATATAACGCGGCATGGTGCAGGGCCGTATAGCCTTCCTCGTCTTTTGCGGTTATAATGTCCTTTGCATCCCCGCCGGCTTTTGCATATTCTTGTATGAGCAGTCCACAGGTTTGTGCGTTTCCGTTGGTTGCGGCAGGATGCAGCGGTGTCCAGCCGGTTTTGTCTTTTGCAGTTATAAGGTCCTTTGCGTTTCCGCCGGCTTTTACGTATTCTTGTAGGAGCAGAATACAGGCTTGGGCTTGTCCGTTGGATGCTGCATGATGCAGGGCCGTATAGCCGTATCTGTTCTTTGCGGTTATTTTGGCGCCGGCCTTGATGAGCCGCAATATCTCTGAATTTTCGCCATCAGATGCGGCTTTGAGGAGCAGATTGTCAAGCTTCCTTCCGACAAACAGCCTCTTTACCGGATGCGCAGCCGATGCCAGCACCTCTCTTGTGCGCTCCCAATGTTTTTTGGGTTGGTTTGCCTGCTGCTCTTGGCGCTGTGCCATGCCTCTTTCGTGGATAAAAGGTGTTAAAAATCAGGCTGTGCATCTGCTTATTGCGGTTGCGGCGCAGTCCCGTTTTGCCAGCCGCGCCTGCTCACATTTCCCATTTGCGGAGTGCAAACAAGCGAACTGTTCCGCGCAACGCATACTGCTGTTGCATTCATCCGGCCAAATGATATTGCGCATGAATCCCCTGCGGCCTTGCCGTCGCATGCTGCCGCTGCCTGCTGGGCCATCTGCTGGCGCTGTTCGTCAGTCATGTTGCCGAACGAGCCGTTGCCATTGCGCATGCCCGTCCTGTTGCCGAACGCATGGGACGCGCTGCCGCCCTGCTGGTTTGCCAGGCCTTGGCTGTCTGAAACGCAACCAGAAAACATGGCTGCTGCCAATATCAAAATGATTGCAAGGGTTACAACAGGCATTTCCATAGGATTGCTATTTTTTCCCTGATATAAAAGGATATCCCGGAATAATACCCAAATCCGGAAACGCGATTGGCATTATTTGCTTAAGGAAGGGATCGGGCTTTTTGCGCATCTTGCAAAGGACATTGTGAATCCGTTTCCCGCCGTGTCAGCAAGAAATTCCATGGAGTTAAGGAACTGTGCGGTTTTGATGTACCCCATTTCTGCGGCCTCATGCCAGGCTGTCTTTTCCCTGTCAGTCTTTGCTGCAATCAGTTCCTTCACGTCTCTGCCTGATTTCGCATATTCATTTATCAGCAGAAGGCAGGTTTGGGTATAACCTAAGTGTGCGGCCCTGTGCAGGACTGTCCAATCATCGCTGTCCTTTGCGGTTATGTCTGCGCCCGCCCTGATTAGCCGCCTTATCTTTTTGTCATCGCCGTCCCATGCGGCCTGCAGCAGCGCAAGATTGAGCCTTCCCTTTTTTGCGGATAATGGCGGCCTCTCGCTTGGAAGTGTTTGGCGCTTAAACTTGACGGGCCTTTTTGCATGCGCATTCCCTTGGAGCGGCTTATTTTTCTGCATTATATCATTGTGCGGCAAAGCAATTAAAAAGTCATCCAAGAGGGAGTTGAGCGTCAAGGGGGATTCTTCCCCCTTACGAAGGGAATAAAAATCAGGCGGCAATGCACTCGTTTAAGGAGTTAGTTAACTCGCTGAACGTTTCCTTTCCCATCCAATCCTGGAATGCATAGAATGACGGCATGGATTTCAGCAACTGTGCGGTTTTGGCGTGCCCGCCTGCCTTGGCGTATCTAACGGCCGTGCTGTTCAGCGTGTTTCCTACCTTTTCGGCAATGAACCTTCTTATGTTTCCCCCTGCCCTTGCGTATTCTTCTACCAAGAGGATGCAGACTTTGGCATTTCCGTGCCATGCGGCATAGTGGAGAGCCGTTTGGCCGTCCCTGTCCTTTGCGGTGATGAACCCCTTTACGTCTCCGCCGGATTTTGCGCATTGCTCTATAAGCAGTGCGCAGATTTGGGCGTATCTCTGATTTATGGCGATGTGCAATGCCGTCCTGCCGTCTCGATCCTTAGGCGTTACGGTGATATCGGCGCCTGCCTTGATGAGCCGCACTATTTCTGTGCCGTTGCCGTCAATTACGGCGTTTATAAACAGGCCATTCAGTTTAGACTGCCTTTTTGCGTTTATCTTTTCCCTGTCTGGCTCTGGCTTTTTGGCAGCCAGGTTTGGCTTTTTGGCTGGCTTGTGTAATGATTTCTCGCTCTGCCGCTGTGCCATGCTGTTATTGTGCGGCAAAGGGAATAAAAATCATCCTGCAGTGCACTCTGCGAAGGATACAAGAAAGGAGTTGAATATCTCCTTTCCCATGGTTGAGCTCAGCTTTATGATTGATTCAAGGAACCGTATGGTATTGAATTGCTTTAGCTCTACGGCAACGCGCATGGGCGTCAAGCCATTGCTGGCCCTTGCAAACATGAGCTCATCAACGTTTCCGCCTGCTTTGGCATATTCTTCCATAATCAATAAACAGATTTTGTTGCGTCCGGTGTATGCGGCGATGTGCAAAGGCATATCCCCGTTTCCGTCCTTTGCATAGACGTCGGCTCCGGCCTTGATGAGCCGCGCTGTTTCTGTGTTGTCGCCAATGCTTACGGCGTTGACGAGTGCATTGTCCAGTTCGGCCTGCTTTCCAGCGCTGATTGTTTTCTTGTCTGGCGCTGGCTTCTCATCGATTATTTTCGGCATTTTGCCGGACTTGCTTGCGACTTTTTCCGTTTGGCGCTGTGCCATGCCTTTATTGTGCGGCAAACGGTTTAAAACCCAACCGCGCAAAGCCCCTCATGGCATCAGACAACCCAATTGACGTTCATAGGGAATTGAAAGGCAAGATAACCGTCAAAGGCAAGAGGGGCATAAAAAGCATGGCAGACCTTGCCGTCCTTTACACGCCTGGCGTCGCCGAGCCATGCAAGCTCATCGCAAAGGACAAGAAGCTCGTTTATGACTTCACGATGAAAGGCAACACCGTTGCCATCGTCAGCGACGGCACAAGGGTGCTTGGGCTCGGGGACATAGGGCCCGAAGCCGCGTTGCCTGTCATGGAAGGCAAGGCGCTCATCATGCAGCAGTTCGGCAACATAGACGCTTTCCCGATATGCCTTGACACAAAGGATGCAGAGGAAATAATCAGAACGGTCAAGGCCATTGCGCCTGTTTTCGGGGCAATAAACCTTGAGGACATTGAGACGCCAAAAGTATTTTACATTGAGGAAAGGCTGACAAACGAGCTTGACATACCGGTTTTCCATGACGACCAGCACGGGACGGCAATGGTCGTGCTAGCAGGGCTTTACAACGCGCTGAAAGTGACAGGAAAAAGCCAAAATGTAAAAATCGGGATAGTCGGCGCAGGCAGCGCAGGCTACGCAATATCAAAGCTGCTCAATGCCGCGGGATTCAAGGACCTGGTTGTTTTCGACAAGGAGGGCGCCATATACAAAGGCAGGCCCAACCTGGAAGAGTACAAGAACGTGCTTGCCGCATTCAATTCATCCGGTTTCAAGGGAAAGATAACGGAGTTCAGGGGCGCAGATTTCATAGTGTCGGCAGCGTCGCCAGGCGCATTGCCGCTTGAAACGATAAAGGCGATGAAAAAACCAAATGTCGTGTTCTCGCTGTCCAACCCGGTGCCTGAAATATCGTACCAGCAGTCAAAGGAGCTTGGCATAGACGTGTTCGGCACAGGCAGGAGCGACTATCCGAACCAGATAAACAACTCTGTCTGCTTCCCGGGCTTCCTAAGGGCATTGCTTGACCTGAGAGTAAAGAAAATAACCAACGAAATGAAGATAGCGGCTGCAAAAGGGATAGCTGAAACTGTAAAAAATCCGAACAGGGAAATGATAATCCCGGACGTTTTTGACAAGAGCGTTGTGCCGAATATAATGAAAATGGTTAAGGAAGCTGTCTAGCGGATTTTTTTCTCGCCCATCAGCCTTGATAACGTCAGTTCTTCGCGTTTCTTTGAGAGAAAGCCTGAAACAGACGTGTGCATCGCCCCTTTTATCAGCATGCTTATGGCTTCTTCAGCGTATGCAATGGAATCAATGGGCGCTATTATGCCGACCGAGTTGCCGTAAACCGCAATGTAGCAGTCAACCATCTTTTCTATCTCTTTCTTGACTGTGCCTTCCTTGCCTATGATGCGGCCCTTGACGCGATGGACCGCGTTTTCAGTGTTGCAGAACTCATTGAGGTCAACAAGGTGGAACATGTAGTCCTTGTCTATTATATATAGCGCGATTTCGGGCGAAAAGCCCCTGCCAATGGCCTTTATTACGTTCTTGCCGAAATATATCTTGTCTGACGCCCCTTCCATGAGCACGGTGCCGTCCTTCTGGATATTAAGTTTCAGCCCGAGCTTTGCCTCAAGCATCTTCTGCGTGGCCCCGGCCTTGCCGATGAGCCAGCCGACCCTTTCCTCAGGAACTTTTATGATGTTTTGGTCCATTTTTTCACCCGTAAGGCCTAGGCGCCTTTATGGCGCCTTGGCTTGGATTCCTTTTCGCCCACAAGCTTCTGCAGCAGCGCTTTCACAGTCTCATCCGTCTCCAGCTCCAAGGCCCTTGCAGCAGCGTCCTTAATCTCCTTGTCCGTCTTCGCCGTCAAGAGGGCAAGCGCGGCTATCTTCCGCACCTCAATGTCCCAGTCGTCAAGGAAGCCCGCAAATATTGAGCGGACGTCCGAATCATTGGCATACTCTGCCAGCATGCCCAATGCCATGTACTGCTTCTCCCCTATGTCGTTCCTTGCGACTTCCTTTATCTGGCCAAGGAATGCGGAAAGGGTTTCGGGCGACGCCTTTTTCAGCGCCTTCATCATCTCAAGGCCGGCGTCCTCGTCGGCAATCAGCTCCCTGACAAGGGCTTCGGCCGCCTTCACTTCCTCAATGAACCTTGAAAGCCCGACAGTTATGTATATGGAGCCGGACGAGTCCCTTATGAGGTTCTTTATGCAGTCCGTGCAGCCCAAACGGAAAAGCAGCCTCAAAACGATGTATGCAAGCGTTCCCCTCGTGACCTGGGCGAACATGACCGACTTGCTGTCAGTCAGGTGCTTGACAGCGATGTTCTGGATGATGTGCGGGTCGTCCCCCTTTATCTTCTCAATGGCGGCATCCTCGCCGCCTTCCGCGTATGCCTTCACGGCAGACCAGAATATGTCTGACGTGTTCCTCTCGTGAAGAGCGTCCCTGAACCTCCATTTAGACTCGGATTCGTTTGCCAAATCAGACACCAGACGATATTTCGCTGAACAGTTCCTGAGGGTTGGACTTTAGACCGATTGATTTTTTAAAGAATGCTGAAAGGTTCACAAGGTCCCGCATAAGGAACTCCCTTGCCTTGGGGTGGCGGATGCTCACGCCCTCGCTGAGGTCTATTATGTACGGCCTGTCGCCCAGCAGTATGTTGTACTCGCTAAGGTCTGAATGCACTATGCCGCCTTTCCACAGGCTCTTCACTGAGCGGATTATCACATAAAAATCGTCCGCTATTACATCCGGCTTCACTTCGGCCATCTTCGCGAACGGAAGCCCGTCCTTGCCAAGGAACGTCATGATTACGACGTTGTCCTTCTGGCTTATCGGGCGCGGCGCGTCAACGCCCTCCTTCTCAGCCACAAGCAGGTTCTTGTACTCCTTTTGCGCGAAAAGCCGTATGATGTTGTAGCCTGTCAGCTTGGCCTTCTTGAACCTGGGGTCTCCCTGCAGGTAGTCCATCTTTTTTATGAACCTGGACGTCTCGTTCCTGTATATCTTTATGGCGACGTAATCGTCCTTCATCCTTGCCCTGTACACGTTGGCCTCCTTTCCAATGGATATGAGGTAATCCATCTTTGTGAAGGCACCCTCTTCCATGAGCTTGCCCAGCGTCAGCATAGTACGCTTGTCAAAAACCAGGTCCTCTATCTTCCATTTTTCCCCTGTCCTCTGGTCTCCTTCGGTGCTCATGCTTTCACTTCCGAGACCATCTTTTTCATCTGCTGGAGCAGGTAATCGACCGGAAGGCCGCTGAACAGGAAGGCCGCGGCCCTTGCATGGCCTCCGCCGGACGCGTTGTCCTTATACTCGGAAACAAGCGCCTTCACAAGCTCGTTTGCCCTGACGCCCTTGCCGTATGCCTTGTGCCCGACCCTCAGTATCAGGGACCTTTCCGAATACCCTATGACCACGACGTTTTCGTCCCCCGCCATCTCGTACGCCCTTGTCGTCATCTTGCCCCTGCCAGGGAACTCAGAACGCTTGACTGCCCTGTCAAGGTTCACCGTAACCAGCGTTATGCCGTTTCCAAGCGCCTCCTTCTTCATGTTCTGGCTTATGGCGCTTGAGACGTTTTCAATATGCTCCTTCGCCTTTGCCAGTATGCTCTTGTACAGCGCATTGTCGCTTATCAAGTCCTTGTAGAACTCCAGCCTGTTGCCGAAAGACGAATACGATGCGACAAAGTCAAAGACAAGCGCCCTTTCCCTGTCCTTTTCGGAGATTGGCATGATGTCGCTCTTGTCCCCTGCAAGCGATATGCCGACAGTTTCGGATGCGTCGTGGCCAATCAGCTTGACGACCTCGTAGGCAAGGTACCCTGCAGTGAACTTGCTCGCGTCCTCCTCAGGGTCGTAGAGCCAGGGGTTGAGCACGATTCCGACATTCGCCAAGGCCTGCGAGCACGGATGGTGGTCAATGGCCAATATGTTTATGCCTGCGGATTTCACAAGGTCCAGCGCCTCCATGCTCTCGTCGTTGGTGCAGCAGTCCAGCAAGACCAGCGTCGGAAAGGCCTCAAATTTCAGCTGCGCGATGTCGTTGAAGGCGTCCTTGTTGCTGTAAACCGCGGAATTGTGCTGTATCTTGAACCCGGGAATTACCGAGGAGACGGAAAGCGCTGCCGATATGCCGTCGGCGTCCCCGTGGAACCGCATTATGGTCTTGGGGTTTATGGCAGCGATGAGCTTGAGGACCTTTGCAGTCCTTTCAATTGCAGGCCTGCACTTTTCAAGAACAGGGGATTTCACTGCCGGGTTCCAGTCCCCTATCTTTATGCCAAGCATGCCAACGGCGTCTGCAAGCGTGGGGCTCTCCAGTTTCTCTATCTTGGAAGGGACGATGGTGCTGCCGGAAATTTCGCCGGCTATGCGGAGCAAATCCAGCCTGTTGAACCGTTCGCTGCTTTGCAGCGTGTACTCGCACGCCCCGTCTGTTATAGTGTGCTTTCCGGCGTTTGCGCGCATGACGATTGCGTTAAGCTCTATCTCCATCTACAGCTCCACCTTCATGCCGTCATGGGCAAGTATCACGCTGCCCTTGAAGCGCTTCCTTGCTTCCTCCTCAAGCGCCTTTTCCTTCCCTCTTGCGTATCTTGGGCTTATATGCGTCAGTATCAGCGTTTTGGCCCCTGCCTTTGCGGCAAGCGCCCCGGCATCCGCGGCCGTTGAGTGCATCCTCCTGTGCGCCTCCTTTTCCATGTCCCCGGAAAACGTGCACTCGTGTATTATCACGTCGCAGCCTTTCGTAATCTTTTCCAGGCCAGGAAACGGCGCCGTGTCCCCTGTGTAAAGGACCTTCAGGCCCTTGGCCCTGTAAGTGACGTCAGCAAGCCTTATTGTTTTTCCATTCACTGAAAGCTTGCCTTTTCTCATGATATCGGTGAACATCGGCCCTTTCAGCCCCAATGATTTTGCCTTTTTCTCGTTGAAGCGCACGCGCTCGTTCTCCTCAAACACGAAGCCAAAGCTGTTCGGCCTGTGCTTCACCCTGAATGCGCTTATTGTGAAATCCTCGCCTTTCAGCAGGACGCCCTCCTTTATTTGGTTTACTTTTATGAATTCGGACTTTCGGGACATGATGTCCTCAAAACCCTTTGGCGCGAAAATGTTGAACGTGTCGCCCTTTTCAACGGCGGACGTCAGCCTCATTGTCTCCAGGTAGCCGTAAAGGCCGAGGAAGTGGTCCATGTGCAGGTGGCTTATGAAGACATGGCGTATGCTGCCGAAGCCCAGCCTGTATCGCATCAGCTCCCGCTGCGAGCCCTCTCCCATGTCCCAAAGGAACGGAAAGCCCTTCCAGCTGAGAAAGATGCACGGCATCCCCCTTTCAGGGCTGGGCATGCCTGAAGACGTGCCTATTAGCTGTATTGACATGCGTGCCATTGCCGCCTTATTGCACGTGACGGTTTAAAAATGGCGTTCCCCTGCCGGACGGCGCTTGCGTCGGAATCATATAGGCTTTTTAACCTTATCTTTCATAGCAAACCGTGGTAACATGCAGGAACTCATAAATTCAGTGCTAAACGAGAACAAGACGAGAACCCCGGAAGAGCTGGGACCGGCATCCTCTCAGGCAGGAAACCCTGCAGTAAACCTGGACGAGGTGCTAAAGAAAGTAAGGATAACTGTCATAGGCGTCGGCGGGGCCGGATGCAACGCAGTCACTAGGCTGTTCCTTTCAGGCATAGAAAGCGCACGGACGATAGTCATAAACACCGATTCAAAGCACCTGCACACCATATCAAAGGCGCATGAAAAGTACCTGTTGGGCAAGACGATGACAAGGGGCATAGGCGCCGGTGGCGATGCCAACGTCGGAAGGCGGTGCGCAGAAGCGGACGCCGAGGACCTGCGAAAACTGGTTGGCGAAAATGAAATCGTGTTTATCGCCGCGGGCATGGGCGGCGGAACAGGGGCAGGCGCGGCTCCGGTGATAGCAAGGATTGCCAAGGAGCAGGGAGCCATGGTCATAGGCATAGTGACGTTCCCGTTCAGGCTGGAGCGCATAAGGGTAAAGAAGGCGCAGGACCATATCCGGGATTTGCTGAAGGAGGTTGACACTCTAATCGTGATTGACAACAACAAGCTGGCCGAATTCGCGCCGAACCTTCCGCTGGACGCGGCATTCAGGCTCGCGGACAGCATCATGGCAAGGGCGGTGAAGGGACTGACTGACAGCATAATGCTGCCCTCGCTGATAAACATAGACTACGCGGACGTCAGGTCCGTGCTGAAAAACAAGGGCATAGCCATGATATCGCTCGGGGAGGGAAGCGGGCCCAACAGGGTTCAGGATGCCATAAAAAACACGCTCTCGCACCCGCTTCTTGAAGTAAACTACGAGGATGCCAAGGGCGCGATAGTGCACATAGAGGGAAGCGAAGGGCTTACGCTCGGGGAGGCCATAACCATAGGGAACGAGGTAACCAAGAGTTTCGACCCTGAAGCGGAAGTCAAGATGGGCGCAAGGATAAACCAGTCCTTGGACGACACCATAATAGTGACTGCCATAATAACCGGCGTGAAGTCGCCGTCCATACTCGCAAAGGAAGGGGAAGGCATCGAGACGCCGCTGATGCTCTGACAGTAAACGGTGGATGAAAGATGTTCTCATTCGACAACGCGTTCATGCTAGCAATAATCTTCTTTGCAAACATACTGCCCGGCATGCTGCTGGCGCTCGGCCTGTTCAGGAACAGCAAAGGATTAGGGCTCATTGAAAAGCTGCTCATAGGCGCAACGCTCGGGTTCCTGCTTCCGGAGATGGTGCCGTTCCTTCTCTCGCTTGTAGGAATAAATTTCTCTTACATGCTCGCGCTGGCGTCAGTGGCGCTCATGTACGTTGCGGCCATAGTCGCAATCGCCTATGCCTACAAGGGAGAAAACATAGCGGAACTTTTCAGCTTCAAGGGCATCAAGCCGGAGCCGCTTTCAGCCGCGCTTTCCATACTGCTGGTCCTGCTGCTGTTTTTCTCGTTCGCCATAAGGCTGGGCTCCATAAGCCCGGTTTACATGGAGCTTGACCCGTATTTCTATTCATACGGCGCGATATACATACTTGAGGACGGCGCGGTGCCGCTGCACGACAGCACGGCCTGGTGGCCGGAAAACTCAAGCTCGCACAGGGCCATGCCCAGCCTCATCTACCTTGAGTCCACATGGTATTCGTTCTATACCCATGGGGCCACAGGAACGGCCAATTCGTACATGCTCGCGTACATATCCAATTTTTACCCGCCCATAGCGGGGGCGCTCACGGTCTTCTTCATATACCTGCTTTTCAGGATGGGATTCAACAGGGAAACGGGCCTTGCGATAGCGGCGCTGCTTTCCCTTATGCCGAACTACCTGTTCAAGACGCTGTCCGGCGTCTTTGAGGCCCAGCCCATGTCATTCTTGCTGTATGCCTTCGCGCTGGCGCTCGCCTACGCATACCTTAAGACGAAGGACAAGGGGATACTCGCGGCCCTTTCCGTAGCATACACGTCTTTGCTGCTTGGCTCAACCGGCGGCGGGGTGATGCCCCTGATTATTTCGGTGGCGATAACGGCCCTGGTCGTGCTGAACTTCGCGAAATACAGGATGACTGGCGGCAAGGACGAGGCTGTGGCAAAGGACAACATGATTTACCTCTATCTCGCAGGGGCGCTGCTGGTGTCATATTCCGCATTCGCCGTTTTGCAGGACTATTACCAGGACGGGATGATAGGCTTCGGCTCAATAAGCCTCTTGGGAATGAACGCGGTGCCGGTTTTGCTGTCGCTTGCGCTCAAGGCCGTTTATGAGGACAAGGCGAAGATGGAAATGTTCATAAAGAACGAGTATGCCATCTATGCCGGCATAGCGGTGCTGCTTATCCTGTTCGCGGTGTCGCCGTTCGGCTCGCCCGTATTGAACTACATACGGGGAGGGTTCGCGGCCGGAACCTACAATACGGTGCTTGAGCGCACGATTGCGGAACACCAGCTGGCCGGAGACGACATGAGCTCCGAATTAAGCTCGCTTGGCGGAACTGTGAACATCCCCGTGATAAAGGACATAATCGCATTCATATCCGGCATCGTGAACTTCATATACAACGTCGCGATAGGGCTGATAAACGCGGCTTTCGGGCTTTTCATACCGGCCATAAACAAGAGCCCGAGCATAGCGGCCGTCGTGATGCTCGGCTTCATGGTGTTGACGTTTTACGAGATTGCGAAGTTCCTGAAAGACAAGGAAATGCCGCTGCTTTTCGTCTTTGTCGCCATAATGTTCTATCCGCTGTCAATACCGGGCATGATACAGGCGAAGTTCACCATCTATTTCACGTTTGCGTTCATAGTGATGATAGGGTACGTGTTCGGAAAGCTGTACGAAATGGCGAGCGAGAGGTTCAAGAACTTCAAGTTGGACAAGGATGGCGGCGCGCTTCCCGTAAGGCTGATCGTGTTTGCCGCGCTTTTCCTGCTGCTGGTTTATCCGGTGGTGTTTTCCGCCTTCTCGGTCAAGATGATGGCACTTTCGCTGTCCCCGAAGTTCGGGGACGACCCGCATGCGTTTGACGCG
>Ga0209777_10007210_pt1 | contig 12380 bp, 10 predicted proteins | sample FrelakmetHBP12HB_FD_187147 | JGI IMG/M metagenome (GOLD analysis project Ga0209777, IMG submission 187147) | Freshwater lake sediment microbial communities from the University of Notre Dame, USA, for methane emissions studies -HBP12 HB (SPAdes)... | ecosystem: Environmental > Aquatic >... | reverse complement strand
CGGCGCCAGGGTCCGAGTGGTCCTAATGACCAACGGCGACGGCTATTGGCTCGCAGCCAGCCGGACCTACGAGACCATCAGGATCACGCCGGACCGTTTTATCAGCTTTGCGTGCAGGCGGCAAACGGAGACCCTCGGCGCCCTAAAAATCATGGGCATAAAGCCGGCGCAGGTCACCTTTCTCGGCTACCCGGACGGTGGACTGGCGCAGCTCTGGAACCGGTATTGGGACAAGAAAACTCCCTATACCTCGAAATCGACCAGGCTGGACTACTCGCCATACGCAAACTCGTTTACTCCCCACACGTCTTATTGCGGGGAAAATGTGCTCAAGGATGTTGGGGCCGTCCTCAAACAAACGCAGCCAACCGACGTTTACTTCCCCCATCCGCTCGACAATCACCCCGACCACTACGCCACCTATTGCTTTGTGGTGGCGGCCATTGAACAACTTCGTTCGGAGGGATGTGCGTTCGCGGGTAAGATCAGGACTCACACTTATCTCGTGCACCGCGGGGATTGGCCGGTGCCCAGAGGTGAGTATTCCAAACTGCCTCTCGCGCCCCCTTACGCCATGGCTTCGGGAGATACCCACTGGGAATCGCTGGCCCTACCGGCAGACGTCGAGAAGCTCAAACTGCGGGCTATCCGGCAATACAAAACCCAGACTAGAGTAGAGAAGGGCTTCTTGATGAGCTTTGCCCGGTCGAACGAACTGTTTGGCTCCATACCGAATCGCAAAATCCTCCAGGTCAAGCCGGGTGCCATAGCTATCGATGGCAACACGGATGACTGGCAAGCAATCCCGCCGGCCATTGTCGATCCGGTGGGCGATTATGTCGTTGCGGGAATGAACAAGGGCGGGGATGTGCGCGCGATCTATGCCTGCACCGACAACACCAATTTGTACTTGCGAGTCGACTGCGTCAAGAGCCTCTCGCGCCGCATCAGATACACCGTCTCCTTGCGAGGCATCAACAATCAAGGCTCGGACGGTTTCTACACCGTCTCGATCAAGCCCCGATCCCAACGGGCGACAGGAACATCCGACTGGGCCTACAAGAACAACGTGCTTGAAATCGCGCTGCCACTCGACAAGCTCCGACTCGACAGCAAGGTCTTCGTTCAGGTCCAAACGAGCACGATGAGATTTACGATAGACAACACAGGCTGGCAGGGCCTCGAGTTGGAAACCCCAAAACCTGCTCCGAAACCCGACCCAAAGCGACCAGCCTAAGAGGGGAAGATTATGAGTTTTGAATTATGAATTATGAATTATGAATTGGGGAAGGGAAGGCTGTGATGCCGCACGGCCGGCTCCCTCTCCTGGGGGCGAAGCCTGGTGCTCCCTCTCCTGGGAGCGAAGCCCGGTGCTCCCTCTCCTGGGGGAGAGGGCTGGGGTGAGGGCGCTCCGTACCTGCGAAGGTACTCTCCAGCATGCTGAGCCTGTCGAAGCACGCGGTGAATTCAGCACCGACCCCTCCCCTCATTCATAATTCCTAATTCATAATTCAGAATTGCGGAAGCCCTTCGCCCTTACTGCTTCTTCCACGCATCTCCCACGTTCCTGAACGCGTCCATCAGTTCCATGGGCAGCGGGAATACGATGATGGCGCTGTTTTGCGTGCCGATTTCCCTCAGGGTCATCAGGTAACGAAGCTGGAGAGCCTGCGGGTTCTTGCTGATGATCTCGGCGGCCTCGGTGAGCTTCTGAGAGGCCTGGAACTCGCCTTCCGCGTTGATGATCTTCGCCCGCCGCTCGCGCTCGGTTTCGGCCTGGTTGGCCATCGCGCGCTTCATCGTCTCAGGCAGGGTAACGTCGCGCACCATCACGCCCGTCACCTTGATGCCCCAGGGCTCCGTCAGCTCGTCGATTATCGTCTGAAGCTCCGTATTGATCTTGTCACGCTGCGAGAGCAGTTCGTCCAGTTCGGCCTGGCCGATCACGCTCCTCAAAGAAGTCTGAGCCTGCAGCGATGTCGCCCGAACCCAATCGTACACCTTTGTAACCGCGAATTCCGCGTTGACCACCTGGAAGAACACAACCGCATCAACAGTGGCCGATACGTTGTCCCTGGTGATGATCTCCTGCTTCGGAACATCATACGTCAATACGCGGGTGTCGATCACGATCAGCTTGTCGATCACCGGCCACACGAATCTGATTCCAGGCAGCTTCACGTGATCGAACCGCCCGAATCTCAGCAGCACGCCGCGTTCCCATTCGCGAATAATCCTGATCGAACTCGCGATCACGATCAACGCGATGACGATTATCGGCGCCGCTATTACCAAACCACTACCACCATTATCCATATTATCCTCCTGTTCATTAACGACTGACTGATGGTTAGGGATTCCCCTATATTACTATCCCTCCAGGTATCCCCTGCTGTGCGCGGGTCTCCTGACCCCGCACTAAACCTCCTCTTTCTCCTACTTGCGCACCTTCAGGTGCAGCCCATCCATCTTGGTCACGATCACCTTCTCCCCGACCGGTATATTACCCTCCTCGCTCGTCGCGGTCCACAGAGAGCCGTCCACAAATATGCGGCCCGTGGGCTCGAGGGCCATCCTGACTTCGCCCGTGTGCCCCACCACGCCTTCCCGTCCGGCAATATACGGCTTCTTCAGCGACCGCACCCCCAGACCGATCAAAAAGAAGAAAAACGCGCCCGTGGCAATCGCCACCGCCGCTATCGTCGTAATCGACACCATAAACCCCTCCGAGCTCCTGAACAGCATCATCAGGCCGATAAACATGCTCACTATCCCACCGGTGGTCAGCACCCCATGTGTGGGGGCGAAGAGATCGATGGCGAAAAGCGCGAGAGCAAGCGCGATAAACGCGAAGCCCGCCGCATTGACGGGAATCACGCTGTATGAGTAAAGCAGCAGCAGCACACTTATCGCCCCGATCACGCCGGGGAATATGGACCCCGGATTTGCGAGCTCATAGATTATCCCGTACATCGCCATGAGAGTCAGCACAAGCACTACATAAGGATCGCTCAAAACGTGCAGAAATCCGTCCCAGACTCCCATCGGACGCTCCTCAACAGGAGCGCCGACAGGGCTGAGCGTGACAGTCTTGTCCCCCGCCACCTTCACCTGCCGGCCCTGCAACTGCCGGAAGAGGTCCCAACGATCCTTCGCTATGATGTCGATGACCTTGTTCTTGAGCGCATCAGTGGCTTTCAGATTAGCCGCCTCGCTGACGGCCTTGCCCGCCCATTCGATGTTGCGCCCCCTTTGCTCGGCTATCGACTTGGCGTATTCGACCAGGAAGTTCGTAACCTTTTTCTTCATGGTCGGGCTGATCTCCTTGCCCTCCTCGCCGGGGGCCCCGCTGACTGGGCTGGCGGAACCGATGTTGGTCACCGGGGCCATCGCGGCCACATTCGCGGCTAGAGTAATCATGGTCCCCGCCGATCCGGCCGTGGCGCCATCCGGAGCCACGTAGACGATCACCGGCACTTTGGAGGCGAAGAACGATTCCACGATGTTCTGCATGGACGAAACCGATCCACCTGGCGTATTCATCACGATCAGCACCGCTTGGGCGCCCGCTCGCTGGGCATCCCTAATGCCATCGCCAACGTAGTCAGCCGTTGCAGGGTCGATCTGGCCTTCTATGGTCAACACCCAAACCGCTCCCACCTTGGCCGCCCAAATCGGCGCCGCCATCGTCAACAGCACTAATATCAGAACCACGAGTCGTCTTATCATCTGGCACCACCTAAGTACTTAATACGCGCCGGTAACACCATCTCTGAAGTATTCGTGCTCCAATCCAGATTTCCTGCATCATTTGCCTCCAAACCAGAAAAAGTCCGCCCGTTTCCTTTACTTTCCCCATGTGACTTGATATACTGAGTACCCGTTATGGAGTCAACAAATGCCCTAAGGCTGACTTACGTTTTCGACCTCGACGGGGTGATCTACCGCGGCAGGGAACCGCAGCCTCACGCGAAGGAAGTAATACTGGCTCTGAGAAGCCGGGGGCACGCTGTCCGATTCTACACCAACAACGCCGCCAAGTCCCGCGACACCTATCTTGACAAGCTCGAATCACTCGGCATTCCCACTCCCATCGACCACATCATGACCTCGTCCCATGCCACCGCGCTTTACTTCGTCGAGCACAATGCCGTCGGCAAGACCGTTTACCGCGTCGGCGAGCAGGGCATGGCGAAGGAACTCGAAGCCGTCGGAATGAAGGTTATATACGACCTCGATGAGCCCGACGCGAAAATCGACTACGTGGTCGTCGGTCTCGACAGGGATTTCCACTATCGCAAACTCGCCCGGGCCCAGCGCGCCATACTCGCGGGCGCCGAGTTCATAGCCACCAACGAAGACGCCACGTTCCCGATGGAGGGCAGCGCCCTGCTGCCCGGCGGAGGCTGCATGGTAGCCGCCGTGAGGACCGCCACAAACGTGGAGCCTTTCGTGATAGGCAAGCCTTCTACTTACGCATACAACAAGATTCTGGAACTCACCGGGTCCACCCCGGATCGGTCCATAATGATCGGCGACCGGCTGGACACCGATATCGCCGTCGGCAACAGGGCCGGGGCCGAAACCGTGCTGGTCCTTACCGGCGTGACATCGCTCGAAGAGGCCGAATCCGCGTCAGGTGACCTGAAGCCCGATCGCATTATCGCCACCCTGGAGGAACTGTTGTGATAGTGACCGCCCTCACAATCGCATCGTCCGACCCCAGCGGCGGAGCCGGCATCCAGGCCGACCTCGCGGTTTTCAGAGACTGCGGCGTCCATGGCCTGAGCGCGATCACTAACGTCACATCGCAGAACTCCCTGGGCGTGCACAAGGTCTGCAAGGTCCCGCCGAATATCATCGCGGCCCAGATAGACGACGTCACCCGCGATTTCACCGTTTCGGCCTGCAAGGTCGGTATGCTATACTCTCCACAGGCTGTGGAAGTCGTTGCCGACCGTATCCACAGGCGCTCGATTCCCAACGTGGTCCTGGACCCCGTGATGAAAGCCAAGCACGGCGAGGTTCTCCTCACACCTCCCGCGATCAAGCGACTGAAGCGCGTGTTGATCCCCGGCGTCACACTGATCACGCCGAACGCGCATGAAGCCGAGGTTCTGACTGGAATCCCCGTCACCGGCGTCGAAAGCGCGAAAGAAGCCGCGAAGGCATTGGTGGGCATGGGCGCGCTCGCGGCGCTGATCAAAGGCGGCCACATCGAGGGCGAGCCGATCGATGTGTTATATGATGGACAAGATTTCCATGAATTCTTAGATACAAGGATCGAGAAAAATATGCACGGCACAGGCTGCGTGCTGAGCTCGGCGATCGCCGCCAGGCTCGCCCTGGGCGACGACCTCCACCACGCGGTCTCATTCGCAAAAGACTACGTAACCCGAGCAATCGAGCGCTCAATCCGGCTGGGGAAGGGCGGGGTGGATTATTATTTCGCAGTTGAATCCTGAAACGCGAATGTCGCGAAGAAGCACGAATGTCGCGAAACGCAGCCGGCTGGCCCTTTCGCGCAATTCGCGGATTTTCGCGCTCTTCGCGATTCAAAAAGACTAATAGCTGTTTACAACTTATCGAGGGGACACACATGAGCACAAAATACATTTTCGTGACCGGCGGTGTGGTATCGTCCGTGGGCAAGGGGATCACGACGGCCTGTCTGGGGCGGCTGCTTAAGAACCGAGGGTTCAAGATTACCGTCCAAAAGTTGGACCCATACATCAACGTCGATGCCGGCACCATGAACCCCTTCCAGCACGGCGAGGTCTTCGTGACCGACGACGGCGCGGAGACCGACCTGGACCTGGGCCATTATGAGAGGTTCGTCGATGAAAACCTCTCGCAGCTCTCGAACGTGACCACGGGCCGGATCTACGACGCCGTCATCCGCAAGGAACGCCGGGGCGATTACCTGGGCGGCACTGTGCAGGTGATCCCTCACATCACCGACGAGATCAAGAACCGCATCAAGCTCAACGCCGAGCACTCCGGCGCGGACATCTCGATCGTCGAGATCGGCGGCACGGTCGGCGACATCGAGGGCCTGCCGTTCCTCGAGGCCATCCGCCAGTTCCGCAAGGACGCCGGCCCGCAAAACGTGATGTATGTCCACGTCACCCTGATCCCCTCGGTCGGCCCCTGGGAGGAGCTCAAGACCAAGCCCACCCAGCACTCGGTCATCAAGCTGCGCGAGATCGGAATCCAGCCCGACGTGCTCATCTGCCGCACCAAGAAATCCATCAGCACGGACATGCGCGAGAAGATCAGCCTCTTCTGCGACGTGGACAACAACGCCGTCATCGAGGCCAAGGACGCCGACACCATTTACGAGATTCCGCTCAAGTTCGAGGATGACGGCCTGGCCGATCTCGTGCTGGAAAGGTTCGGCCTCAAGGACGGCAAGCCCGATCTCACCGAATGGAAAAAGATGGTCGACATCATCAAGAAGCCCAAGCACAAGGCCACTGTCGCGATAGTCGGCAAGTATACCGGCAATGGTGACGCCTATATCAGCCTTGGAGAGGCCGTCAGGCATGGCGGCGTGGCAAACGACACCGGGGCGCAGGTGAAGTGGGTCGATTCAGAGGACCTGACCGAGCTCAACGTGGCCGATAAGCTCGCCGATGCCGACGCGATCATAGTCGCCGGCGGGTTTGGCGCGAGAGGTGTTGACGGCAAAGTCTTCGCTATCACGCACGCCAGGCAGAACAATATCCCGTTTTTGGGCATCTGTTTCGGCCTCCACTGGGCCGTCGTCGAGGTCGCGCGGAACCTCTGCAAGCTCAAGAATGCGAACACCGAGGAAGTCGACCCCAAGACCCCCGATCCGGTGATTCACCTCCTGCCCGAGCAGGTGGGCGTCGAGGACAAGGGCGCGACCATGCGCCTGGGCCTCTACCCCTGCTGCATTCAGGACGGCACCCTGGCCTCGCGCTTGTATAAGACGGACCTGATCTATGAAAGGCACCGCCATCGCTTTGAGGTGAACAACTCCTACAGGGTCAGGCTCGAGCGCGCCGGCCTGATCTGCTCCGGCGTATCCCCCGATTATCGCCTGGTCGAAATCGTGGAACTCAAGACCCACCCCTTCTTCATCGCGACCCAGTTCCACCCCGAGTTCAAATCCCGCCCCGACCGACCCCACCCGCTGTTCTCGGGCCTGGTCGCTGCGGCGTTGGAGTATCAGGGTGGGAAGGGGAAGGCGAAGGGCGGGAAGTAGAAGCCCACGTCATCCCCCAGCATCGGGACCGAGATCCGGGAGGCACACGACACCGCATAGCGGGATGTGCTACAATATGCTTGCTGCGAGGCCCAGACCGTCGCTGAAGCATAGCGATGGGGACGATGGGGGTGTGCGATGGCATAACTGCCACCTAACGTTTCCATCTGCCCTATTACGCAAAGCGCTTTGAGAGGAATTGAACCCGAGCCAATGACGAATTTGTCCCTGTTTGTAGAATACTCGGCGGAACTGCCAGCTATCCAAGATGCGAGCACCACGTTCATCGACAATATGAAGTTGCCCATACACAGGTGGTTCCGGTTCTCCGCCGGCTTTTCGGCGCAATGGGTGCAGAGCGTAGTGGGAGCCAGTGGACTCTCGCATGATGCTACGGTCCTTGATCCTTTCGCCGGTTCAGGAACAACTCTTATCGCTTGTCAGGCTGCTGACGTAAGCGTAGTGGGCATTGAAGCTCACCCATTCGTAAGGCAGGTTGCCGAGGCCAAATTAGCATGGACCTCATCCGTGGCGGACTTTCGACGACTAGCAAACGCAATGGTGGATGCTACGCAATCCAGTCGTCAGAGTGATATGCGTAATTCTTACCCCAAGCTCATACACCAGTGTTTCCCGGATGAGGTATTGGCACAACTGGATGCTATGCGATATGCGTGGCAACAGGCCCATCACGACGATTCCCCCGCTTGTCGTCTTGCATGGCTAGCGTTGACGGCCTCTCTCAGAGCTGCCTCTCCTGTTGGAACTTCGCAAATGGAACTCGTGCAGCCAAAGAAAAGGAAAGCTAAAGTCCTGACTCCACTCGAAGCGTTCCAGTGCCAGGTGGCTATGATGTGCAGCGACATGCGCCACATGCAGTGGTTACATCCATCGCCGCGAGCATCAATGGTGGCGGGAGACGCGAGGGATTGCCGCCCCATCACTGATGACTCTGTAGACTACGTGATCACGTCACCTCCATACGCCAATAACTTCGATTACGCTGACGCTACCCGACTCGAGATGTCATTCTGGGGACAGGTCGAGGGTTGGGCAGACCTGCAGGACAAGGTGCGAAAGCATTTGGTACGTTCTTGCTCACAGCACGCGTCTGCGGAGAAGCTCGATCTACATACTATGTTGAATGAAGTGTGCGTAGCTCCCATAGCTTCAGAGATGGCGACTGTCTGTGAGGAATTGGCTCAGGAGCGACTGAGCCACGGTGGGAAGAAACAGTATCACCTGATGGTAGCAGCTTACTTCGCGGATATGGCAAAGGTCTGGTTCGCTCTCCGCAGGGTCTGTCGTAAAGGCGCCACCGTCTGTTTCGTTGTCGGCGATTCCGCGCCCTACGGCGTTTACGTCCCGGTACATGACTGGCTCGGACGGTTGGCTCTCGCGGCTGGTTTTGATACCTCCTTCTTTGAAAAGACCCGTGACAGGAATATCAAGTGGAAGAACCGCAAACACCGCGTCCCCCTTCTTGAGGGAAGACTCTGGGTTCAGGGGTAGGAGGCAATAAGTGGCATTATCACCAGCACACAAATTCGGCCAGATAATCGGCGACATCTTGGAGGCGTGTGTTCGCCCGATATTGCAGGAGATTGCTGATCAGTTTGGCCTCTACTTGGACTATAAGCGCCCCAGAGCGGCGCGTGGGGGCAAAGCTAACGTCCAATGGACTGATGCTTCTGGGAATCGCCACAATCTTGACTTCGTGATCGAGAAAGGTGGAACCGAAGAAGTAATAGGCCGGCCGAAGGCCTTCATCGAATCCGCATGGCGGCGGTACACAAAGCATTCGCGGAACAAGGCGCAAGAGATTCAGGGTGCTGTTCTGCCCCTGGCTCAAGCCTACGCCGATTGCCATCCATTCCTTGGAGCAATCATTGGAGGGATATTCACCGCAGGCTCGATTACGCAACTGAAATCGCTGGGTTTTGAAGTCCTCTACTTTCCCTACAGTTCTGTGGTATCAGCATTTGCAGAGGTAGGCATTGACGCGAGAGTGGACGAGGATACCTCCGATGTTGACGTGCAGAGGAAGGTGCGGGCTTACGAGGCCCTGGACGAGACTCAGCGGCTGCGTATCCATGCTCACTTACGCAATCTGCACAAGGACGACGTCCGCAAGTTCTCCATTGCACTAGCCACAGTCATCAAGAGAAGCATTAAGAGCGTCCTCATAATACCTCTGCACGGATCAAGATATGAGTCTCCAACAATTGCGAAAGCTATAAAAATGCTTCGGAACTACGATGAATCTGAGGCAGGTACTCCGTTCGTTCGATATGAGGTCTTTGTCAGCTACAACAATGGCGACGAGATCAAAGGAGACTTTGAGAACAAGACCGATGCCATATCGTTTCTAAGGTGTATGAGCTGATTACGGACCGAAGCCCGCGGTAGCCAAGCACATCCATGTGCCGGACTCACCCTCCCGCGCATCCATGCGCCAAGCGCACAGCCTCTTACACCCAAACGAGTACGCGTCGGGCCCCGCACACAACCCGTGAACAACATTTCCCCAAAACATCCCGAAAATATCATTGATATTCGCCCCGGAATGTCGTCTAATAGTAGTGTGCGAAGGTGGATTCCCGCGTTCGCGGGAATGACAGGCGCCGGGGTCCGCGCTTTCCCTTCCATACCTTCCCGTTTCGTGTTTTACAGCTTTCGTGCTTTCGTGATTGTATTTTCCCTTCCCGGCTTTCCACTTTCCACTTTCAGCTTTCTGCTATAATAAAAGAAGCATGAACACCAACATTCTCGACACCCTCAATGACGAGCAGCGCGCGGCTGTGGAGCACATCGAAGGGCCGGTCCTCGTGTTCGCGGGGGCGGGCAGCGGCAAGACAAGAGTACTGACATTCCGCATCGCCAACCTCATCAAAAACCACGGCGTGCGGCCCTCCAATATCCTGGCGGTCACGTTCACCAACAAGGCCGCCAAGGAGATGAAATCCCGCATCGAGCGGCTGCTTGGCGAGGGAGCGGACCGGATGTGGGCCGGCACGTTCCACGGGATATGCGCGCGGATTCTGCGCGAAAAGGGCGACGAGATCGGCATCGACCGCAACTTCACCATATTCGATGATTACGACCAGCTCTTCCTGATTCGGGAGTCGATGGAAAGCCTCGGGATCGACCAGAAAAGCTACAACCCGCGCGAGATTCTCAATCTCATCTCCCGCGCGAAAGAGAAGATCATCTGAGATAGTCCGGCACATCCATGTGCCGGACTCACCCCCCCGCGCATCCATGCGCCAAGCGCACGGCCCCTTACACCCCACGCGTAATCGTCAGGCCCCACACCCTGCTCACAACCCGTGAACAACATTTCCCCAAAACATCCCGCAAATATCATTGACGTTGGTGTGCCGGGATATGAGGAGCGCGCATGCGCGCTATGGATGCCAGTCCTCAAGAGCCAGTCCGCTGATCCCAGCATAGTGGGACGTGTTGTGTGTCACCAGAGTGCGGCCATAGGCGAGAGCGGTCGCCGCAATGGCTATATCAAAGTCCCGTCTTACGCGACCATCAGCGGCTGTGCTGGCGTTCAACTGTCCGGCTGCGTCCAGATCAGCTTTCAACTCTCCGAAGATGCGCACGACGGAATCCTCAAACGGCAACAATATGAGGCGCGCGCATAGGCGCTCCACAGTCGCCAGGTTCGCTGCCTTGTTCCTACTCTTGCACGCACCGTAAATGAGTTCGGCCATGGTGATATACGAAACAGCCATCTGGCCCCTGCCAACAACCTCCGACCGCTCCGCTACTTCCAGCGGCTTGCCGTTTAGAATGTATATGCAGTGGTCAGTATCGAGAAGAAACATCGGTAAGTAATGCCTTGCTAAAGAGTGCGATTCTCATATATGTCGCGCACGATCTCCTCTACACCCCGTTCATCTTGCCAGGAACCGACCAAGTCACCAATGTCCACGGCGGCACGAGGCGCTGATGATGTCAGCCAATCATCCGTCTTCGTGGTGGCTCGACTAAGCCGTACTGCGCCGGACGTCTGGTGCAAATCCCGCCAGATATGTGCGGAGACAATGCATACCCCCCGTCCGTACTGATTGTCTTTCGTTGTCTCGTTCACTCGTGTCAATTGCATGGCTGTGATCAACTCCCTACTTCCCCACTCTGAGATCACCGATGAAGTTCTTTACGTCGGTGAACATATAGTCGTATACACGCTGAATCTTCTCGCCAATACTTTCTAGCTTGGTGAAAGAGCCCGGATATTGAGCGTCCACTTCAAGGAATACATGAGACAAGTCCTGGAACCAAGGCTCAACCCGCAAGATATACACTGCGCCCTCTCTGTCGACGAAAGCGCGCAGGCCCGCACCAGCGCGCTTTGTGCCTAGCCGGTCCAGTTGCTCTGTTGAGAGCCGCAATAATGCCTCCTCCAGGAATTGTCCGGCTTGTTTGTTCGTCTTCATAGGAGCGGTAGCCTCAATCTTGACCCCAAACTGGAGGAACTGATTAAGGTCAAGCCGATCGGCCACGATGCGCATAACGTCGACGAACTTCTCTTGTATCAATTGAAAGACGCCCAGGTCCTCGTTGAGCTGGAGTCTGGCCGACTGTATGATGCAGTTGGCCGGCCCGCTCATCAGTATCGCCCCATCCGGCAGACTGGAGAAACTTTCATAGTCTGGGTACCTCTCCGAGATTGTCGCGTAAAGTTTCGTCAGCTTGGGCCGCGCCAACTCCACGGGTGGGTACAGTATACCAACGGTCAACCTTCTCCCTTGCATCTGATCAGCATTAATAGACATGTGCCCTCACCTGTACTTTACCCTTGCTTCGGCGGAATATCCTCATGCATAGCATACTCCAAGCCAATTATCGGCGAAAGGCGCACACATGTCAAGCGGCGTTCTTGGTGTGAGAGACTTCGGTGTTTCGGAATTTGAGTGAAGCGCAACGCAACGGAAACCCCGCAACCAGCCCGCCTGCCTCCGCAGAACCAAAGCCCCCATCGACAGCTTCAGCCCCTCCATCCCCTTCCGCGCCTCCGCGGTTCAAAGAAACCCCAGCTCACAACCCGTGAACAACATTTCCCCAAAACATCCCGAAAATATCATTGATATTCGCCCCGGAATGTCGTCTAATAGTAGTGTGCGAAGGTGGATTCCCG
>Ga0209777_10007209_pt1 | contig 12380 bp, 11 predicted proteins | sample FrelakmetHBP12HB_FD_187147 | JGI IMG/M metagenome (GOLD analysis project Ga0209777, IMG submission 187147) | Freshwater lake sediment microbial communities from the University of Notre Dame, USA, for methane emissions studies -HBP12 HB (SPAdes)... | ecosystem: Environmental > Aquatic >... | reverse complement strand
TTTTGCCAGCCGCTTCCAGAAGTATCCTAGCGTTCTTGGTGGTCTGCTCAACGGTTACATTGCCGAAAATTGTGGAAATGCCCACCACTTCAATCTCCGGACTGGCGAACAGCATGGCTATTGCAAAAGTATCATCTATTCCAGGGTCAGTATCGATCCAGACTTTTTTCATAATTACCTCAAGAAGAAATTTGATAGATTCTGTACTAATAAAATTAGGAAAATTTTCTATATTTATATCATCTTTGCATTTTTTTATATAAAGCAAGTAGTAGCGATTGATTTATTTTCAGGCGAAATGGTGAATAACCACCTTTCTTATGGTGAGTATTTAATAATTGACTATTCCTACTTAGATCTTCTACGTAAAAAAATGATTAAGAAGATTTGAAGATGATTTGAAGAATTAAATGATGAATTAATAAAATTAGGTGAGGTATTTGAAAAAGAAAAATAAATATAAAGACTTGAATAAAATATTTTCATTACGCATGAAATTAGACTAATAGGATTGGGGATAAGGAGAGTAAGATTGTGTCTTATAGAGGCATTCCTGTCTTATAATATCAGTGCTATTTTCAGAAATACCCAATTTTTTTGGATCAATCTTATTGAAAACCTCAAAATTATTCTTTGAACACTTGGCCGCGGAATGGGATAACCGGCAACCGCCGGAATGGCAGGCAAAATTGGATAGGCTTTTATTCCGTTTTGATGCCTATATTCAGACTGCAGACCGGGTGTTGGAAGTTGGTACAGGCACTGGCAGTTTACTTCCAATGTTGAAGAAACGGTATCCCAAATCCGAATTTATTCAGGTCGATTTTGCTAATGCCATGCTTGTCCGCGCTCAAAAAAATCACAACGGCGGTCATTTAGTTCAGTCAGATGTGCACGATCTTCCATTCCCGGATAAGAGGTTTTCTGTTGTGATTTGTCATAATAGCTTCCCACATTTTAAAGAAAAGGTAATTGCATTAGGAGAGATGCGGCGTGCACTTCAGACGGGAGGAACTCTACTGATTCTGCATGAATTGAGCCGCGAAAAGGTCAACTATATTCACCAGCACGCCTTGGCGGAGGAAATCCATAAGGATCTGCTGCCCAGCGGTGAGGAGACACGAAAAATGCTTCTTCAAGCCGGATTTTTCCCAGGAATTATTGAGGATTCTGAAGACCATTATGCGATTTGCGCCAAAGTCTAAGAAAAATAGTTCTTCTCAATAAACAAAACCAGAGCTTATCAGCTTTGGTTTTGTTTATACTCTTTGGCAAAAATAAAAAACTATTTCACTTGAATGAATCGTTCTTTGGAGGTATTGCAAATTGGGCATTTATCCGGTGCATTGCGGGCATGGGTAAAACCACATACCGGGCAAACGTAATAGTCGTATGATTCACCCTCTCTACCAATGGAGTCCAACGCTTCTGTATATAAGGTCTCATGAATTTTTTCCACTTCCAGGGCATAGTTAAAAGTGCGTATGGCTTTTTTGTCGTTTTCAGCATTGGCATCCACGAGGAAATCCGGGTACATTGTCACTGCCTCATAATGTTCCCCGTCAATAGCCACCTTGAGGTTTTCCGCGGTGGATTTGACTTCATCCATGGCAATGAAATGATTTAAGGCGTGCACAGTTTCAGCTTCGGCTGCGGCGCGGAAGAGGCAGGCAATCTGCGGATGCCCTTCCTGATCCGCTTTTTTGGCAAATGCCAGATACTTACGATTTGCCTGCGATTCGCCTGCGAAAGCCGCTTTCAGGTTATCCAATGATTTTGACATAATTTACCTCCGAAAAATATGGATTGTGCAGATTGGATACTATTTTAAATTAATTCGCTTTTTAATGACGGATAATTTTAAAGGAAGACTCAGGATTTATTTAACGATAAAATCAAATTGAAGAAATTAATTGATGAGTATGATTGCCATATAAGGAAAATCTAGATTGAAAATCACCGAGATTGAGAAGCAGAAGTGAAATGAAAAATCTACGAACTGTATTAGGATTAATGCGATGAAGGTGACCATGTCTAAAATTACTATTATTATTTGCCTGATAATGACCCTTACAATTTTCTCGGGTTGCGAAATATCAGCTGCTGGTCCACTAAGAGCTAATTCAACGCAGCCAATGGTATTGATAAAAACTGGCACGCCATTAAATACCCCTGCTAGCACTTTAGCAATCCTGCCAACTTCAACTGTCATTCAAATCCCTGCCCAAATACCTACTATTGTGAGAACCAATTTATCGGTCAGTACGGTGAGTTTTAATCTTGAAGTGATCGCCGAAGGGTTGTTTGTCCCCTGGAGTATTGTGTTTACTGGACCTGATCGTTTATTGGTTTCAGAAAGAAATGGTTCTATCCGCGAAGTTGCCAATCAAAAATTGAATCCAACCCCGTTGATCACTTTCAGCTCGGTTGCTGTGCAACAAGAGGCGGGTTTGCTGGGATTGGCACTAGATCCTGATTATAAAAACAACCGGTTCTTGTACGCCTGCTACACCACCAGTAAAAATGGAGTATTGGTCAATCGGGTAGTGAAACTGAAGGACCTGGGGACCTCGATTGTGGAAGTTGGAATGATCATTGATGATGTCCCTGCATCCTATAACCATGCGGGCGGACGGATTCACTTTGGTCCGGATGGAAAGCTTTACCTCACCGCCGGGGATGCTTTACAAAAGAACCTGGCTCAGGACCTCAATGCGCTGAATGGTAAGTTATTGCGCATCAATTCTGATGGGTCCATTCCTGCGGATAACCCGTTTAATAATTCTCCCATTTATTCCTATGGCAATCGCAATTCTGAGGGGTTTGACTGGAATCCGGTCAATAATCTTCTATATGAAACCGAAAATGGCCCCACCGGTTTTGATGGTCCACCTGGCGGGGATGAAATTAATCTGATCCAAGTGGGGGGAAATTACGGCTGGCCATTAGTATCTCATACCGAAAAAAGGGATGGAACAATTTCACCGCTGGTGGAGTTCACCCCGGCGGTCGCGCCCGGATCGGGCATGTTTTATCGATCCAGCTTATTCCCGCAATTCACCAACAGCTTTTTCTTTGGCGGACTAGAAGGCGAAGGCATTTATCGTCTGGTGATTTCAAAGGAAAATCCTTACATAATAACGTTAATTGAGAAATTGAATATCAATGTGGGCCGCGTACGGGATGTGGTGGAAGGACCGGATGGGTCCATTTACTTTACCACCAGCAATCGCGATGGCCGTGGACAGCTGAGAGCAGGCGATGATAAGATTTATCGGATTACACCAAAATAAATAGGCAGCTTTATTTACAAGATGAATTAAATTGCCTGTCCTTTAAACTGGCTCATATACAGGTGGTGGTAAAAACCGCGTTTTTCAAGCAATTCCTCGTGGTTTCCCTGTTCCACAATCTCACCATTATTAATGACCACCACATTATCTGCATCCCGAATGGTGCTCAAGCGATGCGCAATGACAAAGCTGGTGCGTCCCTTTCTTAATCTCAATAGCGCTTTTTGAATGCGAATTTCAGTACGGGTATCAACACTACTGGTGGCTTCATCAAGGATCAGGATGGCTGGATCAGCCAGTATGGCGCGGGTAATGGAGAGCAGCTGGCGCTGTCCCAGGCTGAGATTACTGGCTCGTTCAGAAAGATGAGTTTTATATCCTTGCGGGAGTAGATGGATAAAATGGTCGGCATCCGCCATTTCGGCAGCATGCATGCATTCTTCATCGGTGGCATCCAACCTTCCAAAACGGATGTTCTCCATTACGGTGTCTGAAAACAGGAATGTATCCTGTAGGACAAGACCAAGGTGGCGGCGAAGATCATCTTTTCGGACAGTACGAATATCTTTGCCATCAATGGTAATTCTTCCATTTTGGATTTCATAGAAGCGGGTCAATAGGTTAATAATGGTTGTCTTGCCTGCACCGGTCGGACCAACCAATGCAATCGTCTGACCGGCTTTGGCAATCAAAGTCATATTCTTAATGACCGGAATATTAGGCTGGTAACTAAAATCGACATGTTCAAAACGCACATCGCCCTTGATGGATTTAAGGCGGAGGGCATGGGGGGCATCCGGGACTTCGGGGCTAGTATCGATAATTTCAAAAACCCGCTCTGCACCCGCCAGGGCGGCCTGAATGGAGTTATATAAATTGGAAAGCTGCCGCACGGGCTGGATAAAATTCTGCCCATAATTAATGAAGGTGGCGATTGTGCCTACGCTAACCAGACCCTGCAAAGCCAGCCAGCCGCCCAGGCCGGATAAAATAATCACAAAGAAATTTCCCAGAACGTTGGTTAGCGGCATCAATAACAATGCATAGGTATTGGCATACACACCGGTTTGATAGACCGCCTGATTCTTCCTACGGAAGGTTTCAATCACGGATTCATTTCTGCGAAATGCTTTAATCACTTTCTGCCCGCTGATGAATTCCTCAGAAAGACTGTTTAGTTCACCCAGAGATTTCTGTAAATCACGGAATCCTTTGCGTGTATATTTGGCTATAAATCCGGTAAACCAAATCATGATGGGAACAACCAACAAGGTGGATAATGCCAGCCAATGATTAATGACGAACATAGTGATGAGAATCCCCAGCATGGTCAGCATGCTGGCGATCAGGGAAGTGACGTTCTGAGATACTGCCTGATTGATGGCATCAATATCATTGGTCAGGCGGCTCATCAATCCACCGGTTGGATTGGAATCAAAAAAACCAATGGATAATGATTGCAAATGCTGGAAGAGGTCTAAGCGCAATTGCTTGAGCGCTTGCTGAGATATTCTGGCCATTATCCAATTGGCGAGTGCCTGGAAAAGATTATTTAACAGGTAAATGATCAGCATCCACAGTGCGGTTGAGGCCAAACCGGCTGGATCTTTCCCGCCAATAAATTTGTCAATAGCCACCCCCATTAGAAATGGGCCAAACAAACCCAAACCGGTATAGGTTAAAACAAAGGTTAACACCAACGCCATGGCAAATTTAAATGGCTTTAAATAATTAAGCAGGCGAACCAGGGCTTGTTGCGGATTCCGCGCCTTTTCGATCTTGGTGGCTTGTGCAGGTCCGCGCGACTGCATTCTGGTACGCATGTCACGGGCGCTTTGGTAAGAATCTTGGGCGGTCATGATGGGCTTCCTGAGCGGCTAATCTTTTTAGGTTTAGTCATTTCAAATCCATTGCCAAGCTGCGAATCATATATTTCCTGATATATAGGACTGGTTTTTATCAGTTGAGCATGGTTGCCCTGGGCAGCAATTCGACCTTTGTCAATGACGATGATTTTGTCTGCGTTCAGAACGGTGCTGATCCGTTGAGCGACTACAAAACTGGTTCGGCCGTGCATCCTTTTTTCCAAGTCAGTTTGAATTTTTGTCTCGGTTTCCACATCCACTGAACTGGTGCTGTCGTCCAGGATTAGGATCATGGGATGCAGGATAACGGCCCGGGCAATCGCGATCCTCTGCTTTTGTCCACCAGAAAGGTTACTCCCGCGTTCCTCGACATGGGTGTCATATCCTTGTGGAAATTTGATGATGAAATCATGGGCTTGAGCCACTTTGGCTGCGGCAATCACCTCTTCCTCAGTCGCTTGTGGAAATCCATACCGGATGTTATCGCGGATGGTTCCGGAAAAGAGGATGGTTTCCTGCGGAACGATACCTATATGAGAAAGCAATGAATCCTCTTTGATATCGCGGACATCCAGACTATTAATCAATAGCTTACCACTGGAAACATCATAGAAGCGGGGTATCAAATCAACCAGGGATGACTTACCTGCACCAGTCGAGCCCAGGATGGCAACTGTTTCACCTGGTTTGGCCAGCAGGTTGACGTCTTTTAGAATTGAGTCATCGCTGCTGCCGTTATAGTGAAAGCTTACGTTATCGAAAATAACTTCACTGCAGATTTGACTGGGAAGAAGTTTTGCATTTTCTTTTTCCAGGACATCCGGTACTGTATCCAATACTTCGTTGACCCGTTTGGCAGAGGCGATGCCATTGGCCCAGGTATTGGATAGCATGGTCATCATGATTAAGGGAGTCATGGTAGTCAGTAAATAGTTAATGAAGGCGACAATCTGACCAATGGTCATATTACCCTGAATGGCTTGCAAACCACCATTCCAGATGACCAGAACCATGCCCATATTAATGAATACCGTTAATGCCGGTGACATGGTTGACATAAATTGCATAACCTTTATGGTATGTTCGGTCAGATCCTGATTGGCAACCTCAAAACGCTCATTCTCATGATCAGCGCGCACAAAGGCTTTTATCAAGCGGGCACCGGCGATATTCTCCTGTAAAACCGTATTCAGAGAATCCAATTTTTGCTGGACGGTTCGAAACATCGGTTCCATTCTGACACTGAAAAAAATAATGACAGTTGAGGTGATCAGAAGAAGAGGAATCATAGAGAGTGATAGGGCTGGGCTGGTATTAAACATGAAGATCAAGCTGCCGATGATCAGTAGCGGCGCCCGGGTCCCAATTCGCAGGGATATTTGAACCAGGCGTTGAACTGCACTGGCATCGCTGGTTAGACGAACCATTAATTTGCCCGTCGTGAATCGATCAATGTTTCCATATGAAAAGTTTTGAATTTTGATAAACAGGGCTTCGCGTAAATCTCGGCCAACACTTTCCCCCACTCGGACGGAGAAATAATTATTTCCGATTGCGGTGATAGTGCTCAAAACCGAAATTCCTAACATTAGTAGAGAAGTCTGGCCAACTACTACCATGCTCTGTTGTTTAATACCCTGGTCAATAATCTGCTCGATCAACCGCGGGATGGTCAGATCCATAAAAACCAAAGAAGTCAATAAAACCAAAGCCAGAACAGCCAGCTTCCAGTAGGGTTTAACAAAGTGCAGGATTTTACGAATCTCTTTCATGGTGAAAAATAAGTCATTTTAAACGCATTTTAATTTTGATAGAAATTAGACAAACCATCATTATATATCCCGAGAAAGGATAATTAATTATTGATTTATTAGTCTCGTTTATCTGTAAAAAGGGGGCGAATTTCAGACCATATTGTATCTGACTATTTATCCACCACATTAAATCGGTCTGGAAGTCGAATACCTACCCATTGGGCAACGGCTGCCGCTCGCTGCTTGGCTTCCTGGATGATCTCTTGCTCATTCACGGTTAATATTTTATGATCTCTCATTAACCAGCGCCCATCCGCCATCACACTTTCCACATTTTCTGCCCGCATGGCATAGACTATGTTGGCGACCGGGTCATACATGGGCAGCATTGCAGCGCTATCCGGGTTGACCACGATCAAGTCGGCTTTCTTATCCACTTCAAGCGAGCCAATTTCATTCTCCCATAACAAGGCGCGTGCGCCGTCACAGGTTGCCATGGCCATCACTTGTTGAGCCGGCATTACGGTTGGATCGAGCAAACGGCCCTTATGGATGAGCGAAGTTATCCACATTTCATCAATCATGGTCATGCGGTTATTGGAAGGAGCCCCATCCGTGCCAATGGATACACATACACCCGACTGAATCATTTCCGGCACTTTGGCAAAACCAAGTACGCGCATGGTGGAAGCCGGGTTATGCGAAACCTTGACTTGATGATCGGCAAACATCCGGATTTCCTCATCGGTCAGCCAAACGGTATGCACTGCCAGAAAATTTTTATCAAGAACGCCTAAATTGTTCAAGTGGGTGACGGTGGTAGCCCTGCGCGTCTGGCGGGTGAATTCCACTTCCTCTTTTACTTCGGCTACGTGCATGTGAATACCCACTTTATATTTATCAGCCAATTCTTTCGTACGCAGGATCAATTCATCCGAATTATTGAAAATTGTACGCAATCCAAACCAGATGCGGATACGCCCATCAGCTTTTTCATTCCATTTTTCATAATTGGCAATCTGGGCTTGAAGGGCTTTTTCGGTATTTTCCTGCCAGGTTTTTGGCAATCCTTCGCCTGTATCCATAGTGGAACGCGCTAAAATTCCCCGCAGCCCAATTTCACTGACCGCCCGTCCCATGCCATTGATATGTTGGCCGCCAGCTTCAGCGAAGCAGGTGACCCCGCTGCGGACCTGTTCAATGCCGCATAGCAGTGTGCTGATGTAACTATCCTCTTCGGTTAAATTACTTTCATACGGCCAGATGCGCTCATGCAGCCAGGTGAGCAGGTTCACGTCGTCACCTAAACCACGCCCAAGCTGCTGGGAGGTATGCACATGGGATTTTTGCAGGGCGGAGCGGTGAACTGGGTGCTTGTATCCCTTGTTTTATTCTTCAGCCGGATTTCCGTGATCATGTTGATTTATATCCCCCATGAAAAATTATTAAAAAAGAGATTGGAAGTGGCATTGGTCAAAGGACAGGTAAGTGCAGAACTTTCAGAATCGTTGTCCGATAAGGTTTCCCGGAATGCGCATATTTATGAATTAGCTGTTATTCCCGTAATAATTTTTCTTATGGTTCTCAAGCCATTTTAAAATCATCAGCAATAACTGATTATTAACTAAAAGAGCATCCCGAAAGATGCTCTTTTTAGTATTTTCCCGTTTATCCCTATTCCAATTTCTTCAACTCTTCTGCGGATAAGAACTTGAAAAGCTTGACGCCTGTTTCCGGGTCCACCGCTTCAGCGGCTTTGCGGCCATTCTTGAATGTGACGACTTTAACCTTGCTGCTGTCAATGACCACGTATTTCTTTGATTTGAGTGAATAGAACTTGATCTCTGCCATTTGATCCTCCTTGTGGATTGGCATTCGCTGAATAAAAGGCACAGTCTGCGGGTTTGATCCCTAATGTTGCTGTGCCAGTTTACACTCTTAATTATATCTATTTAATTTAGTATTAATTGCCCAATATTCAAACTCAGAAAAGTGGAAATAAAGGTAAGGCTTTTATATCCTTTATTAGGGTTTCAATTTCCATTTGTGATTTACCTGACAATAGGATTTTCCGATGGATATTTATTTTTATAAAAGATCCTTCAAAAACCACATTTTTGATTTTCGATTAATTTCATTTTTATTAATTAAAAGACATACGGCACCAGACAATAAAGGCACGCAGGATTCTCATTTTCACCTCCTTGCAGCCTATTTACTGTGGATGGTGTGAATTATCCACGTTTTTGTAATTATATTTGGATATTGAAGAGATCAAAACTAATCTTCAGATGTATGACCATCTTCACTACCGGGGAGTTTGAATGGTAATCGCTGCATATTGACCAGCATAATTCCCAAAACAATCAGCGCGCCGCCAATCAGGGTCAGCCAGCCCAGAGATTCTCCGAGGAAAATGGCGCCCAGCAATAACCCCACCAGCGGCGGGACATAGGTGACTGTAGATGCACGGGTGGGTCCAACCGAGTGAAGAAGGACAAAATACAATGAGGAAGCTAGGCTGGATCCCAGTAGCCCCAGCCAGAGCAGGGCAATCCAGGTGAGGGACAGGGCCGGTAAAATGACCGGTCTTTCCACACTCAGGGTAAAACCCCACATCATCAGCGTGGCAAAGACATACTGGAGAAACACCTGCAGCTCGGCCTTCAACCCTTGAACTTTGCGCTTGATGATGATTCCTGAAATTGCATAACACCCGGCTGCCAGAAGGACAGCTCCCAGCCCCAGCAGGTTTTCGATGCGGCTGCTGGAGAGTTCAGGGAGAAAGAGCAGCACAACCCCGCTGAACCCCACCAGCAATCCTAGCACTTTGGGCAGGGTGAGGCGGTCTTCCTGCAAAAAGATGGCGGCCAGAATGATAGTGAAAAGTGGCGTGGTGCTGTTTAACACCGAAGCAATCCCGGAAGGAATGTACTGCTCCCCCCAGGAAATGAGCACAAACGGCAGAGCGACATTAATAAAGCCAATAAAGGCGAAAATGCCCAGCCAGGGACGCAGGCTGTGCCAGGTCAACTTAAGCTTTTTATTGAGCCAGATGATCACCAGCATTCCCAAGGTGCCAAATAGGGCGCGGAAACCCACCAGCACAAAGGGGCTGACCTCGCTTACGGCAATCTTGATCCATAAAAAGGATGTTCCCCAGATCAGGCCGGCTGCCCAAAAGCGCAGCCAATCTTTGGATGACATGCTAAAGAACTCCTTTGCGGCCTGTCTGTGGAATTTTTATATCATGGGAGAAAGATTTTCCCTGATTAATTTCAGACAGTTTTTAGGGGAGGGCCGTAATTGCTTGTCCTCAATGGTCATCAATCATACCCGAAATATTTATAAAATGCTTCTTATTCAGTTTTAAATTAAAAAGCATTTAAATTGAATATTATTTATTTCTGAATCCCCATTTTTTCTTTTTCTGGGTTTCACTCATATCCAGCCCGAGCGTGCCGCCGGGGTTCATGATATGGTGTGGGTCAAAGTGATCGCGAAGGACGCGGATCACGTCCATCGCTGGTTTACCGATGTTCCCCTCCAGCCAGGGTGCGGTCTGCTTGCCAATGCCATGGTGGTGGCTGATGGCTGCTCCCGCTTTTTGGACGGCTTCCAGGATCCCGTATTGCAGTTTAAGATATTCATTGATATCTGTGATACGGGCGATAAAAATAAAATACAGGTTGGCGCCCTGCGGGTAAGCATGGCTGAGGTGGGTCATGCAGATGGTCTGCGGGTGGCTCTTGACGAACGCGCGCACCTTCTGATGGACTTCACCCATTTGGGCCCAGTTGACCCCGCATTCCAGCGTGTCAATCATGATCCCGTAATCCATTAAATCTTCGCGCATGAATGGATCGGTGAAGCGGCTTTTTTCCCATGCCTGGGTGATGCCAAAGGGGGTGAGGGTGAAAGCGTTGTATTTTTTACAAATGCGGTGCAGCTTGCACTTTACCAGGCGGGAGAAATCGGGGTCGCCGTCGATGGTGCCCAACAGCAGGCAGCGCTGCATGGGTTGGTAGCCCAGAAAGCGCAGGATTTTATCCGCAGGAGTAGCGTGAATGTGATAGGTGCGCATGGTCACATCCGTCTCCTCCGGGTCGGAGAGGCGGAAAACTGAGGGAAAGCCGAATTCTCCCTGCATGATTTCACGGCATGCTTCGCGTGCCTCTTCCCAGTTTTTGAATAAATAGGAATAGCGCTTGGTGATGGCAGGATCGTGATGGCAGATGCGCAGGGTGACGCTGGTGAGCACCCCAAAAGTTCCCTCGCTGCCAATCATGATCTGGTCAAAGTCCGGACCGGTCGCTGCACGCGGATATTCCAGGGTTTTGAAATTGCCAATGGGAGTGACATATTCCTGAGCGATGACCATGTCCTCAATTTTGCCGTAATAGGTGGAGTTCTGCCCGGCGCCGCGCGTCACCACCCAGCCGCCCACGCTGGAATGTTCAAAGGACTGCGGGAAGTGTCCCAGCGTGTAACATCGGCTGGCTTTAAGGGTTTCGGGAGCGTGATTGAGGATGCGTTCCAATTTCGGTCCCCATATGCCGGCTTGCACGGAAATAGTTTGGTTGGTTTCATTAAAGGAAACCACTTTGTTCATGTGAATGCTCATATCTAGACACACCCCGCCGCGGACGGCTTCCATGCCGCGTGTAACCGTCGAGCCGCCGCCATAAATATATATGGGGATGCGCTGCTTATCGCAGTAGCTCACAATCTTCTCAATATCCATCTGGCTTCGCGGCCAGAGGACGAGGTCGGGAATATTTTCCACAATCTCATTGCGCAGGCGCAAAGCATCCAGCATGCCGGCTCCATAGGATGCACGTGTGCGCAGATAAGGATCGGTATGTGAATTCTGCTTGCCAACAATTTTTGTCAGGGTGGAAATATGTTTCGTGGCTAGGTGGACCGGGATGTCCTTATCAAACAATTCCATCTTTAATGTGGGTTTTTGAAAATCCGCATCGGTCATGCGGAAGGATTCTTTCAATAGTCGGTACAATCCATGGTTGGGGTGTTTGTAACCTCCGGGATCGCCATATTTAAACAGGCTGCGCCAGGAGCGGGCAGGGGCTTCCTGTTCACACCAGGAGGGGGAAAATTTATCGGTTTTGGGCATGTAACCATCCTTCAAGGATTGCAGATTATTATATGCGATTGGGTTTCGATTGATTTAGCAATTTGAGATAGATGGACGCAATCTGGCTATTTGAAAATCCTTGACATTAACCTTACGTTAACCTTTATAATAATTTCCTTTGGAGGAAAGATGATCATAAAAAATACGATGACGATTCGAGAATTTGCCTGCCAGGCGGGGGTGACTGTGAGAACTTTGCATTTTTATGACGGCTTTTAATTGCTTTTGTTTTATTTTGGTCTAAGAATTTTTTGAATCTTTCAATCTGCGCTTGTTCTTCGTCGTGTGATAAAGGTTTAACATTCTGCATAGC
>Ga0209777_10007208_pt1 | contig 12381 bp, 9 predicted proteins | sample FrelakmetHBP12HB_FD_187147 | JGI IMG/M metagenome (GOLD analysis project Ga0209777, IMG submission 187147) | Freshwater lake sediment microbial communities from the University of Notre Dame, USA, for methane emissions studies -HBP12 HB (SPAdes)... | ecosystem: Environmental > Aquatic >... | reverse complement strand
CGACTTGGCGATGGCACCGATGCGGCCGTGGCGGCGGAAGATCGCGATGACGTGGTCGTCGTCACGGACGGCCCGGGTGTCAACGAGCAGGGGCGGAAAGCCGATCCGGCGCAGCATGGCGGCGGCGAACAGGGCGCCGTCAAAGCAATGCGCCTTGCGGTCGGCAAGCACGCGGCGCGGGCAGCGGTAGAACGGGTCGGCGCTGTACGGGATGGCGTCGAGAAACGCCTGGATCTCACCCGGCGACCGCAGCGTCGCGATCCGGCGGCGCTGTGCGGCTGTCCACGGACCCTTCAGCCGCCTCACTGCGCCCTCGAGAGGCGTGCGGGTGCCGCGGCGTTGACGCCGGCCTTCGCCTTGAACTCGTCATGGCAGCCGGCGCAGTCGCCGCCGTGGCTGTAGTGCTGTTTCTTGTCGTCGTGGCAGGCGAGGCAGACGTCGCGGCCCGAGACCCTCCACGCGTGTGGCGTATGACAGTCGGTGCACGAGGCGTCGGGATGGCCACCCTTTGTGTGCAAGCCGCCGATGTCCTCGTGGCACGTCTTGCAGTCGTTGATCGGCTTGATTTCCTGCTCTTTGGCGTGGCAGTTGTCGCAGCCGCCGTCCATCATGGGAGCCCTGCTGTCCAGTTTGTGACATTCGGCGCAGGCCGTGGGGGGACGGTACCCGGCGGCGTGACAGCGGCTGCAGAGCCCAGCGGCGTGTTTGCCCTTGAGCTCCCACGGGTGCCAGTTGGACGGGGCGCTCGCGGGCATTTGCGCGCCGATGGGGGCGAGTGCGCCGCGCTGAGGCGAGGTATGGCAGGTGGCACACTCGGTCGTCAGCACCTTGCCGCTGGCGTTCACGTGCTTTCCGTCGTGACAACGAAAGCAGCCGGGCCAGTTGCGGTGCCCGATGTTGGAACCGTACGTTCTCCAGTCGACCTTCATCTTGGGGAACACGCTGCGCAGGTAGATCGTGGCGACCGTCCTCACGACTTGCTCGATTTCGGCCGCGTGCCCTGCCTTGACCTCGGGAAAGTTCTTCGCGTAGAAGGCGAAGATCTCGTCGCGGATGGTTTGCTCGGCCTGGTCGCGGTCCGGGTGCTCCTTCACCAGCGCATCGACGGCGAGCTTCTTGATCCACGGCAGTTTGGGGGAGATCAGCCCAGAGGCCATGGCGATGTCCGTGGCGCTTTCCGGTGCGGGATAAACGTGGGTGGGGCGGTTGTGGCAGTCCATGCAGTCCATGACGTGCAGCGGGAGCTGGGTACGTTGCGCCGGCGTGAGCCGACTGTCCTGGCTTACGTACTCGTCGGTGCTGCCGTCAGGGTGTTTGACCTTGACCCACGGAATCTGCTGCAGCTTGTCGTCGAGTGCGACGTAGCGCACCGAATTCTCGATCAGCATATGCCAGTGAATACCGGCGTTCTGCCCGAGCTTCGGGCTGCCGCCGCCGGTCTTGATGAGGAAGGTGATCTGCTCAGCGGTGTTGGTTTCGTCGTAACGGAAGTGCGGGTTGCGCACGAGTTGTGCCCCGTAGAACTTCTGCGGCCAGTGGCACTCTTCGCACGTCTCGCGCGCCGGACGAAGGTTTTTGACCGGCACCGGGATCGGCGTCTCATAGGTGTGGAACGTGACGGCGAGGACCTGGTGCACGCCGGAGAGCTTTGACTTGACGTACCACGATGCCCCCGAGCCGACGTGACACTCAACGCATCTCACGCGCGCGTGCGGCGAGGACAAGTAGGCGGTGTATTCGGGCTCCATGACGGTGTGGCACACGCGCCCGCAGAACGTCACCGATTCGGTGAAGAAGAACCCGTAGTAGGTCACGATACCGAGCAGGATGAGGAGCAAGATGCCACCCACGAGCCCGTAGCCGAAGCGCCGGCGCTGCCCGGGGTCGTTGAGGTCGAGCCGCGGGTAGGGAAGCGCCTCCATCGCACCGGTACGGCGCCGTCGCACGCTTTCGCGACGGACGCCGAGGAGGAAGATCGCGACGCCAAGCACGAGGAAGCCGGGGAGAACAAGAAAGGCGATGATGCCTAGGTAAGGATTGCCCCCCTTGGTCATCACCTGCACGGCCAGGGTCAGCACGATGAGCGCCGCGCTGGCGAGCACGAGCAAGCCACCGAAGTAGCTCACTGTGTTTCGGTAAAGGCCGCCTTGGGTGCGTGCGCCTGTCACGTACGACCTCCCCGTGTCACGGAAGTGTAGCTGACGACCTTGCATGGGCGCACGGGCGCCGAGAACTACTGGGAGCCGGCAAGTCGGGCAGCTTCAAGCGCCGCGCCAAGCAAGCCCACCTTGGGCTCCAGCACGACAGCGACCGGGAACGAGCCCATGAGGGCGCTCAGGCGGCCCTTGCGCCGAAACGCGTCCATGAAGCCGCCGGTGCGAATGAAGGGCAGGATCTTGGGTGCAATCCCTCCCGCCACATACATGCCGCCTTGCGCCAACGCGCGCAGCGCCAGGCTACCGGCCTCGGCGCCGTAGGCGTCGAGAAAGAGAGCGATTGTCTGTCGGCAGGCAACGACGCCGCGAGCGGCGTAGTCGGCGATCACCTGGCCGGCATCCGCGTGCTCCAGTGCCACCTCTACCTCGGCCGACGTCGGCACGCCCGTGCTCACGAGGAAGCGATAGATGCGCAGGAGGCCGGGCCCGGAGAGGATGCGCTCGACGGACACCGGAAGGTGTCTTTCCTCGAGCCGCAGGACGAGCTCGTGCTGCAGCTTTCCCTGCGCCGCGAAGCCGGCGTGCCCGGCCTCGCCCGGGTTGACCCGGTATCGTGTGCCGTCCCAGAACAGGATCGCCTGACCGAAACCCGTGCCGGCGCCGAGCACGGCTCTGGTGCCGTGCACTTCCGGCCGGCCTTCCTGCAGCACCGCGAGCGAGGCGGGCTCGAGCGCGAGGACGCCAAGCGCGGCGGCGGCAAAATCGTTGATGAGTTGGACACGCGCGAGGCCGGTGTCGCGCGCGAGCTCCTCCACGCTGGTCAGCCAGGGCAGGTTTGGCGTGCGGCAGACGCCACCCACGACCGGGCCGGGAACGCCAAAGCAAGCGCCCTCGACAGAGAAAGAGCCCGGTGGCAGAAAATCGCGCACGATCGGCGCTAGACCGTTGTAGGCGGGGCTCTCGTACCTGGCCTCGGAGATGACCTCCACTGCATCGTCGTGCACCGAAGCCAACGCCAGCAACGTCTTGGTTCCGCCCACATCGCCGGCCAGCACTCGCATCTTCGCGCTCACTAACCAAGCCGCCGGCGGAAGCGCAAGCGCGCCAGCACGAGGATGAGTGTTCCGAGGCCGGTCAGGGCGAACGCCTGGGGCCAGAGCACGGAAAAGCCGACGCCCTTGAGAAACACGCCGCGCAGGATGACGAGGTAGTACCGCTGCGGCACGAGATAGGTCAGGAGCTGAAACAGTCCCGGCATGTTCTGGATGGGGAAGGCGAAGCCGGAGAGCAGCATCTGCGGCATGATGAATACGAAAGCAGCCAGCATCATGGCCTGCTGCTGAGTCTCGGCGAGGGTGGAAATGAAGAGCCCGAGGCCGAGCGTGCACAGCATGTAGGGGAGCGTCAGCAGCAGCAGGACAAGCAGCGAGCCGCGGAGCGGCACGCGAAACCAGAACAGCACGACTGGCAGCGTGGTGGCAACCTCGATCAGCCCGACGAGGGCGTAGGGGAGCAGCTTGCCGACAATGATCTGCCCGGGCCGCAGTGGCGTCACGAGCAGTTGCTCCATCGTACCGAGCTCCGACTCGCGTACGAGCGCCATCGCAGTGAGCATCATCGTCATGATCATGATGATGAGGGAGAGCACGCCAGGGATCATGAAGTTGCGGCTCACGAGGTCAGGGTTGTAGAGGACGGCGGGGCGCAGCTCGACGAGCCGCCGTACGCCCGCCTGCACGGACACTCCCTGCAGCACGCTGACGGCGTAGCCGAGCCCGATCGTCCCACTCATGGCGTCGGCGCCGTCAGCCACGAGCTGGACCGCGCCGCTCCGGCCCGTGGCGCGCTCGCCCTCAAAGCCGGCCGGGATCGTGAGCGCCACGCGCGCTCCGCCCGACTGCAGCAAAGCATCGAAGCGATCCTGCGAGTCCACGACCGCTGTGACGCGGAAGTAGCGCGAGCTTGTGAAGCGCTCGACGAGATCGCGGCTCGTGGCGGTGTGGTCGAGATCGCACACCGCGAGCTCAACGCGCTTGATGTCGGTGGTCGCCGCATAGCCCAGGATGGTGAGCTGGATGACCGGCGCGATGAAGAGGATGGGCAAGATCTTGGGGTCGCGCTTGAGCTGGAGCAGCTCTTTGATCAGGATGGCGAGCAAGGTTCTCATGTCAGTCGTCGCGTTCCGCGCTCGTTTCTCCGAAGTCGCGCGCCCGGAACTCCCATCCTCGGACTCGGCTGTTCTCGCGTCACAAGGTCCTCAGCGTCCTGAAGGTTGAAAGCGCCAGCACAACGCCGCCGTAGAGGAGAAGCCCGGCTGCCTGATCCCACCATACCTCGGGCCCGGCGCCCTTCAGCACAATGCCGCGCAACGCGACGAGGAAGTAGCGCGCCGGCACGAGGTGGGTGATGAACTGCAGCGCGGGCGGCATCGAGGAGATCGGGAAGATGAACCCGGAAAGCAAAAACGTCGGCAGCATTGACGACAGCAGCCCGAGCTGGAACGCAACCTGCTGGGTGTCCGCGAGCGTGGAGATGAAGACGCCCCAGCCCAGGCACACGGCGATGAAGAGCAGCGTCACGAGCGCCAGCCAGATGAGCGAGCCTCGCACTCGCACGTCGAACAAGATGCGGGCGATCACGAGAGCGCCGGTCGCCGAGCACGAAGCTACGAGGAGATAGGGGAGCGTCTTGCCGACAAGCAACTCGATCGCGACGAGTGGCGTCGCGCGTAGCGACTCCATGGTGCCACGCTCTTTTTCGCGCACGACCGCAAGCGCGGTGGCAATCACCGAGGTCACCATCAGGATGAAGGCCAGCAGACCGGGCACCAGAAAGCGAGCGGAACTCAAGTCGGGGTTGTACCAGACCAGCGGTGCGCCGGCGACAGCAGCAGCACCGGGTGACAGGCGCACGATTGGCGACAGCGAGGCTGCGATCTGTTGCGCATAGGCGAGGATGGTGGTCGCGGTCTGCGAGTCCGAACCGTCGAGCACGAACTGGAGCACGGCCTGCCTGCTCGCGGCGAGGTCGGCGCTGAACCTGGGCGGAATCACGATCGCCGCCTGCACTTTCCCCGAGTCGAAGAGCGGGTCGAGGGTGCGGATGTCACGGGCGTGGGCGACGAGGTCGAAGTAGCCACTCTTCAAAAATGCGTCGGCGACATTTCGCGAGCTGCTGGTGCCATCCTGGTCGACGACGGCGAGCCGGATGTGCTCGACGTCGAACGACAGGGCGTAACCGTAGATCAGCAACATCACAATCGGTATGCCGAGCAGCGTGAGCGCGGTGCGCGGGTCGCGCCGCAACTGCAGCAGCTCCTTGACGGCGACCGCGAGGGTGCGCTGCAGCGTCATGCCACCTCGCTCTCGGCATCCGCGATGACACGGATGAAGACGTCCTCGAGCGACGGCAGGATCGGGCGCACGTCGGCATCGGGGCAGCCGACGCCACTGAGCCGGCCGACGAGCGTATGCGCGACGGCGGGCTCGGCGACAACCACGTGCAGCTTGTCCCCGAAGAGCGCGACCTCGACGACCCCCGCGATCCGTTCGAGTGCGCTCATCGCCTGGGCCGGCCGGGCGCAGGTAATCTCGACGATGGTCCCCTGGGGGAAGACCTGCTTGAGCCGAGGCACGCTGTCGAGGGCGAGCAGCCGGCCCGCGTGCATGAGAGCGACGCGGTGGCAGCGCTCCGCCTCGTCCATGTAGTGAGTCGTGACAAAGACGGTTTTGCCACCGCCGACGAGCTCGTCAATGAGATCCCAGAAGCGGCGGCGGGCTTCGGGGTCCACACCGCCGGTAGGTTCGTCGAGGAACACGATCGCCGGTTCGTGGAGCAGGGCGGCGACGAGTGCAAGCCGCTGGCGAAAGCCGCCGGGAAGGCTGCGCACCAGGGCGTGCCGTCGCGCCTCGAGTCCGGCGGTAGCGATTGCCCACTCGGTTCGCTCGGCGAGGCTCGTTCCGAAAAGGCCGTACGCGCTGCCCCAGAAGCGCAGGTTCTCCGCGATAGTCAAGTCAGCGTAGAGCGAGAAGCGCTGCGACATGTACCCGACCCGGCGCTTGACCTCATGTGCCTGAGTGGCAAGGTCCAGACCGAGGACGGAGGCTGAGCCGGAGGAGGGCGCGAGCAGGCCGCACAGCATGCGGATGGTGGTGGTCTTGCCGGCGCCGTTGGAGCCGAGAAAGCCGAAAATCTCGCCCGGCTGCACCTCGAACGACACGCGGTCGACGGCCACAAACGGGCCGAACACGCGTGTGAGCTCCTTCGCGACAACGACCGGCGCGGTGGAGAGCTGCGCTGCGGCTTCGACCTCGCGACTCATTGACCCACCGCTCGGGCAAGCGCGGCCGCCGCCATCCAGGAGCCCGCGCGTGCGTCGACGCGGCGCTGCTCGGCGCTCGCGAGCTGCGCCTCCGCGTCCAGGATCTCCACCATTGGGGCGAGGCCGGCCGCGTGTCGCTCGCGCGCGGCCTTCTCGCGCTCGACGCCGGCGGCGTGCGCGGCGTCGGCTGCGACCACGGCCGCAAGCGCGCTCGCGAGGTTGCGGCGTTCGGTCTCGACCTCGAGCAAGATGCGCCGCTGAAGCTCCTCGCGCTCCTGCACTGCGGCGCGCTGCGCGAACTCGGATGTGGCGATGTCCGCGCGCGCCTTGCCGCCGTCGAACAGCGTCCATGAGCCGAGCAGACCGACGCTCCAGGAGTCGTTCCAGGTGTCGGTTTGCGGGAAGTAGCGCTGGTTGGGCCGGCTGTACTCCCACTGCGCCACGGCCCCGAGCGAGGGGCGAGCCTCGGCCCTGGCCAGCTCCTGCCGCGAGCGCAACGCCGCGATCTGCGCCACGGACGCCACGATCTCGGGGCGCCGGGCGAGTGCCTGGCCCTGCAGCTCCTCGATCGTGCCGACCGGAGACGGGGGCGGACCGGTGAGCGAGTCGGCGAGTTCGACCTGGGTCGCTCCATCGAGCTTGAGCAGCGATCGCAGTTGGGTGAGGGCGTTCCCCGCCGAGCTCTCGGCGACGATCACGTCGAGCCGGGCCGAGGCAATGCGTTCATCGGCCGCGAGCACGTCGGCCTTCACGGCCATGCCGGCGTCAAGCAGCGCCCGGGTGTCGGCGAGCAAGCGCTGGGCGCGCTCCCGGTTCGCGCGCGCGACCTCAACGTTCGCCGCCGAGCGCACTGCCTCCCAGTACGCGAGCTGGGCGGCGAGGCGCAGATCGGCGACGGTCTGGGCGCTGCCGGCGGCCGAGGCTTCGGCGTCGTGGCGTGCGGCCGCGCGCAGGCCGCTGATGCCGCCGCCGGCATAGAGCGCCTGCTGCAGCCTCAATCCGGCGCCGTAGGTGGTTGTGATGTCGGGGAAAAGCACGACCGCCGGCTGGAGTGGGCCGTTGATCGGCGCCGCGAACTCCGGCGCCGAACTGCGCTGCGTCACGGTCGCGCTCGCGAGGAGCGACGGCAGCGCGGCCGCGTCAGCGGCCTTGACTGTCTCCTGCGAGGCGCTCAGGCGCGCGCCCGCGGCCGCCGCCACGTGCGAGACCTCGACTGCGCGTGCCGCCGCCGCCTCGGCGGTCAGCCTCACGGTTTGAGCCGAGGCGGGGCCGGCCAGCAGCGGTGCGACAATCGCGAAGGCAACCAACGAGAATTGAAGAGGCCTGCCAGCGCCCCGCGCAACCGCCAGGGCCACGCCTGCGCGCGACTGTGATCGGACAGTTTTCATGCTGCCTCCCCTGATGGGTGGGCACTGATGCGGGTGAGGTGGAGGAAGGTGTCCTCCAGGGTTGCGGGGATCACGCGCACGTCTTCGACGATGGCGCCCGCGCCCGTGAGCTGCTCGCGGATGCGCTCGACCACGCCTTCTGCGCTCGGCGCCTGAACGTGGAAACGGGCCGCAAACGGCCGCACCTCGGCCACGCCCGGGACGACAGCCAGCCTGGCCGCGACGAGCGTGCGTGGCTGGGCCGCCACCTCGATAATGACGCCCGGCAGGCGTGCCCGCAGTTCGGCCGGCGCCGCGTCGGCGAGCACGCGGCCCTCGTGCATCAGCACGACGCGCGCGCACCGCTCCGCTTCGTCGAGGTAGGGCGTTGCTATCACGAGCGTCAAGCCCTCCGCCACGAGGTCGGCGAGGAGGCGCCAGAACTCGCGCCGCGTGACCGGGTCCACGCCGGTGGTGGGCTCGTCGAGGAGCAGCACCTCGGGTTCGTGCATCAGGCTGCAGGCAAGCGCGAGCTTCTGCTTCATGCCGCCCGAGAGACGGTCGGCCTGGCGGTCACGGAAGCCGGCGAGCGCCACCCGTTCGAGAAGCATGTCCCGGCGCGCCCGCCAGTCCTTGACGCCGAGCAAGAGGGCGAAGAACTGAACGTTCTCATCCACGGTCAGATCGCCGTAGAGCGCGAAGCGCTGCGCGAGATAGCCGAGCCGGTGGTGGAGGGCGCGGCGGTGCTTCCAGGCGTCGCGGCCGAGCACTTCAACGGTACCGGCGGTAGCGTGCAGCAGGCCGGCAAACACGCGCAGCGACGAGGTCTTGCCCGCCCCGTCCGGACCGATGAGGCCGATGACCTGGCCGCGCGCCACGTCCAGATCGAGGCCCTTGACGGCCGCGTTCGCGCCGTAGCGGACGACGAGCCCGCGCGCGGAGATCAGTGCCGCCTCGGCCATCACGCCGCTCTTGCTGGCGCGGTGGGCTCCGCACGCTGGGTCGGGTGGTCCGAATCTTCTGGCTCGCCCTCGGGGTGTGGAAGAAAAGTGGTCCTCGCGGGTCGCCCAACTCGATCCGACGTCGCCGTGAACCATGCGTCGGCAGGCATGCCCGGCTTGAAGATCCCAGCCGGGTTGTCGAGGCCGATCTTGACTCGGAACACGAGCTTGGCGCGCTCCTCCGGGGTCTGCACATTCTTCGGCGTGAACTCGGCGACCGGCGAGATGAAGGTCACCTTGCCGGTGAAGCTCTCGCTGCGACCGTCAACCCGTACCTCGACGGCATCGCCAAGGTGGACGCGCCCGAGTGAGGGCTCGTCCACGTAGACCGTGAGCCACGGGTGGGCGATATCGGCGAGGACGTAGAGCGTTGCGCCGGGAGGGAGCACCTCGCCGGGCTCGGTCGCGCGCGCCGTGATCACGCCGTCGCGAGGCGCGATAACGGTCGCATCGCTGATGCGCTGGCTGATGGTCGCCACGGCCGCTTGCATGGCCTGCTTCTGCGCGAGCGCCTGCTCGATCTCCTGCGGACGCGCGCCCGCCGTGAGCTTGGCAAGCTCGGCCCGGTCGGCGGCGACGACGTAGCCCAGCACCTCCGTGCGGGTGCGGGCGTCATCACGGGCCTTGAGCGTTGCGGTGCCGCGATCGGCCAGACCTTCGAGGCGGCTGAGGTCAAGTACCGCCGAGGCGAGATCGGCTCTTGCGCGCGCAAGCTCGGCCGCGGCGCGCTCAAGGTCCTCACGCCGCGTGCCCGCGAGCAGGAGGCGCAGGCGGGCGTCGGCCTCATTCAGCTCCGCCTGCGCGCGCGCGAGATCGTGCTCGGCGTCGCTGACGTCGAAGCGCGCGACCGTGTCGCCGGCCTTGACCCTGTCGCCCTCCCAGAACGGGAGCAGGATCAACGGGCCGCCGACCTTGGCGGCAAGTCGCACCTCGGTGGCTTCGATGTGGCCGGAGGCGTGGATCAGCGTGCCGTTGCCACGTCGGCACGCAGCCGACGAAAAAACGAGTGCGACGGCGAAGGGCACTGCAATCACGGAGCGGTTCATGACTGACCTCCCTGGGCACCGGGGGGTGCGTTCAGACGCGCCTCGAGCTTGAACGGCAAGCCGGTGCACGCCCTAGTACGGTTCGTCTCAGCGGAGCTACCATGGTCTCGTCGTCACGGTCTTGGGCGCTTCGAGCTGCGGCGTCACTGTGCCCGCGACTATGTTACTGCGAGCGGGGCCGAGTGGCGATCGACGACGAGTCGGCGTTCCGACCCAGCAGCCTGCGCCCGTGGTTCGCTGCGACGGGAGGTGACTGCGAATGAGCGACACGATGGCGCGACGCAGGCTCGGCAACAGCGACCTCATGATCACGCCGCTGGGCGTGGGCGCCTGGGCGATGGGCGGCGGCGGCTGGCAATTTGGCTGGGGGCCGCAGGACGACAAGGCATCGATCGCGGCGATCCGCGCGGCGCTCGCGGCGGGCTGGAACTGGATTGACACCGCCGCGGTCTACGGCCTTGGCCACTCGGAGCAGATCGTCGCGCAGGCGCTCGCCGGCGTCTCGCCCCGGCCGTACGTGTTCACGAAGTGCCAACTGTGCTGGGACGAGCGCGGCGTCATCGCGGGCAGGTTGAAGCGCGTCTCACTCCGCAAGGAATGCGAGGACAGCCTGCGACGCCTGAACCTCGACGTCATTGATCTCTACCAGATCCACTGGCCGGAACCTGATGAGGACATCGAAGAGGGCTGGGAGACCCTGGTCGGGCTGCGGCAGGAGGGGAAGGTCCGCGCCATTGGAATCTCGAACTTCAGCGTCGCCCAGATCAAGCGCATCCAGCCCATCGGCGCGGTCACGTCGCTGCAGCCGCCGTACTCGATCATCTCCCCCGAGATCGAGACAGAGCAACTGCCGTACTGCCAGGCGCACGGCATCGGCGTGATCGCATACAGCCCGATGAAGTCGGGCCTGCTGACGGGCACCATGACGCGCGCGCGCATCACGGCGATGCCGGACGACGACTTTCGCAGGCGTGCGGCGCACTTCCTTGAGCCGAGGCTGAGCCGCAACCTGCTGGTGGCCGAGAAACTCCGTGAGATCGGGACGCGTCACGGCCGTACGCCTGGCGAAGTGGCGATCGCGTGGTGCCTCCGGCACCCGGCCGTGACGGGGGCGATCGTGGGCCTGCGCAGTGCCGAGCAGGTGCGCGGCGTGGCGGGGGCGGCGGAGTTTTGCCTCTCGGCTGAGGAGATTGCAGAGATCGCCCGCTTCATGGCCGAGAACCCGGCGTGATACAGAGCGCGGACCCAGCCTCTCCCGCGCCGCGGCGGAGCCCCGCGGTAAGGGCCGGCACGCGCCGCGGGATCTCGTCGGTGCCGTCTGCGCGCCCGTTATACTTGGGCACGTGGTCGGCCGCCGCGGCCTCATCATGATCGCGAGTCAGCCGTGCCACGCGGGAGGACTCGATGAGCCAGGTGCGGGTGTGGTTTCGGGGTATTCTCGTTGCTGTCGTGATCACCAGTTCCGTGGCATCTGCGCAACCCGCGCCTGCGGCCGGCGCCTCACCGCCGACGGCTGCGGAAGCCCAGGCCTTCGTAACTGCGGCGGAGGCCAAGCTGCTCGATCTCTGGATCGCTTCGGAACGCGCCGACTGGGTCGCGGCGACGTACATCACGGACGACACCGAGATCCTCGCGGCGCAGGCGGCGGAGCGTGCCACCGCGGCCGCCACGACGTTCGCCAAAGCCGCGACGCGCTTCGACGGGCTCAAACTGCCCCCCGACGTGGCGCGCAAGCTCCTCCTGCTCAAGACCGCGCCGACGCTCGCGTCGCCGGCTGACCCGAGGGAGGGCGCAGAGCTCGCCCGCCTGGTTGCTGGCATGGAGGGCGCCTACGGCAAGGGGAAGTACTGCCCGCCGGGCCGGGAGTGCATGGACCTGCAGCAGTTGAGCCGGATCATGGCGACGAGCCGGAAGCCGGATGAGCTGCTCGACGCCTGGCGGGGCTGGCATGCGATCGCCCCGCCGCTGCGCAAGGATTTCGCGCGCTACGCCGAGCTCGGCAACAAGGGCGCCCGCGAGCTCGGGTTTGCCGATCTGGGTGCGTTGTGGCGCGCCAAGTACGACATGAGCCCCGACCAATTCGCGCTCGAGGTGGACCGCCTGTGGGAGCAGGTCAGACCGCTCTACCTCGCGCTGCACGCCTACGTCCGCAGCCGCCTGGTGGCGACGTACGGAGCCGGCGTGGTCCCGCCGCGGGGGCCGATCCCGGCGCACCTGCTCGGCAACATGTGGGCGCAGAGCTGGGAGAACCTCTACCCCCTCGTTGCACCGAAGGACGCCGATCCCGGCTATGACCTGAGCGCGCTGCTCCGCGCGGCGGCCTACGATCCCCTGCGGATGGTGCGCTCGGGTGAGCGCTTCTTCACCTCGCTCGGCTTCGAGCCGCTGCCGGGCACATTCTGGGAGCGCTCGATGTTTGTGAAGCCGCGCGACCGCGAGGTCGTGTGCCACGCGTCGGCGTGGGACGTCGACTGGCAGGACGACCTGCGC
>Ga0209777_10007207_pt1 | contig 12382 bp, 10 predicted proteins | sample FrelakmetHBP12HB_FD_187147 | JGI IMG/M metagenome (GOLD analysis project Ga0209777, IMG submission 187147) | Freshwater lake sediment microbial communities from the University of Notre Dame, USA, for methane emissions studies -HBP12 HB (SPAdes)... | ecosystem: Environmental > Aquatic >... | reverse complement strand
CCTGAAGCGGCCCGTCCTGTACTGGGAGGTGATGAACGAGAAGGAAGCCGGGTACGAGAAGGCCGGCCGCCTCGCCGACTACTGGAAACTCCTCGACACGGTCTTCGCGGCGATGCGGAAGGCCGAGCCGGACGCGCGGATCGGCGGCCCGGCGTTCGCGTGGGCCAAGTCCGACTGGGTCGAGGGGTTCGTGAAGAAGTGCGGCCGCCACATCGATTTCATCTCCTGGCACAACTATGCTTCGGGAGATATCTATGAGCCGAACAAGTCCGTGCTCGGCAAGGCCGCGAAGCTCGCGGGCGTGGCGCACGCCATCTCGAAAACGCTGAAGCGGTACGTGCCCGACCGCACGGTCGAGGTCCTCCTGACGGAATACAACGTCAAGTGGTCGCGGGACCCGGTGGAGCGGCGGCAGGCGAACAATCTCGGCGCCGTCTTCGACGCGTGCCTCCTGCACCGCCTGGCCCTCGAAGAGGTCGACGGCGCGATGATCTGGCAGGCCAAGGGCGACGCCTACGGCCTGTTCGATCACGAGGACCGCGAGCGCCCCGCCGGCCGGCTCTTCAAGTGGGGGGCGGCCTACCTGTCGGGCCGGATCGCCGCCTGCAAGGTGGAGGACGAGGGCCTGCTGGAAGTGCTGCCCGTCATCCGGACGGACGGCGTCCGGTCGATCCTCCTCATCAACAAGTCCAATCGGACGGTGACCGTGCCTGCCCAGGCGAAGCTGATGCCGCTCCAGAGGCACGAGAAGGCCGCGCTCCTGCGGATCGACGCCGCTTGGCCCAAGGAGGCCTCCAAGGAGGTCCCGACCGGCGACCTCCCGCTTCCGGGCTACTCGGCCACGCTTCTGACGACGGCGCCGGAAGAGGCGGGGATCGAGAAGTAGCGTGGAGAAAGGGCCTCCCCAATGACCGACGGCGAAACGACCCTCGCCGAGCTGAGGGCCCGCATGACCGCCTTCGTCCGCGAGCGGCGCTGGCAGAAGTACCACAAGCCCAAGAACCTCGCCATGAGCATCGCGATCGAGGCCGCCGAGCTGATGGAGCATTTTCAATGGCTCGACCATGCCGAGGCGGCGAGCGCCCTTCGCCGCAGGCAGGTCCGGAAGGAAGTCAGCCACGAGATGGCCGACATCCTGGCGTTCCTCCTGTCGCTGGCCAACGAACTCGACATCGACCTGGCGGCCAGCTTCGAGGAGAAGATGCGGCGCAACGAAAGGAAGTACCCGGCGGCCCGATGCCGCGGCCACTATAAGCGGCCCACGCGGAAGGGCTGAGACCGTTACCACCCCCCGGCGCTAATGGCCAGCTTGTGCCGCGTTAAGGGGGCGCTAAAACGCTTGACGGGGCTTCCCGGGCGCTTGCCGCGGGTCTCCAGGCTCGATACGATGCGCTGGAACACCGTCGCCCTTGATCCTGTGGGTGCCATGCTTTCGCGCCTTTGCGAAAGCCTGTTCTTCGACCTGCGGGTAAGCATGCTTTCGCAACGGCGCGAAAGCATGGCGCCCTTTTATTGCATAACCTCGGCCGAAGGGGTCAGGAGCCTTAAGGATAGGGCTCCTGACCCCATGGCCGGGCACTAAACGCGAGTCTCCCTGGAGACCAGGATGAAGTGGCTCATTGCGGCGGCCGCGCTGGCCCTGGTGGTGGTCGTCATGTCGTTCGGCTTCGGCGGCCGCAAGGGCCACGCGCTGAACGTCGTCGGCTCGACTTCCATCCAGCCGTTCGCCGAGATGCTGGCCCAGGCCTACCAGGAATCCCATCCGGGGCAGTACGTGGATGTCCAGGGAGGCGGGTCGACCGCCGGGATCCAGGCGGCCGAGAACGGCCTGGCCGAGATCGGCATGTGCTCGCGGGCCCTGAAGAAGGAAGAGGCCGGCGTCTTCACCCCCAACATTATCGCCTATGACGGGCTGGCGATTGTCGTCCATCCCAGCAACCCCGTGGAAGGCCTGACGCTCCAGCAGATCCAGGGGATCTTCGCCGGCCAGGTCGCCAACTGGCAGGAGGTGGGCGGCCCGGACCGCCCCATCCGCCTGATCACCCGCGAAGAGGGCTCCGGCACCCGCGAAGCCTTCACGAAGCTCGTCATGCAGAAGCTCCGCATCTCCCGCAAGGCCCTGACGCAGGAGTCCAACGGCGCCGTCAAGGAACTCGTGAAGCACGATGCCTGTGCCATCGGGTACATGTCGCTCGGCCTGGTGATGGGCGAGCTCCGGAGCCTGAAGGTCGACGGCGTCCCCGCGACCCACGAGGACGTGTCCGCCAAGCGCTATCCGCTCGTGCGGCCGTTCCTGTTCGTCACCAAGGGCAAGCCGACCGAGGCGGCCCAGGGCTTCATCGACTACGTATTCTCGGAGCCCGGTCAGGCGCTCCTGGCGAAGGAAGGGCTGGTCCGAGTCCGGTGAGAAAAGAGAAGCTCATCCGGGCGATGCTCCTCCTGCTGGCCCTGTCGGCGATCTCGGGCCTGGCGGTCATCACCGCGTTCATCTTCAAGGAAGGCGTGCCGATCATCGCCAAGGTCGGCCTCGGCACGTTCATCCTGTCCAGCGACTGGTATCCGGGGGAAGGCGAGTTCGGCATCTTTCCGATGATCGTCGGCTCCCTGGCGGTGACCGCCGGGGCCATGGTGATCGGCCTGGTGTTCGGCGTCGGTTGCGCGATCCTGCTGACGCTGTTCTCGCCGCCGAAGGTCGTCGCGGTCATGAAGCCGAGCGTCGAGCTGCTGGCGGGCATTCCGTCGGTGGTCTACGGGTTCATGGGCGTGGTGATCCTGGTGCCGTTCATCCGCGACTATCTGGGCGGCCCGGGCCTGTCGGTGCTGGCGGCGTCGATCGTCCTGGGTGTCATGGTCCTGCCGACCGTCACGAGCATCTCGGTCGATGCGCTCCAGGCCGTGCCTCGCTCGTACCGCGAGGGGTCGCTGGCCCTCGGGGCCACCGAGTGGCAGACGACGCACCGGGTGATCCTCAAGGCGGCGCGGTCGGGCATCGTGGCCGCGGTCATCCTCGGCATGGGCCGCGCGGTCGGCGAGACCATGGCCGTCATCATGGTGGCCGGCAATTCCCTGGATGTGCCGCACGGTATTCTTGACCCCGTTCGGACGCTGACGAGCAACATCGCCCTGGAGATGGGCTATGCCGCCGGGGACCATCGCAAGGCGCTCTTTGCGACGGGCGTCGTGCTGTTCGTCATCATCATGATCCTGAACACGATGGCCCTTGCCGTGAGCCGCCGGCGGGCCGGGAAGGTCCAGGCCCGATGAGAATCGCCCCCCGGAATACGCAGCGGATGGCGGTCGGCGGCATGTGGGTCCTGGCGGGCCTCATGATGGCCGCGCTCGTCTTCATCCTCGGGTTCGTCCTCGTGCAGGGCCTGCCGCACGTGACGTGGGGCTTCCTCACGGAATCGCCGCGGTCGATGGGGCGGGAGGGCGGCATCGCCCCGATGATCGTCGCCACGCTCTGGATCACGGGCCTGGCGGTCTTCCTGGCCGCGCCCGTCGGCGTCGCCACGGCGATTTACCTGACGGAATACACCCGCGAGTCGCGCCTGACGCATGTCATCCGGTTCGGCGCCGACTGTCTGGCGGGCATCCCGTCGATCATCTTCGGCCTGTTCGGCTTCGTCTTCTTCGCCATCACGCTCGGCATGGGGATGTCGGTCCTCTCGGGGGCGCTGACGCTGGCCCTGATGGTCCTTCCGACGATCATCCGGACGAGCGAAGAGGCGATCCGGGCGGTGCCGCAATCCTACCGCGACGTGAGCTACGGCCTCGGCTCGACCCGGTGGCAGATGGTGACGCGCGTCGTCCTGCGGTCGGCGCTGCCCGGGATCGGCACGGGGATCGTCCTCTCGATTGGGCGTTCGATCAGCGAGACGGCGGCGGTCATGCTGACGGCCGGCTCGGCGCTCGGGTTCCCGCACACCGTCTTCGATTCGGGGCGGACGCTGGCGCTGCACTTTTACGTCCTGGCCCGCGAGGGGATTTCGATGTCGAACGCGTACGCGACGGCCTCGGTCCTGATCCTGGCGATCCTGGGCATCAACCTGGCGGCCTACTGGCTGATGCAGCGGTTCGTGGCGAAGGGGGTGGCGTGAGCGAGGAATACTGGACGCGAGGCCGGAATCCTCCGGCAGGAACGAGAAATACTAATGACTAATGTCTAATGACTAAAGAATGACTAAACGGCAGTGCCGAATGGAGGCATCCTGGGGCGTCCTCCGGCGCCTCCGGCGATTCGGCATTCGAGTTTGCCGTTTGATTAGTCATTAGGCATTCGTCATTAGTCATTGCGTGGACAATGGCTGAGGCACAGAACGGCGAATCCGTCTGGCAGGAAGAGGCGCGTCTCCTCGCGGAGCGCCATGCCCGCGAGGCGCCGCCGCCGTGCGCCCCCGAGGGGCCGAAGATCGTCGTCGACGACTTCAGCGCCGCGTTCGACGGCACGCCGGTCCTCAGGAACATCAACCTTCAGATCTGTCCGCGGGAACGCCTGTCGATCATCGGCCCGGCTTCGGGCGGCAAGACGACGTTCCTGCGGAGCCTGAACCGCCTGAACGACCTCAACTACAGCTTCTCGAAGACGGGGCGCATCCTCCTGGACGGACGCGACATCTTCGATCCGGACGTGGACGTGGCCGACCTCAGGCGAAAGGTCGGGATGGTCTACGCCGTCCCGATCCCGCTGCCGTGGTCGATCTACGACAACCTGGCCTACGGGCCGCGCCTCACCGGGATCGAAGATCGCCACCGCCTCGACGAGATCGTCGAAACGAGCCTCCAGAGCGCGTTTCTCTGGGACGAGGTCAAGGACCGCCTGAAGGAGCCGGCGACGAACCTTTCGGGCGGCCAGCAGCAGCGCCTGTGCGTGGCCCGCGTGCTCGCGCTGGAGCCGCAGGTCCTCATGCTCGACGAGCCGTGCTCGGGCCTCGACCCGATCTCGACCGCCAAGATCGAGGAAGCGCTGCTCGTCCTGAAAGAGAAGTATTCGATCATCCTCGTGACGAATAATACCAAGCAGGCCGCCCGGGCCTCGGACCGGACGGCGTTTTTCCTCATGGGCGAACTGGTCGAGATCGGCCCGACGGCCCAGGTGTTCACGAATCCGCAGCATAGACGGACGAGTGATTATATAACGGGGCACTTCGGCTAAAGGCGAAAGGCGGTTCAAAGTGAAAGGCAACGGCGGTTCAAGGTTCAAAGTTCAAGGTTCAAGGTCAACGGCGAAAGGCGGTTCAAGGTTCAAAGTTCAAGGTTCAAAGTGAACGGCACAACCACGGCCCACCTACGGCCCGGCGTGCTAGCCCTTTTAGCCGCGAGCCATCGGCGAGCGCTGGCCTTTGACTTTGAACCTTGAACCTTGAACCTTGAACCTTGAACCTTGAACCTTGAACCTTGAACCTTGAACCTTGAACCCTGTACCCGCGGCGTGCGTCATGAGCGTCAAGATCGAATCGAAAGGCCTGAACCTCTTCTACGGGGCGTTCCACGCCCTGAAGAACGTCAACATCTCGATCCGGCCGCAGATGATCACCGCCATCATCGGGCCGTCGGGGTGCGGGAAGTCGACGCTCCTGCGGTGTTTCAACCGGATGAACGAGCTCATTCCGAGCGTGCGGATCCGGGGCGAGATCCTCCTGGACGCCGAGAATATCTACGCCCGCAGCGCCGACCTGACGCGCCTGCGGAAGCGCGTAGGCATGGTGTTCCAGCGGCCGAACCCGTTTCCGCTCTCCGTGTTCGAGAACGTGTCCTACGGCCGCCGCGTTCACGGGATGGGCGGCGGGGCGGACCTGGAGGCGGCGGTCGAGTCCGCCCTGCGGGCGACCGCCCTCTGGGACACGCTGAAGGACAAGCTCCAGACGCCGGCCCTGGCACTTTCGGCGGAGCAGCAGCAGCGCCTGTGTATCTCGCGGCTGGTGGCGGTCGAGCCGGAAGTGCTCCTCATGGACGAGCCGTGCTCGGCTCTCGACCCGATCGCCACGGAGCGCGTCGAGGAGCTGATGCGCGAGCTCGCGAACCGGTACACGATCGTCATCGTGACCCACAACATGCAGCAGGCCGCGCGCGTCTCGAAGGAGACGGGCTTCATGCTCCTCGGGGACCTCGTGGAGTTCGGCCCCACGGTCGGGATATTCACGAAGCCGTCCGACAAACGGACGGAGGATTATGTCACGGGAAGGTACGGCTAACAGCGAAAGGCGGTTCAAGGTTCAAAGTTCAAGGTTCAAGGTGAACGGCCACGGCCAAGGCCGACGTCGCTCGCCCTTTTAGCCGCGAGCCATCGGCGAGCGCTGGCCTTTGACTTTGAACCTTGAACCTTGAACCTTGAACCTTGAACCTTGAACCTTGAACTTTGAACCGCCGTCCCAGGCTAGGAGAACACGATGGATAAGCAAAGGACGTTCGACCGCGAGCTCGAAGAGCTCAAGAAGAAGCTCATTCACATGGCCGCGCTCACGGAGACGATGATCGATAAGACGATCTCCGAGCTCGTCAACCGCGACGAGCGGCTCGCGGAGAAGGTGCCCGAATACGAGCAGGAGCTCAACCGGCTCCAGATCGAGATCGACGAGATGGCCCTGACGCTCCTGGCGACCCAGCAGCCGGTGGCGATCGACCTGCGGTTCATCATGGCGGCCACCAAGATCAACGCCGACCTGGAGCGGATCGGCGACCTCGTGATCAACATCACCCAGAACGTGCACGTCCTGGCGCAGCATCCGCCGCTGAAGCCGCTGATGGACATCCCGCGGATGGCGGACCTGGCGCGCCGGATGGTCCGCGACGCCCTCGACGCCTTCGTCAGCGAGGACCCGCTCCAGGCCCAGTCGGTCATCATGCGCGACGACGAGGTCGACGCCCTGAAAAACCAGGTCCTCCGCGAGCTTCTGACCTACATGATAGCCGACCCGCGGTCGATCGAGCGGGCCCTCGCGCTCATCTTCATCTCGCGGCACCTGGAGCGGATCGCCGACCACGCGACCAACATTGCCGAGGACGTGATCTACATGATTCAGGGGCGCGACGTCCGCCATCCCCGGACTCCCAAGGAGCGGCCCGAGGGGCTGGATGTGTAGGAGGGGAGTGGCCGTTTGCCTTCGTAGGGGCGGCCCCGTGTGGCCGCCCGGCCTTTGTTGTTTTCACGTGCCACGGGCTCTTGAGCCCGTGTTCGCCTTCGTGCCTTTGGCCCTGTGCGTTGACGTTGACGTGCATAGACATTGCGTTTGGTGGAGCCCACGCCGAACGGGAAACAGCGAACCGCAGAATGTCGAACAAGGAATGTCGAATCTCGAAGTGAGGCGTCCAAGTGGGTGCCGGCCCTTCGACATTCGGAGTTCCTTGTTCGATATTCTGCGGTTCGCCGTTGTTTGGTTTGTTCGTCGCCGGGGAACGCTCACGCCGCAGGCACGACCGCGGCACCGCTCTATAACTGTCGCGGCTCGGATCAAGAAAACCGCCACGTCAACGGCCGGGCGGCCACATGGGGCCGCCCCTACGCACCTCACGGCCGTTTCGGAATCAGAACGACCAGGAAGGTGGTGTCCTCGGCCGCTTCGTAGTTGTGGTCGAAGTGGCAGTCCCAGACGAGGGCCTGGCCGGCCTTCAGGTCGTAACGGCTCCCGCGGATCGTGACCTTCAGGTGGCCGTCCAGAACGTAGCAGTGCTCGTAATCGTCCTGGTGGAATTCCCCGCCGTACCCGCGGGCGCCCTTGGGCGCCGTGAAGTGGAAGACCCGCGTGCCGTCGATGTCGACGAAGCGGCACTGGGCGGTCTCCAGGAGCTGGGCCGTCTTCTCCTGGGCATGGACGGGATGCTTGCGTTCGGCCAGGGCCATCAGGTTGTGGGTCGCCAGGCCGAGCGCGCGGCTGATGCGGTCGAGGGTCCGCAGCTCGGGGTTGCCCTGGTTCCGCTCGAGCTTCGACAGGGCGACGTAGCTGACGCCGCACTTCTGGCTGAGCTCGCTGATCGTGACGCCTTTCCTCTGGCGGAGCAGCCGGAGGATCGAGAAGTCGTAGGCCATGTGCGCGCACCCCTATTCTGCGACGTCCCCCTTCGCCCGCGGCTGAATGCCGCTCGATGTGCCGTCTTCAAGGCCGCTTAGGAACCAAGACGATGATAAGGACCGTGTCCTCAATCGCCTCGAAGTTGTGGTCGAAGAGGCAGTCCCAGACGAGGGCCTGCCCGCCCGTGAGTTCGTAGTCGCTCCCCCGGATCGTGACCTTCAGGCGGCCCTCCAGGACGTAGCAGTGCTCGTAGTCGTCCTGGAGGAAGTCGGGCTCCGTCCCGTGGGCGCCTTTGGGGGCCTTCAGGTACAGGATGCGCGTGCCGTCCATGTTGACGAACCGGCAGGTGACCGTTTCAAGGATCGTCCGGACCTCTTCCTTGCACTGGACGGGATGCTTGCGTTCGGCCAGGGACATCAGGTTGTGGGTCGCGATGCCGAGCGCGCGGCTGATGCGGTCGAGGGTCCGCAGTTCGGGGTTGCCCTGGTTCCGCTCGAGCTTCGACAGGGCGACGTAGCTGACGCCGCACTGCTTGCTCAGCTCGCCGATCGTAATGCCCTTCCTTTTGCGGAGCGCCCGGAGGATCGTGAAATCGTAGGTCATGGGGCTGTCCTTGTCCTAGGGGCGGCACAGCCGTCCGAAGTGGCACTTGCCGCAGTCTTTCCGGTCGGCGGGCGGGTTGAAGCGCCCTGCCGCGATTCCTTCCAGGGCCTTGCGGGCGTCCGATTCCGCCCGGCCCAGGTCCTCGGCCGCCACCTCGTGCGTGACGGTGACGCCCGAGCCGGCGAAGTAGACGGACCCTCTTGCGATCGGCCGGCCGAGCCACCGTCCGGCCGCCAGCGCGTACAGGCCGAGCTGGAGGCGGTACGCCGCCGCGGCCTCGGGTGCGTCCTCTTCGGCGGGCCGGCTGCTCTTGTAATCGACCAGTTCCCACGCGCCGTCCGCGCCTTGGAACAGGAGGTCGATCTTGCCGCCGACCTGCGTATCCGCGACCTTCAGGACCAGCGGCATCTCGCGGTGGATGCCGTCCGGCGGCGCCTTGGCGAGCCTGCGGCCCAGGTCGGTCCGCCAGAACCGTTCGACCTCCTCGGCCACGCCGGCTGCCAGGCCCTTCGCATCCGCGCCGGGCGGCAGCGCCGCTTCCCGCACGGCGGCATCGGCGGCGCCGGCCACGACGTTGCGGTCGGGCGATTCCGCCAGCTCCATCGCGCGGTGAAAGAGGGTTCCCCTCTCGACCGGCGACAGTTCCCTGCGGGCGATGTGCTCCGACGCCTCGGGCGACTGGAGGCCGAGAACCTGTTCCCAGTGGAACCGCGCGCCGCAGTCCTGGTACGTGTTCAGCGCCGTCGCGGTGACGTACGTCGGCGGCTTGGCCGGCCGCGCCGGGGGAGCCACCTGGGCCACCGCCTTCGCGGCGCGCCGAGCGGCGGTGCCGGTCGAACGCTCATGCAGTCGCTGCCAGTCCACCCGCCCACCGACGAGAATGCCCTTGGGCCCCGCCCGTCGGCGTGTGCGGTTGACCGATTCGCGCAATGGCGCACTCACCCGCATCAGCATCATAGGCACGGAATCGACACTCAAGACGTGTTCGCCAGGTTCGGCCTCGGCCCTGAACCCCTGCAACAAGAGGTCGAGCCAAGACTCCCCATGTGGCAGATTATACCCCAAGTGTGAACTCAATATCAAATAATCTTTTGCGCGGGTCAACGCTACGTAAAGGAGGCGCCGCGACTCCTGTCGCTCGGCCTCGGCCGCAGCGGACTTCGCAAGCATCATGGCCGCGGAGGTCTGCGACTCGCCCTCTTCGTCGCGCATCCGGACGGCCAGGCCGGCGGTCGGCTCGGTAAAATACGCCGGAGTGCGGTTTTGCGAAGCATAGGAGACGTCCGGCACGACCACAATCGGGAACTCCAGGCCCTTCGCCTTGTGAATGGTCATGAGGCGAACGGTCTGGCCGCCGGGCGCTTCGATAGGCGCCTGTTCGGCTCGCATCTCGCTGCGCATGAAATCAGTAACATAGTTAATGAAATCGCCGAGGCCGAAGAGGCCCTTCTGCTCGAAGCGTCGCGCCAGGTCGGCCATCTGCCTGAGGTTGGCGTAGGCCCGGGCCCCGCCGAATCGCCCCACCGCCGAGGCGGCGTAGCCGGAGTCGAAGACCACGTGTTCGACGAGCGAGGCCAGGCCGAGCCTGTCCTTCGTGGCGGCCCACGCCGGCAGGAGCCGCGCGGCCCGGCCGAACGCGCGGCGATCCTCGGGGTTGACGTGCGCCGCCTCGGCCGCATGGGCGAGCGCGTCGAACATCGAGGGGCCGAGCCGTCGCAGGTGGTACAGCCCTTCGTCGCTCACCGCGAAGAACGGCGAGCGCAGGATCCCCGCCAGGTGCAACTCGTCCGACGGGTCGTCCAGCACGCAGAGGACGCTGATGACGTCGAGCACTTCCTGCTGCTTGTAAAAGCCCTGGCCCGCGACGACGTAGTACGGGATGCCCTGGCGCTCCAGCGCCTCTTCGTAGAGGTGCAGGTTCGACATGCGGCGAAAGAGGATCGCCACGTCGCCGTAGCCGGCCGGCCGCCACGCGCGGGCAGGCTCGTCCCAGACGCTCAGCTTGTGCCCTTCGATGAGTTCCTCGATCCGCGCCGCGAGGCCGCGAGCTTCCTCGATGATCCCGTCTTCGGTGACGCCCCGGACGCCTTCCGGCTTCTCGACGACGCACAATTCGGCGGCGAGGTCGTTGCGTTGCTCGTGTTTCCCCTCGACGGGCTCATAGAGGTCGCCCATAAGCGGCGCGAACAGGTGGTTGACGAGGGCAGCCGTTCCGGGGTTGAGGCGGAAGCTCTCCGAGAGGGCCTTCTGGCCGGCAGGGCCGACGCGGGCGAGCGCCGCCTGAAAGACCTCGAACTCCGCGCCGCGGAACCGGTAGATCGACTGTTTCGGGTCGCCGACGCCGAAGAGTGCCCCGGGCCGCAGCGGCCCCGGCTTGCCGCGCACCGGCGGCGAGGCCGCCAGGAGGTCCACGATCTCGAGCTGGAGGAGGTTGGTGTCCTGGAGTTCGTCGACGAGGATCGCGCGGTACCGCGCGCGGCAATCGGCGAGGACGCGCGGCTCATTCTTGAGGAGGTTCCGGGCGCGGATCTGGAGGTCCTCGAAGTCGAGGGCCGACTCCCGGGCCTTGGCCGCCTCGTAGGCGTCGATGGCCGCCCGCGCGGTGCGGAAGAGCGCGCGGGCCAGGGCCAGGTGCTCCCGCTCGACCGCCTCGACGAACTGCGGCGCCTGGTCGAGCGCCTCACGCATCGATTCGCGGAGGAACGTGAGCGCCTGCTTGGCGGCGTCGAACGCCTCGGCCGAGGGCCACGCCTTCGCGCTGCCGCCCCTCAAATTGATCGCGTCGGCGAGCGCCTGGGCTGCCGCAACGGCGAGGTCGGGCGTGCGAGGCGCCGCTAGGCGGGCGACCTGTTCGAGCGCCGTGGCGCGGGTCTGCTCGCGCCGGTCGGTCGGCCTGCCACTGTTGCCTTCGAGCGTGCGGACCGCCTCGCGGAACTCCGGCGCATCCACGGCCTGCCGGATCAGCCGGACGGTGCACTCGCCGGCGGCGTTCTTGAGATCGCGCAGGATTTCGTCGTCGCTGTGGGCGAAGGCCGGGGCCGCGACGCGGTCGAGGACCTCGCGTTTCTCCTGGACGATCTCGCCCAGAATCTCCCGCGCGGCTACGAGGTCGAAATGTTCCAGGACCTTCAGGAGGTCGGCGTTGTCGGCCTCCAAGAGCGATTCCATCGTGCGGCGAACGGTGTCTTCAAGGAGCAGGGCCGACTCGCCCTCGTCCAGCATCGCGAACCCCGGGTCCACGCCCGCCTCGATCGGATACCGCCTGAGGAGCGCCGCCGAGAAGCCGTGAATCGTGTCGATCGCGGCCGTGTCGACGCCCCAGTACCGCCCGAGCCAGACCTCCAGGGCGACGGCGTCGCCGCGCACTTCGTCGATCTTCCGGCGGCAGGCTTGGCGGATGCGGTCGCGCATCTCGGCGGCCGCCATCTCCGTAAACGTGATCGCCGCCAGCCGCTCCAGGCCGAGCTTCAGGTCATTCTCGAGGAACTGGATGTACCGCTCGACGAGGACCCGCGTCTTGCCGCACCCCGCGCCGCTCGTGACGCAGAGGCTCGTATGGAGATCCGTGACGATCGCCCGCTGGGCGGGCGTAAGCTTGTCGAGGCGGCTCATCGGGGGTTGCCGTTCGTTTCTTTTTCGTAGGGGCGGCCCCATGTGGCCGCCCGGCCTTTGACGTGGCCGTTGTTGTGCCTTTGCCGTTCGTAGGGGCGGCCCCATGTGGCCGCCCGGCCTTTGACGTGGCCGTTGTTGTGCCTTTGCCGTTCGTAGGG
>Ga0209777_10007206_pt1 | contig 12382 bp, 14 predicted proteins | sample FrelakmetHBP12HB_FD_187147 | JGI IMG/M metagenome (GOLD analysis project Ga0209777, IMG submission 187147) | Freshwater lake sediment microbial communities from the University of Notre Dame, USA, for methane emissions studies -HBP12 HB (SPAdes)... | ecosystem: Environmental > Aquatic >... | reverse complement strand
GCTTTTACTTAGCAGAAGCAGTTTCCATGTCCATTTCAGCGATGTCTTTAAGGCCCCTGACTAACAATGAGTCGAGAGCACCGTTAAGACGTGCGCTACCCCTAACCATGTTTTCATTTTGTTGCTTGCTGATAATCTTGTTATCTTGCATCATAGCTGTAAAATGAAGAGTTGGAAATTCTGCCAAGTTCTTGAAATTGGTGTTGGCAACACAATCCACGATGATGGGTTCCAATGTAGCTGACATAACTATTCTCCTTACTATTAGTGATTCAGATAGTACTACCAACATCAAAATAACGGTGTATTACACTTTTTTAGAATATCGATGTTTAGTAAAATTTAAACGCCCGTGGTGTTAAATTAAGTATGGAAATACACTTTGGAGGATACTATGCCGATAACGCTACAAGCTTCTTTTAAGAATTTAGTGATATCTAAATATACGGATTGGGATAATATTTGGGTGCATTACACAAAAGAGCCCTACATTAAAATTAATCCCCAAGCAATGCATCGAGATCCTGCCGGTATTTATTTATTTCCAAATAAGTTTGAAACGGCTCCGTTGTGGCAAAGCTACCCATACAAATTTATTGTTGAGGTTCCTAAGAATCTGAAAGTATTAGATTTTTCTTTACTCAGTAGAGAGGATATGCTGGAACTAGCGAGAAATGTTTGTAGTAAGGAGATCGGCGAGGAGTATACCAATCTAATTTTGAAAGGAGATCACTTTCTAAGTAACGGCTGGGAAATCATGTGGATGCAATACCTGGGTAGATCGGGGGAGTTTAATAAAAAATTTAGAGACTTAGGATATGATGCGATATTTGATGATACCCGGACTATTCACAGCTCAGAAATACAGCTACTGTTATTAAATCCTAGAAAAGTAAAAGTGATCGAGATGATTAAGAAGACAGATTCTGGCTACAATGATGTGCTTCTGGTTATGGATTATGTGGAAGAGTTGTGCGAAAACTATGGAAAAGTGACGGTTAAAAAACCTAAGAAGAAAACTAAATACGGCGAAGAAAAGCTTGAGGGGTCTATTTTGGTAGAGCAGGGGGACAAATACGTAGATCTTGGGATAGCCGCTGAATACTATCCGGGCTCGAAAGCTAAAGAAGCGCCACCCATTGCTATACATGTAACTAAAAAATACTCCCACCCTGATATAGGAATGGGAGCAGGGGCTACTTTTAATAGAAGTAAAAGGAGTTTTTCAGAGATAGAAAAAGATATCACTTGGCTACTTAATAAGGTATTCCGCTAAATTAATTTATCGCCATCAAACTTCTCAAAAAACTGAGTAAACTTCTCGATAATCTCATTGGATTTATTTAAGTTAGTCTCTAGTGTGGTTAGTCTCTCTGAATATGCTTGATGATCTTTTTGTCGATTCGTTTTAAGGTCATCCATTTGCTTCGAGAGCACCGTAACTTGTTTCCCTATGTTTTGTATCTCCTGGGAGATTACCGAGACTATGGGGGCCGCTGGGGGGGCTACAGACGTAACTGGTTTAAGTTGAACTTTCTCGGGGGATGTTAATAAAGCCGCCATAGTCGCCATAACCTTAGCATCAACCGCAGTAGCGATCTCACTCAATAGAAAATCCCGCATCTCTGTTTTCATTACTTCGAACTTTTCGTTCATCGTTCCTTTAGCGATACCGTTAAGGTATGCGCTATACTTATCCATTTTCACTTCTACTTTTTTCTGAGATGAATCGAAATTTTCCATCTGTCCGTGTAACCGATTTATTAGCGCATCAATCTCTTCTAGTTTTTTATGACCAAACATTGTGTAACCCCTTAAAGTTATTTACGTATACCCGTGTAATACATTTCAATATCATTAAGTTTTACCGCAAATTACCGAAGAAGGCTAGTATTAAAACGAACCGTAGTTGAAAAAAAATAAATTTATCAAAGAAAATGATCTTAAACGTAACAGCTTGTGTAGCGGGTAATTAACAAAAAGATAAAATATTACGAATCTTTAGACACCCTAAATACGATATTTACCACAAAGAATTCAAGACATACCCCTATTTTTAAAAAGTGCAACACACAACGTTATCTTTTCTATGTGATCGATCACTTTTCAATTTCAAAGGAGCATGTATGAGTGACACATTAGAATCGAATGTAGTGGACAGCGTAGCGAATACGAACTTCAAGAATCTCGGTGAATTTCCCAGTCTGCATTTCCAGTCGATGTTGGAAGACAACCGCATCATTGCTAAGCAGATGAACGAAAACCTCGTAAGGGGCAGCGCACGTTTGAATGGTGCTCTGGACAGCCTAATCGTTCGCGGCGTCAAGGACATTGCCGAACCAGACATGGAACAAGCAATGGCACAAGTGAAGCTTGGAACGGGTGTAGACCCACAATCGCAGGGATTCCTCCTATCTCAAGCCGTGGCACAATTGGCTGCTGCTGTTAGTGGAATTCAGCAGTATGCAAAGATTGCGCAAACTACATCTCCCGTTACTGGCTGAGTCAAATAGGGAAGTTTGAAAATCGAACAGGGATGTTTGAGGTAAGGGCTCTTTAAAGAGCCCTTATTTTTTGTACTACGATTATAGTTTTAACATTAGAAGGTTGATGTTTGTTTACCGACTCACAAAGCATTCCAAAATCGATAACAGGAAAACCCTTAATAGATTTTTTAGCTCTCGCTTGCCACAAAGAAAAATAATAAGTATCCTTCATAAAAATAAGTTTCCTAGGGCGCATATACCTATAGCCTATAGGCCGCACATATCGCCTTCTTCGTGGTGTTATATAGTAGAATAATTTGTAGTTAACCATACTTTAAAAGTATGGTTGTATAAAAATAAACACCGCTTGTTCGTTTTGCGTGATACCCCAATGAATTATTTGTGCTGTATAGGAACCCCTCATACTAAAATCAAAATAGCGTTGATTATCTTTTCCAATGTAGCCTATCTTGACCCCACTTACCCATACGGCAATAGCGTTACAATCAAATGGATTGGTAGGTTCTGGTACTATATTTATTTCCACGTTGGATATACTACCATCCAGCACTTCCCTCATCAGTTGCCGTAAATAATAGGCACGGTCGGGCTCGGCATTCATCCCCACAACAGGAAAACAAAGATTTTGAGTATTCAACTTAAGCAGGCCCTTACGTTAAGGTTAGATGTGATATATTCTGTCCAGTTAGTAGTAAAAGGTTGCCCATACTTACGTTTTAAATATTTTTTTGCATATCTACACAGGGAAGGAAATTTATTAGTATCTAATGTATGTTCTTCTGCCCATTTTTCAAACTCGGGGTTATGGTCTAATAGTATCTGAAAGTATTCTTTTATTATTTTTTTAGAACTTACCTTCGATAGTATCTCAGACACAAATACTTTATCCTCAATACTTTCTTCGGCAGTCAATACTTCCCAACCATATTTAGCATCAGCAAAGTCAATTACAGTAGCTTGGTACTCGGTATTTTTATCGATACTGTTTTGCAAGTCTGTAATGGCAGTAGAATACGTTTCTTTATCTTTATCTTTTGAAACCATCATTTTATTTTTTAAAGATTTTATTTCCTTATACGTAGTATCCGATGATCCTGTAATACGTTTACGCTTACCACGGGTATGATAGCTTAAAAGAGTATTTATATGATTATTAATAGCCATGTCTACATAATGCTTGTTAGCGAATGCCTTAGGGTCTAAATTATAAATTCTCACTACAGAAAGAAGTATTTCTTGTGTACAATCTTCAATATCCATAGATGGATCATTTTTCAAAATAAAATAAAATTTGTTTACTTTAGAACGAACATACTTCTGTAATAAATTATAATTTTTAACCCAACTCTCCTTGCCCACGCATACATCAAATACGGGGTAACTAGTATTATCATAATCTTCGGTAGACTTTTTAATACTGTCAATCTCAATAATAGTAAGATGTTTGAGACAAAAAGAAACATCCCGCGCCACATCCTTGTTAGCTATAGAGTTACCTCTAATAGTATTTATTACTGCGGGATATAATACTCGAAGTAAATAATATGAAATATGAATATAGTCATTTTGAAACCGATCTATTTCAGAACGTAAACCTAATTTTGAAAACATACTCTTAAGTGCAAATGTTTGTTTCCTACGAGAACCCACTTTTAGAAAATACCTTACTACTTCCTTTGTTAATTTTTCCTCCAAAGAATCATCATTCAAATGTAATTCATTAATAAACATTTTTACTTTACTTGAAAACGATATAAACTTCTCTTGAGATATTAATGTTTCCATAATTACCGCCACTAAAATATAAAATAATAATTAATTTTTTACTAAAATTTTACTAAAAATAATCTAAAAATGATTACTAGAGCATCTACCCGTATACGTAAAATGTCAATAGTATTTTTCGCATTGCGTCAAAAATTTAATTTGAGTGATTTTTGGATAAGAAAAAAGGATGGGAATATTTCTACTCCCATCCTTTCGATATTGAAACCCGACTTATTTGCGCCAAACGCTCTTTAGTTGCTGTTTGTACTCAGTTGTATCCATCACGAGTTCTTTGTTTACTACGAGTGGACTGCTGCCTGTCATACTTGCTACTACGCTGGCTTGTGCCAGTCTTTCGCTAAGTGTTGCAGGAGAGGCATTCTCTAACTCCGAAGTTACTTGGTGCTCAATAGCTGAACCGTGGGATATAGCCGCTGCAATCTCTTTTCGAGCGTCAGGAGTCAAATTCATGTACTCCTCAGACTTTTCAAAAAGCGCATTGAAGTAGGGTGCTGAACCTTCTGCAAAAGATTTCTCAACCACTGAAATAGCGGTCTGCTCAGGTAGACCTACGGTACGTAGGTTAGCGAACATGTGTTCCTTCAATGGATTGCCCATATCGGGATAAAAGTTCTTAGATAACCCGGCAGAAACGATATTGATACAATTTCGGAAATCTTGTTTGAAAGTAGCCAGCAGTTTCTTACGTTCTACATCAAAAGACGCTTGAGCTTCGTTTTGGAAGCGGGTAGCAATCTCTTTGTTACTGGTGTAGTTGGACCAGAACTCGGCTTTAACCTTATTCATGGTTGGAACAAAACCTGTTTTTTCACAATGGATCATAAGATCTTTAGCATAATCATCCGAGCAAAACACCGCACGAATTTCATCCGGGTGCATTTGATTTTTCAACTGAATGCGAGCAGTTGGGATACCAGCTACTGCAACATTCCATACTGGGTTTTCAGTTTCTTCACCATAAAGAGCCATATCGATATCTTCTTTACGTATACTAGCCAATGCGGCTAATGTCGCCAAAGGTTCAAATTTCATGGCGGCCATTTCGGCTGGTTGAGAAGGAACAGGATTTACTTTTTCTTCTGTAGTCATAGTAGCTTCCTCTGGCTTCTTTCCATCCTTAGGTTCTTCTTTTTTAGGTTCTTCACCTTTTTCTTCTTTTTTCTCGGCCTTGGGTTCTTCTTTTTTCTCATCTAAATCAGCGTCATCTTCACATTTTTCTTTTTCAATTTCTTTTTCTTTTTCAGATTTAGCCTTGCGCTGTGCTAATTTTTGTTTTTTATTAATCATAGAAAGAACCATATCAAGGTCGTAATATTCTTCTTCATCTTTTTCTTCAGGCAATCCGACATTAACATCAGAGTCTTCTTCGTGATATTCACCATAATCATCAACATCACTTTCTTTCGGCTCTGTCGGCTCCGCCTCTTCTTTCGGCTCTACCTCTTCTTTAGCAACCATATTTACATCTTGCTCATCATAAGCGGGAGCCCCTACGTTGCCTTCTTCGGCGGCTTTAGCTTCTTCCATCGCTTGCATAATACTATCCAAGCTAATTAGATCCTCATCGCCCTTTTTTTCTTCTTTTACTTCTTTCACTTCTTCTTCCGCCTTAACCCGATGTTTTGCAGTTGCATCATCTCGTTGTTGAAGGATAGTTGTGCGGATTGCACTCTTAATTTTTCTTGTTCTTTCCGTCATGGTCTTTTCTCCATTAAATTGATTAGTTGCTTCAGCAGTAGTAACTTCCTTACTACAAGCACAACAGTAAAACTTGCCAAGATCACCGAGAGGGTAGTCTGACATTAATCCAGCCTTACAGGATTTGCACACAGTCTTAAAAACCCCTGCTTCTGAAGTAACCTTGGAGAATTGATCTTTAATTTCCTCGGCAGAAATTTCTGCGATCATTTCCATAGGTTTGCCAGATGCAGGAGAGTACACCACATTCTTTTTGGCTGAAATCATATCAAAATCATAATCGGAATCATGATACTGACCATAGCTACATCCAGAAGCCGGGTCGGGACCATAATACCAAAACCAACTCCATGGCTTGACAGGGTCTAAGCTGGCGGGCTTTTGTAATATTGGATTATACTTCCACCAAGATACAACTCGTTGAGACACGTTGTCCCCTTCACCATGTCATTCCCGTTTCAAAAAATAAATTTTAATCGTGGATCGGGAATTACATATAGGTCATCCACCTTTATGACCCTTACGTATTCAAAATTAAGACTGTTTTGGTTTTTTCTATCCCCAAAGTGGTAAATAAGATAAAGAGTAAAAATAATTTTAGAAAATATAAAGGGACGATCATGACCCTAGAACGAATATTTCCAAATTGTACTAGCTACGATTGCCCGCTAATAGAGTCCTGCACTCTAACTGCGACTAGAATAGAACGCAGTATATATCATGCCCAAAAAGATCCGATAGACATTCTCATTATCGGAGAATGCTCATCATTACATGATATGCTTTCACAGAAAGCTTTTTCGGGTCCTGAAAAAAGACTCATTGATGAAGTTGTCGCTAAAGAAATTCCCGAGGCCACTATCGCATATTCCTCCTTAGTAAGGGGGTGTCATTTAGACACTACGGGGGTATACAATCCACAAAGATTATCGCCCAAGAAACTATCTTTCAATGATCTCAGCCGCGCTCGCAATATCGGTATTTCCAGTCATCCGTGTAAAAAACATATTATTAGCCTATGCCTTCCCCACTTACTTAATGATATACTTCAATTACGCCCTAAACTTATTATATCCTTAGGGGTTAGCGTAAAAGAAACTCTGTTCCCAAAAGAACAAAAAAGTTTACTACAACTCATAAATACTTATCGAAGTTTAACTGTCGGAAGTATGACAATACCAGTTAGGTTTATGTCTAGCATTATCTCCGTCCTCAATAACCCCTCTAGCCAAAAAACATGGAAAGCACAAATAGGCGCTTACTTCTCTAATAAAACAGCCGTAGCAGATACTAAAATGGGAAGCACCTATATCTTAAGAAATTTCGATGAAGCTGTTCAGTATCTTAGGAGCTTAAAAGAAATAGAAAATGATATCTCTATTGACTGCGAAACAGCCAACCTTAATAAAAAATATGGTAACAAAATAGCTACTATCCAATTTGCTGAAACAGATAATAACGGAGTAGTGCTGCCCTTCAACCACCCCGAGAGCCCCTTTACCCCTGAAGAAATTGAAAAACTAAGAAAAGAACTCTACGATCTTTTTAAAACCCCCAGTAAGATTAGATCATGGGTAGGCCATAACCTTAAATTTGAATGTAACATTTTCCATTCTATCATAGGTACCCCCCTAACCTCCGCCCCTATTTATGATACCATGGTAGGAGCCTATCTACTCGATGAAAATCGAAGGGAGCGGGCTTCTGACTTCAGATACGGTATATATTCACTAAAGCAACTAGCCTACGACTATGTTAACTGGGATGGCTATGATAAAGGTATTTTAAAAGAACGGGCCGAAGGTAATCTATTTGATTTAAAATTAGATGACCTTGCCGCATACGGCAGCATGGATGTATACATAACTCGAAGGCTTATGCACGCTCAAATTGAGATTGCCAAAGAACAAAATTATTTAAATCAACTTACGAACCTAATGACTTACTTATATAGCCCTATAATCCTTTTATTTAGTGATATTGAAGAAAATGGATTTTATGTAGATAGATCCGACCTACGTAAACTAGTAGCCCCCGAGTCTATTCTACTTAAAAGCATAGAAGATATTACTAAAAAATTACTAGAAATCCCGGAAGTACAACGAGCAAACGATATTCTGCTAATGGGTCAAAATAAAAATAAAATTCAACCTCTCGGTAGAAAACCATGGATTTTTGATTTTAGTAAAGATGCCCACCCCCTAGTCCTTTTCTTCGATGTATGTGGATTACAAAAGGGAATAATCGGTAAATCGGGTAACGCTTCAGTAGATGCAAAATGGCAAGAACAAAACAAAGACCATCCACTAGTTAAAATATTTATGGAGTGGTCCGCTACACGTCATCTATACGATACTTTCGCTAAAACACTTTACGATAGAATAGACCCGCAAAGAGATGATGTCGATTGCAATACGGATAGTCGCATTAGACCCGACTTCAACTTAACTAAAACAGTTACAGGTAGAATAGCCTGCGAGCGCCCCAACCTCCAAAATATCCCACGAGCAGATACCCCCGCTAAAAAAGCTATAAAAAATATATTTAAAGCCCCGCCTAAGAATTATTTAGTGCAACTGGATTACAAAGCTAATGAAATTAGATGGGTCGGTATATTGGCTCAGGACGATAATCTCGCTAAAGCTATTTGGCAAGGAAAAGAGATGATGGATCTTTACCGTAAAAATCCATCAGAAGATCTTCTTAAGAAAGTAGATACCTATGCGGATATCCATAAACAAACTGCTGCTATGGTATTTAATAAACCTATTGAAGACGTTACGAAAGATGAAAGACAAATTTCTAAAGCAGTCGTATTCGCAATTCTCTATGGTTCTACTACTAGAGCGGTCGCTGAGGCCCGAGGCAAAACCGTAGAGGAAGTAGAAAGATGGTTTGCACAATTTTATGAACGCTTCCCTAAAATAGCTAACTGGAAACACAGAATAGAAAAGCACGTTCAGGACTTTGGTTACCTCGAAGCACCCCACGGCAGAAGACGCCATTTACCCATATTCGATCTATATCGAGATGATCAAAACCGCTATAACGAAAATTTAGTACCACGGGAATATAAAAGTAAAATAGCTACCGCACTACGCCAAAGTGTTAATTCCCCCATACAGGGAATAGCTAGCGACAACGGTATGTGCGGGGCGGCTCTCTTCGCTAAGTACATAAGGGATAATAACAAGCCCTGGATCATCTGTAACGCCGTTCACGACAGTTGTGTGTTCCAAGTACCCCAAAGTCCTTACGATGAGCTAGACAAGGCCCTAGACGCCGCAGAGTACTGGTTTACGACAGGGGTTATGGAATACATGGTAAAAGCCTTTAACATTAATTTCAATCTCCCCTTAGAGATAGATTTTGACATAGGTGTGGGTGGCTGGGGTGATTTAGTAAAATGGAATTTCTCTAAGGCGGAATTGGCGGACTTGAAACAACGGTTGACTACTTTGAAATGATACCCTACACTGGAGCAGAGTAATCATTAAAAGTGAACCGGAGGTGAATAACCATGCATGTCGTGCTAGGTGCGGGAAATTTGGGGTGTAGTCTTATTGAAGAGTTAATGCGAAGGAAAATCCCGGTAAAGCTATTCTCCATTACGATTAATAACTGGAAGTACCCCCAGTCATTAGACCCCATTTTAAAATTAAACCCCGACCACATTTGGGTTTGTCTGGGCTCTATTCATAATGATCACTTACAAACATGGGATACCAATATCCGCTTAACTTTAGAACTTCTTCAAAAGACTAGGCCGCAAACCATACTTCATTTTTTCTCAACTGTTATGGTAGTAGATAAAGAGTTATCTAGGATTAAACGACATATGGAAGAGATTATCTTTGAATCGAAAAGACCTAATACTAACGTGTATCGTATTAGCCACGTATATGGTAAGTACAAACCCTATAAGAGTCTGCCTTATCTAATCCATAAAAATAGAATCAGGGTAGCTAAAGAAACTAACAATATGATCTGTCCAACCCCAGCCGATTGGCTAGCGAAAGAAATCATATATAAAACTTTGGATAAAATAAAGTTTGATTCAGATCCTAGTAATACTAGAGCATATATCGCAATCCCTTCCGATACAATATCTTTTGAAAGTTTTAAAAACTTTTTGATCGAGGGCACGGCGGAAGTTAAAAGTGAAAAAAATAATCAATTTAACCATTACTCCACTCTAAATTATAACGCCCCGTCGTGGTTAGATTTATGGCAAGAACGGAAAATAGAATGGGAAAAATATGCAAAAAATTCAACCCCACAAATGTCTGACGGAACCGGAAGTGTACCTACAAAACTTTTGGATACCTAAAGAAGGCCATAACATAGTCTATCAGGATATCAAGTATACCATAGAAGAAATAATTGAGGGCGCTCAAGCTAAGTGCAAAGACTATGATCGGATAGTATGGCTCCAAGACATTGCGTGGAAACCTGAACTATCGGATATCGATGAAATTGTAATGAGACTAGGTGGCACCATTACCGGTGACAAAATATGTGTCTCGATAAAAAATAAAAGAAGCTATTTTGTAAGACCAGATACCCTACCGGAATATGAAAAAGTTGTTCGCCAAATTAGGGTGTATACAGCTATGCGGGGAGCTAAGTTATCATGACAGATCAAATCATAGATCAATTTATTAATTGGTTAGATACCACTAACGCTTGGAAACTTTTCTTTGAAACCCTCAGTAAATACAACATACGGTTTAAGGGATACCCTGCTTTTGAAATGTCAGATTACTTTAAAATAATAGATAGGGTGGAACCAAATAGCCACTATGTGTTTTTATCGGTGGATACCAAATCGTTAAGCGCCAAGGCTATCGAAGATTCGGTTAAAAATGCAGAGGGCGTGTCCTATTTTACTCACGCAGGTATCGTATTTTTAAATGGGGATCGAAATACTAGTGTTATGCAAGTCAGAGACACTGGTTTTGTAGAACAACCGTTACTCGATTTATTGAAGAGTGTAGATTACTTTTGTGTAGTTAAACTTCCAATACTCGAAGGCAAAGAAGATCTAATCGATAGTCGTATCCAAGACTTTAGAAACAGGACTAGTTCCATTCAATATGACTGGCAAATGCAACTAGACAATGACCCCAATTTAATTTACTGCTCGGAATTAGTGTATGATGTTTTTAAGGATACTGTGGATAATCCCAATTTTAAACCAAGGGTAATGATGGGTAGGGATGTATTTGATCCCGATATACTGCTGGGGTGCGGGGAAATAATCTACTGTAACCACCCCGACCTAAAAAATATTTAATATGGCTTTTTAAAGTAGTGTGTGATAAAATAGCTAAATTACAAATAACAAAAAAAGGGGATAAAAAATGTTACTAAAATTTACTTCGGAATCAGGAGAAAAGGTGGCGTTTCATTGCAGCTCTGTACATTTTGCAGTTGAACATGAGTTAAGGGATGGAACTATGGGTACCCAGATTATCGATGTTTCACACAAGGTTGTTATTACCGAATCGTTGGATACTGTTATTAATACGGTTAATGCTGTTGAAGGACAACAAACTCCAGTGAACCCACCCACTACATCCACTCGTACCTAAAAACACATAGCTATACTACCGAAAGATTCGCTGCCGCTTTCTTCTTACTAGCTAATTCTGTTTCGGTCGCCATCTTCTCTAGAATAGTCCTAAAGGCTTTATCTTTGGGTACCGCCTCTTGCAGAGAAACCCTCTCTACCAATTCCCGCAATTTGGGGCTGTGTAGTAAATTATTAAGTTGTTCTTGAATAAATTTATTCACAGTCTCATTACTTAATATCTTATCAGGCTGATCCGCAGCAGTAACTAAACGCCGTAGTGCCATGATTAAAATCCTCTGGTTGTTATCCATAGCAAAAACTCCTTTTGCATATTCATAGTAGTAAAGTAACGAAATATTTAAAAATTATATAGTAAGGATTCTTAGTACCGCTTATCTTGTTTTTAAGCTATTTATTAACATTCTTTATCATGGCATAACTCATTAAAATCCCATCGCCCGTAAGTTTCGTAGGTTTAGCAACAAACTACAAAACTACCAATCTCTGCATCTAAAAACTAATCCTCCTTAAGAAATTAACAACTTTTTCATAATCTTTATGTAGTTATTTCAGCCATTACGGGAATAAAGTAGAACAGGACTAAAGTCTACCAAAAAATATTCCGACAAAATATCTATACCAACCAAAAGGAGGATAGGTATGAAAACAGCAAAGAAAACAAAAAAGAAAATACCCACCTCACATCGAGGACCCGGAAGGCCAAAAAAGCCGCAAGCATTGAAGTCCCACGTAGCTGAAAAAATCGAAAAGAAAAAACCCGGTAGACCTAAAAAGATCGTTGCCACCGCCACCC
>Ga0209777_10007205_pt1 | contig 12382 bp, 8 predicted proteins | sample FrelakmetHBP12HB_FD_187147 | JGI IMG/M metagenome (GOLD analysis project Ga0209777, IMG submission 187147) | Freshwater lake sediment microbial communities from the University of Notre Dame, USA, for methane emissions studies -HBP12 HB (SPAdes)... | ecosystem: Environmental > Aquatic >... | reverse complement strand
CCTGACGAGCACAAACTGGGGGTCCGCTACCGCATCGACGGCATACTGCATGAGACGGTCTCACCTCCCAAGTACCTGCAGGCGGCACTGATTTCCCGCGTCAAGATAATGGCCAACATGGATATTGCGGAAACGCGGGCACCGCAGGACGGCGGGTTTCAGATAAACGCTGATGGCCGGACCATTGAGTTTCGCGTTTCAAGCTTTCCCACCATATACGGGGAAAATATTGTGCTGCGCATTTTGGACCAGTCAAAGAGTGTCCTGAGTCTTGAGGACCTGGGATTCTCGCCCGACATCCTTGAGCGGTATCAGAAACTGCTGGCCAGCCCCTACGGCATCATACTGGTGACCGGCCCGACGGGGAGCGGCAAGACCACGACACTCTATGCCGCGCTTAATTCCATAAACAGTATCGATAAAAATTTTATCACCATCGAAGACCCGGTTGAGTACCGGCTCCCGCATATCAGGCAGACGCAGGTCAATCCAAAAGCAGGGATAACGTTTGCCAGCGGCATGCGCTCCATATTGCGCCAGGACCCCGATGTTATTATGGTGGGCGAAATGCGTGATGTGGAGACAGCGGAAATGGCCTTTGAGGCAGCGCTGACCGGGCACCTGGTGTTCAGTACCCTGCATACCAATGACGCGGCAGGAGCGCTTGCCCGGCTGCTGCACCTGGGAATCGAGCCGTTTCTCGTTGCTTCATCTACGATTGCGGTTCTGGCGCAGCGCCTGGTAAGGGCCATTTGTCCAAATTGCAGGGCGCCCTATACGCCATCCCCGAAGCTACTGCAGGGATTTAATCTAAAGGAAGACACGGCGCGGGAATTCTATCGAGGGAAAGGCTGCAAAGCGTGTCGCAACACCGGCTACCGGGGGCGCAGCGGGATTTACGAACTTATAGCCATGAATGAAGAGATACGGAAACTGATTCTTGAAAATGCTTCAACAACTGCTATCCGTGACGCTGCCCGGCGCTCCCAGCAGATGAAGTCATTACGGGAAGACGGGCTGGCAAAGGTTCTCAGGGGTCTTACCACCCTGGAAGAGGTGGATCGCATTACTTTTGAAGATTGATGCACGTATACTGCGATCCTGCCCGGCCGTTCATAAATCCTGTAAAGCCTCTTCGGCAGATTCCCTCAGGTCACTGTCTGCAGTGGTCATAGCAATGATCCGCAGTTTGCTTTTAAGGCCCTCCTGTATATTGAGCGGCTCTTCATGAGCCATATTCTTCAGAATGGCAATAGCCCGCTTGACAACCGTAAGGTCTTTATAATCCAGCAGGAGAAACAGCGTACTCCAGTCATCAGGCAGGTCATATGTGGCAAGATATTTCTTAACCGCCGCATTAAATTTTTTTGTACCCGAATATTTATGTATTTCTTCATGGGCGAGAGCATGTTCCTTGGAAGCCTTTTTTCCCTTGAAAAGATTTTCTACTTCCTTGAGATACTGTTTCTGCGCCCACACTGCTTTTGCTGACTTTGGCCGGTATGCCGGCTGGTCCTGGGATAGATGCTTGCTGCGATCTTTTTTTCGGTCACGGTCCCGCCAGCTCGGTCGTTCCCTCTCGTCATCATCTGCATGCATAGCGTACTCCTTACAGGGTTTTCATCTTCCTGAAAACTGCGGTTTTCGTTTTTCCAGAAACGCCTTCATCCCTTCCTTCTGATCAGCAGTGCCAAACAAGCTGCTGAAAACTTTTGTCTCCAGCCTGCATCCCTCGGACAGGTTTTTATCCAGACCTTCATGGATTATTTTTTTTGCCATGGACAATGCCAGTGGACTTTGTTCACTTATTTTTTGTGCCAGCAGCATAACCGCATCCATGAGCTGCTCATGGGGTACTACCCGGTTGATGAGGCCGATCTCACAGGCCGTGCGGGCGTCGATAAGCGTACCGGTGAATATCAACTCTTTAGTATGAGCTGTTCCTATAAGACGGGCGGCACGCTGTGTTGCTCCCCAGCCGGGGATTACCCCAAGGATTGTTTCCGGCAGCCCGAATTTAGCCAGTTCCGAAGCTATGCAGATATCACAGCTCAGCACCACTTCAGTACCACCGCCCAGGGCATAGCCGTTGACCGCCGCAATAACCGGTTTTTTCAATGTCTGGATGGTATTCATGACCCGGTGTCCCAGCCTGGAATAGGCGCGCGCCTGTGCCGGGGTCTTGGTATCCATTTCCGCAATGTCGGCGCCTGCTATAAAAGCCCTGCCGGTACCGGTAAGAATAATTACGCGCACCCGTGTATTTTCCTCTAATGCCGTTACCGCATCTCCGAGCTCAGTTACCGTTTCAGTATTCATGGCATTGAGCACTGCAGGGCGATTAAAGGTGACAATAGCGATGGTGTCTTTAATCTCAACTAATAAGTTATGGTACTGCATTACCGGTTACTCCTGTTCGACAATAAGGCTCACTGCTTCGGCGCCACCCAGGCAGAGCGATGCCATTGCTCTCCGGGCATTGCGTTTTTTCATAGCGTAGAGCAGCGTCACCAGCACCCGGGCGCCGCTTGCTCCGATGGGATGGCCGAGGGCAATGGCCCCGCCGTGCACATTCAGTTTTTCTTCGGGGATGCCCAGTTTCCTCATAACGGCAATGGTTGAGGCAGCAAAGGCCTCATTAACTTCATGGAGATCAATATCGCCGATTGTCATCCGCGCTTTTTTCAAGACCCTGGGGATTGAAGCTATCGGCGCGACCAGCACATCTTCCAGGGGAACGCCTGCTGCTCCCTGAGCCCCAACCCGCGCCATGGGCTGGATGCCGAGTGACCGGGCTTTTTCCCGCTCCATGAGCACCATGGCGGCAGCGCCATCGCTTATCTTAGAAGCATTTCCGGCGGTCACTAATCCGTCTTTATTAAAAGCCGGTTTTAAGGCTGCCAGAATTTCCATGGTTGTTGCCCGGGGGCCTTCGTCGGTATCCACGACAGATTCACCACCCTTTTTTTTGACCGTCACCGGAATAATCTCTTCCTGAAACAGTCCGGTATTAATGCTTTCCATGGCTCTCTTGTTGGAGAGGAAGGCGAACCGGTCCATATCTTCCCGGCTGACAGCAAATTTTTTGGCCACCAGTTCAGCTGTATAACCCATGTGATAATTATTAACTATATCAAGCAGCCCGTCGTGTACCATCCCGTCAATCAGGGGCCTGTTTCCCATCCGGTATCCGAAGCGGGCGTTTTCCAGATAGTAGGGAGCGTTGTTCATGCTCTCCATGCCGCCGGCCACAACCACTTCAGCATCGCCGCAGGCGATAGCCTGTGCCGCAAGCATTACGGCTTTGAGCCCTGAGCCGCAGACCTTATTGACCGTGAGGGCTCCTGCTGTCATCGGCAGAGAAGCGCGAATCATTGCCTGGCGGGCAGGGTTCTGGCCCAAGCCGGAAGGCAGCACGTTGCCCATGATAACCTCATCAACGTCTGCAGGATCAATGCTGCTTCGCTTCACGGCTTCCCTGAGTACAATGCTTCCCAGCTCTAAAGCGGAAAGCTCTTTTAAGGCACCATCAAAATTTCCAATCGGCGTTCGCACAGCACTAACAATAACAACATCTCTCATGGCAGCCTCATTAACAAATCAATCATTTCTGTGACTCTAAATCCTGTCCAGGGGAATATGTTAAGATTTTTTCCTGACGCCTGACAGGATATAGTATGGGTACTTAGATACCAAAATGATTTTATGGTTACTGTTTAGGGGGGACAAGTGCAGAAAATGCTATCTAATGCAGGATACAAAAACGCTAACATAGCTCATTTCCAGTGTCAAGAATATTATAATGAATTACGTAGCGCCAACTGCTTGTATTAATTGGGTATTGAGACGATGCCAAGCAAAACCATAAAATAACTATAGAATTTTATTAATTATTTTTATATAATATTGCTTAGCCTTATAACAGACAGGTTTGTAATTATTTCTCCTGAATATAATAATGAAAGTTAAATCGAGATATTGGAATAATAAAAATATTTAGTAATAGTTTTTTAACTAAAGGAATGTTTCGTGCCTTTCAATTGGTAGCTATGATTAACATAGAAGGGAATTATAATAAATGATTAAAAACCAACGTGGTTTTAGTCTCACGGAATTGATGGTGGTTGTAGGTATTCTCGGTATAATGGGATTAATTGCAGTTCCAACGTTAGTAACTGCACTCCCCGGTTATCGCCTCAAGAGCAGTGCCAGAGAGTTATGCTCCAATATGCGTAAAGCCCGCTCCCTTGCTGTTAAACAGAACCAAGAAGTGACCATAAAATTCTGGACTGAAAATAATACCTATACGATTGAGCGTTTAGGTATTAAAATTAAGCCCGATTATCCCGAGCCCATAAAATTACCCGGCGGCGTTACCTTTGGACATGGAAATGCAACAAAGCCGGCGGGAACATCTTTACCGTCTGACGGTATATCATTTGTTGATGATAGAGTGACTTTTACTACCCAGGGTTTAATTAGCGGGGTTAATGGGTATGTTTACCTGCAGAATGCAAAAGGTCAGGCATATGCTATTACGGCAACAACTTCCGGCAGTATACGCATGCGTCAATGGGCAGGCAATGACTGGACGGGTCAATAACCAACTGGTTTATATTAACATTAACAAAACAGACTAAAGAAACATGAGCAATCTGCTTCCCTCACATTCATGCAGCAGGGGTTTTACCCTTCTCGAGTTAATTATAGCGGTAGCTATTTTCGGCATTGCCTCTGCAGCCATCTACTCCACCTATCAGCATCAGCAGGACTCATACCTTATTCAGGAACAGGTTGCTGATATGCAGCAGAATCTGCGGGCAGGTATGTATTTCCTGACCCGTGGCATTAAGATGGCGGGCTATGATCCCACGGAAAAAGCCGGGGCTGCTGCGCATAAAGCAAACTCAGCAACAAAAGCCGAGTTTAAATGTGCGGTTGATGAGGATAGAGATGGCAAGATTATTAATGCTGAAATAATACGTTATGCATTAAAAGAAGGTAAAGTGGGAAGAGCGGATGGCGCCGGCGGCTTGCAACCGTTCGCTGAAAATGTTGAAGCGTTAGAGTTTTTTTACCATCTTGCGGATGGCACCACTGCAACTGACCCTGCAAATCCCGCTGATATTCGATCGGTTGATGTTTCACTGCTGGTGCGCACTCAATATCAGATAAAAGGTCATAGAGATACCATATCGTATTTCCCTGCTTCAAATCCAAAACATGAAACCGGGGAAGGCAAGACCGTGTGGGGCCCTTTTAATGATGGGCTCCGGCGCAAGCTGCTGATAACCAACGTTCAATGCAGAAACCTGGGTTTGAAATAAAAAAATGAGATGGACCGGGATACCTGTTCATCGGTCAGGTACAGGAGTGTTACCATGAACAAGTTACAACAATCAGGATTCACCATCCTGGAGGTGATGGTTGCAATTGTAGTTATGGCAGTCGGTCTTCTGGGTGTTGCTGCGATGCAGACCAAGGCAATTCACAGCAATTATTTTGCCGGTGTATTAACCGAGAAGACCTCTGTAGCAGAAGAGTGGATGGAATGGCTTATTCATTTCAGCAGGCAGAATTATAAAATTGGCGCAGATAATTATAGCGGATATGAAAAACTTGCCGCCCTTGATAAAAATCCAGGGACCGGCACGTGGACGGTGAAGCAGATTACGTGTAACAATACCGAGGCATTAAAAAATGATTTACTGGCATGGGGGCTGAGACCGCCAAACGCTGAGCGCTTCGATGACTTTCAGTTGCCTAAACTTCCGGTCAAAAACTATAGCATGACCTGGTATATAGCAGCAAACTCACCATTGGAAAACACAACCACCATAAGGGTAGAGGCCATGGAAGGCGGGCGGCCGGTTTCGCTGGTATTTCTGGTGTCACCCGTCATGTAAATAAGAATGAAAACCACTTATTGTGAGGATATTATTCATGAAGCACAACCCTAAGCTCCTGTGTGGTGAAGAAGGCTTTATACTGGTGCTTGCCATGTTTATGCTGGTCTTATGCAGCATAATCGGTGTTGCCGCTATGATAACCAGTACCACAGAGGTTGATATTGCAGGCAATGAACGGGTACACAAGGAAACCATTTACCAGGCAGAGGCCGGCTACGTGGTCGCTGCCGAGGCTATACGGAGTAAGGGAGGATATGGCACCTGGGAAGACAATGAGATTATGGCAAACCTGGGCGCGAACGGCACCATAACTATTAAAGATGGTAACTTTCTGTTAGAGGGCAGAGAGGATTATCCTGCCGGGTCCGGCGTCTGGGATAAAGATCACCAGCATGACAACGTTGAGACGGCAGCTGACATAGAAATTCGAGTCAAAGACCGCTTCAACATTGATGTAGATGTAGATAAAATAGCAGTAAAGTATATTGCCGGGGGGGGCGTGGAGTTTGCTTCGGGGAGTGAGGGCATGGGCGTGAGCATGCATAAAGTTATCTTTAATATGGATTGCCTCGGAACCCTGCCGGCATGGGACCCCAAACAGAACAGGTTTTCAAGACTTCTCAGATTAGATGGCGGAGGGATAAACCCATCGACCCCGTTTTCGGAGATTATTGTCGGCTACGGGTTTGTCCCGCGCTAATGTAGCATAGCCGCATGAAGGTAAATTGTTGCACCAGGGAGTACAGGCTATCATGAAAAAATATCTATTGGCGTATCTACTATGGGCTGGTTTTTGTGTCATCTGTTTATGCCGGGAGGGCATGTGCGCCAATACTGCTCCCGTTCAGCCGGCGCCGCTGTTTTTGGGCGGCGATGCTCCGCCACTGGTGATGCTGGTGATGGAGCGGGACCACAAGCTCTATACAGAAGCATATAATGACATTACGGATTTGAATGGCGACGGGGTTCTGGATATACACTACAATCAAAACATCGACTACTACGGCTATTTCGATTCTTATAAAAGCTACACATACAATGCAAGCAAAAGACGCTTTGAACCGGTAGCCGTGACGAGCACCAAGAAGTGCCCCGGACTGTGGAGCGGGGATTTTTTGAATTATCTGACCATGTCCCGCATGGATTGTCTGAGAAAGGTTTTGTATGGCGGATACCGGTCAACTGATACTGCTACAGAGACGGTTTTAGAAAGGGCATATATCCCGCAGGATGCACACACGTGGGGCAAGGAATATGAAAGCATAGCACATGATGGCTATGACATCAGTGACTATACACCGCTCAAGCTTCCGGCACAAAACACCCGGCACCTTTTTGCAAACACCACGCTGCAAGATAACGGTACCCCGTTATTACGTGTTCTTGAGAACAGCACCTACCGGATATGGGAATGGGTATCAATTGAGCGTATAAACGGAGGAAACAAATGCCTTAACGGCATCAGTGGCCCGAGTTGCGAACACGCTGCAGGACTCATGTGGATGATTGTTCCGCAGAGCGCCTTTCAAAACCTGACGCAAACTACGTACAATACTCAGGGGTATACCACCTCTCCGGCAAATCATGCAGATTTTGAAACCCTTGTTGCCAACTATGCCACTGATGCGAAACGGATTGGCACTGCCCCTGCTGCAAACATAAACGGCAACGGAAACCCTTTCAGTTCCCAGCAGGACTATTATATGACCATCTTTGAGGGGAAGATTATAATCCCCTCAAACGGAACCTGGACTTTTGCCGTGGATGGAGATGATGCGGTTGAACTTATTATTGACGGAACAGTCGTGGCCGCGTGGTATGACTCCCACGAAAATTGCTCATGTACTTGGCTTAGGGGAAGCATTGCTCTTTCAGCTGGCACTCACAACATTACCTTTCGTCATCAACAGCAAACCGCAACAAGCAGCTATGCTCTCTACTGTAGGGAGCCGATACCGGCCTCTGCCATGAAAGATTATGCTGTCAGGGTAAAAGTTGGTGTTTCATCCATGCCTGAGAGCAATTGTAAAACGTATCCATCGGAAGCTTATAAGCCCATCGGGCTGCTGCAAAGGTACGGGGAAAATGATCGGATGTATTTTGGCCTCATAACCGGCTCCTATGCAAAAAATTTATCAGGAGGGGTGTTGCGAAAAAATATCGGGTCAATTAAAGATGAAATTGACCCTAAGACTGGAGGGTTTACTTCTGTAAATGGTATTATCCAAACCATAAATAAGTTGCGGATCGTCGGGTATGACTACGGGAGCAATTCCTATAATCAGAACTGCGGATGGATATCCAACAGGCCATTACAGGAAGGCGAGTGCCGCATGTGGGGAAACCCGATAGGAGAGATGATGTATGAAGCGCTGCGGTATTTTGCCGGAAAAAAAGCTCCTACCGATGCCTTTGATTATTCCGGGACAACCGATGACAGCAAGCTGGGTCTTCCAAAACCTGCATGGAATGATCCGTATAATGCTGCTGCTGCTGCTGGTGGATCTGGTTACTGCGCCAAGCCGTTCATGCTGGTTCTGAGCGATATAGCGCCGAATTACGATACCGACCAGATATCAGGAAGTGCGTTCAGCTCTTTTTCCGGAGACTTGAGCGGTTTCAGTGCGCAGGATTTTGCCAGTCAAATCACCACCGCGGAAGGGATAGCCGGCACTTATTATATTGGGCAGGCAGGATCAGACTACAATGGGGCGTGTACAGCCAAAAAAGTAGGCAGCCTTGGAAATGTCCGGGGGCTCTGTCCGGATGAGCCAACCAAGCAGGGTGGTTTTTATTCTGCAGCAGTAGCTTATTACGGACACATAACAGACCTGAATCCGGCTGATAAAGACCAGAAGGTAACAACATATGTGGTTGGGCTGTCTTCTCCGCTTCCGAGTATTGAAATTCCAGTCGGGGGGAAAACGGTAACTCTCGTTCCTTTTGCTAAATCTGTAGCGGGTATAGATTGCAGCCTGGCGCAGATTAACGGTGCTCAGGGGGCTTTTCAGCCTACCAACCAGATCGTGCATTTTTATGTTGAATACCTTGCGCCTGATTTTGGCCGGTTCCGGATCAATTTTGAAGATCAGGAGCAGGGTGGCGACTATGATATGGATGCTATTGCCTATTATCAGTATCAAACTACAGGCAACACCGTGACCATAACTGTTGACTCGTCGCAGTATGCTGCAGGGTGTTTAGACCAGCACATGGGTTTTATAATTTCAGGAACAACTGAGGACGGGACGTACCTGGTAGTGCGGGATATGGATACTCCTGCGGAGAGGGATGTAAATTACTATCTTGATACCCCGCAGCATCCGGGCAGTGCGCTGCCGCTTATTTACACAAAGGCCTTTACTCCGGGGACAACTTCAGGAGCAAACATACTGCAGAACCCGCTCTGGTATGCAGCAAAGTGGGGCGGATTTGAGGATATTAATAATAACAACATCCCTGATGATCCCCGGGAATGGGATGTTGATAATGACGGGGTGCCTGACAACTACTTTTATGTAGTCAACCCGCTTAAACTCGACGAGCAGCTCAACAAGTCTTTTGCTGCGATAATCAGAAAATCAGCATCAGGTTCTGCGGTATCGGTGCTTGCCACCCAGGGTGAAGGCGAGGGAACCATGGTGCAAGCGTACTTTAAGCCGCGGGTCACCGATGAGAACGGCGGGCACGACATCACCTGGGCCGGATATCTGCAGTGCCTGTGGGTCGATCCTTACGGCAATATTCGCGAGGATACGAATCAGGATCAGGCACTGAGCATTACCGAGGATAGAATTATTGAATATTTTTATGAAACAAAAACCGGAGATACCAAGGTAAAGCGCTACACTGTTGACGCCAAAAATCCGTATCAGAAAACGGGTACCCCTGAGTATGTGCCATTGGACCAGATACAGCCCATCTGGGAGGCAGGAAATAAACTCTGGAAACGCTCCCCTGAAGAACGGGTGATTTTTACCTATATGGATAGCGGCAGAGAATTTACCCCGTTCACCACTGACAACGCAGCATCATTACAGCCCTATCTGGATGTTCAAGATGACACTGCCTACAAAAACCTCGGGGCCAACCAGGCTGCCCGGGTGTCAAATATCATAAACTTCATGCGCGGGGTGGATGATGAATCTAATACTTATAAAGGGAAACCAACCCTGCGCAAAAAAGATTTCACCATCGGGGATGAGACGCATCCCTGGAAACTGGGGGACATTGTCTACTCTACGCCGGTCACTATATCCAAGCCAGTCGAACAGTACGGCATCCTCTACGATGATAAAACCTACCAGGAGTTTTACAATTTTCATGCGGTTACGAATCCTCGAGAAACCGCGGTGTATGTGGGGGCTAATGACGGCATGCTCCATGCGTTCAGTGCCGGTAAGTATAATTCTGCCGAGAAAAAATTTACACCGGGAGCCACGGCTGGAATTGGTGAAGAGCTCTGGGCATATATACCCAGGAACCTTCTGCCGCATCTGAAGTGGCTCGCGTTACCTAACTATAGCCACCTCAGCTATGTTGATTTAAAGCCAAAAATAGCTGATGCAAAAATTTTTACTCCTGATGCAACGCATATCAACGGCTGGGGTACGGTTCTTATCGGCGGCATGAATATGGGCGGGTATCCTATACAGGTAACCGACGCCTTCAATGGCACAACTACAGAGACCAAAACCTTCAGCTCAAGCTATTTTGCCCTTGATGTAACTGACCCGGCACAGCCGAAATTTTTGTGGGAGCAGAGCTTCCCAGGGCTCGGGTTTACTACCTCAACCCCGGCGGTAATAAAGGTGGTTAAGAGAACATCAACAGGCGCAGTTGCAGGTGAAAAATGGCTCTGCATTATCGGCTCCGGACCAACTGATTATGCTGGCACAAGCTACCAGCCGGGACGTGTGTATATTGTTGATTTATTCTCCGGCGAATTATATGCCCCTGCCAAATTTTCCGGCTGGTTTCAGACCTTTGAGAATAACGCATTCATGAATTCGCCGGTATCCCTCGACAAATCGCTCAATTACAGCGTAGATGCAATCTATATCGGAACATCATATCTTGACACGGACGGAAGCAAGAAGGGAAAAGTTTATAAAATTGGCATCAACATAGAAAATCAGCCGTATACAGAAGGGCTGGATGCCTCATATAGTCTTGATCCAACAACCTGGACGTGGACAGCGCTCTTTGATGCTCCGGCCCCGTTCTCTGCTTCGTTTACGCTGAGCGTTGATACCAGGGATAATGTCTGGGTGTATGCAGGTACCGGCGAGTTTTTGTTCCCGGAGGATAAAAATCCTAAAAGTTTGGTTGCAGCGCAGCAGAATTATCTTTTTGGCATTAAAGACCCCTTTTACAACAGCAGTTATGATGAAAACAGTACCGTTAAAAAATGCTACCATAAATATGGTGATAATGCCCCCTGTAAACTTACCAGCAACAATCTTCTGACTTCTGACGACTACAAAGTCAAGGCGGATGGAAAGGTTGAAGTGTCAGGGGGGGGAGAAATATCATTTGATGAATTGATAGAAAAAGCGCAGCAACTGGACGGCTGGTATCGACTGCTGGCACCGGGTGCTCTGTCAGAGCGTATGATTAATAAACCCGCAGTGTTCGGCGGAATAGCACTTTTTCCTGCATTCACACCGGATGCTGATGTATGCGTTTCAAGCGGAAGCAGCACACTCTACGCACTCTATTTTGAAACAGGTACTGCTTATAAAAAATCTGTATTGGTCAACCCGGCGCTTAATCAGAAGACCTATATAGCGGAAAAAATGGAACTGGGTGCAGGGCTTTCTTCAAGCTTTGGAATCCACACAGGCAAGCAGGCAGGGGGAACCCTTTATGGCCAGCAGAGCACCGGAGTGATTGTTGAAGTTCCGGTTATCCCGGCAGTCAGTGTAAAGAGCGGTACGGTGTACTGGAGAGAGGGGTGGGATCGTAAATAACGGATCGATGTGCCCGCATAACTGATAACCAATCATCAGGTCTTTATTCTATAGCCCTCCGCTGTGTAATAGCTTTAGGTAACACAGCGCAGGGCTTTTTTGTTATTCCCCGCAGCAGGCTCCCGGTGAATCCTTCCGCTCTATTTTGTTGTCGCCCGCAGAACTGCGTTTGCACTGTTTGTCGCCCGCACTATAGTTCCTTTCCTATATAGCACGCCGTAACATTTATAAGTATTGAAAGTGAATAGTAGCCCGGTATGAATTAGTAAAATAATCCACAAATTATTTAATAAAGTTAATTAATTGTGAGCCCGATGTTTAAAAATAAAAATCATACTGGCGCAACAAAAATGCTCCTAAAATCGCATAGTATCGATAATTTTAACTGCTCTGCCGGGTGATGGTCGTAGCATGGAATGGTTTGTGCGATAGGGTAGGTACAGGATGAAACCAGGAAGAGGTGATAAGCAATGATTACAAAACAAAAAGGTTTTTCTTTGA
>Ga0209777_10007204_pt1 | contig 12382 bp, 10 predicted proteins | sample FrelakmetHBP12HB_FD_187147 | JGI IMG/M metagenome (GOLD analysis project Ga0209777, IMG submission 187147) | Freshwater lake sediment microbial communities from the University of Notre Dame, USA, for methane emissions studies -HBP12 HB (SPAdes)... | ecosystem: Environmental > Aquatic >... | reverse complement strand
GCTTCATATACAGCCAAGAGAGTTTATCTATCTGGGCGATACAAACACGGATATGCAGACAGCCGGCTCAGCGGGGATGTTTGCTGTGGGCGTGCTGTGGGGTTTTCGTGATGCAGAGGAATTGCAGGCAAATGGTGCAAAAGTTTTGGTTAAAAAGCCGCTGGATGTGTTAGACTTGTTGGAGAAATAAAGGCAAAGCCTGGCTTGATATATCAGGGATTATCAGGATTATAATTATGATTTATCGCATATATGGCACAACAGGAATCGAGGTCTCGGCCATAGGTTTCGGCGGGATGCGATTTGTTCATCAGGACAACGTCGATGAATGCGCTTCGCTGGTTAAAGCGGCGTATGACAAGGGGGTGAATTACTTCGACACCGCGCCGGGCTATGGCAAATCGGAAGAGCTTTTCGGCGCTGCGTTCAAGCTGATGAACAAAACACGAGATGAGAAGCCATTTTACGTTTCTACCAAGTCAATGAAGTCCGAGCCGGAGCTGATTCGCAAGGACCTCGAAACTTCGCTTACAAGAATGAATCTGGACTACATTGATTTTTATCACTTCTGGTATGTATTGTCACTGGAGGATTACCGCAGCCGCAGGACAAAAGGAGCACTGAAGGAATTCGAACGACTAAAAGATGAGGGATTGATAAAGCATATCTGTGTTTCAAGCCACATGACAGGTTCAGATATTGAAAAAATGCTGCATGATTACCCGTTCGAAGGCGTGCTGCTTGGCTATTCGGCTATGAACTTTGCATATCGAGAGGCTGGGCTGGATGCAGCGGCTAAGCTTAGTCGAGGCGTTGCTGTGATGAACCCCCTCGGCGGAGGAATTATTCCACAACATCCCGAGCGTTTCGGTTTTGTGAAAAGCCGCCAGAGTGAAAGTGTGGTCGAAGCTGCACTGCGTTTTTTAATAAACGACCCTCGTATTACTATCGTGCTGGCCGGTCTGAGCAGTCAACAGCAGCTTGCTGAGGCTATAAGAGCCGCTCAAGGCTATAAGAAGATACCAGATGAGACCATCAGTAGAATACGAGCCAATCTGAAGAAGGCCTTCAACGAACTTTGTACCAGCTGTCAATACTGCGACAAGTGTCCGCAGGGTATAGCTGTGCCGAAGATGATGGATTCATATAATCAGTATATGCTCAGCGGCAACAGTGCTGATATGATGGAGCGGTTGCTTATGCACTGGGGCATCGAGCTGGAAGACAAATACCTGGACAATTGCACGCAGTGCGGACTGTGCGAAGAGGCCTGTACACAAAAGCTGCCTGTCAGGCAGCGGCTAAAAGATATTCGTGCCGAGATTAAGAAGTTTCTCGCAGCACAGCCAAAGCAGGACAAACAATAACAGCAGCCGGCCGAAGTATCATCATGACAAAAAAAACCCCTGAAGCAAAGTTCAGGGGTTTTTTAAACCGATGTCTTTGATTTCTATGGTATGTCAAGCAGGTCAATACCTTTGATTTTTCCCTGATAAATCTCGTATGGATATTTCTCAAGAAGTTCTTTTCTGTATTGCTCAAGAACGGCTTTGGCCTGCTCACTAATTATTTTTGACCTGACTGTGTTTTTAATATTATCCGAGTATTCAACCTGTTCTGCAGGTTTCTTTTCTATGATTTTTACGAGGCGCCACTTGATAGTATTTTCGTAAAATCCCTTCATCGGCCCGATTATCGTATTAGGCTCGGCATCCAATATATCCTTGAAGAATATTCCTTCGTAAGCAAGATAAACATCACGGGCTGTACCTTTCTTTTCCAAAGAGTATTCCTGTTTGACCAGTTCGAAATTTTTTCCGCTGTCCAGCTCCTGCTTTACTTTCTCGGCAGTTTGATGATCCTGACACCATATCTGGTCGATTGTTACAGCGTCAGGTCGACCAAAACCTTTCCTGTCCTTATTAAAGTAGGCAATCAGCTCATCATTCGATATCTGCTGGTTTACAATGTCCCTGGTCTTTTCTTCCCTGGCCTTGCCGAGCAGCCTGCGATCTTCATATTCCTTTACCTGCTTGCACAGCTCCTTGTCCTTGTCAAGGCCGAGAGACAAAGCCTCAGTAACAAAAAGCGATGTTCTCAGTGCCCTGTCCAATAAGCGGTCGACACCGGCTGGGCTGTTCAAATCCGGCGGCCGGGATGGTGGTGACATTTCGCATAAAAACCCGAACCAATCCTTTAATGTTACTTTTCCACCATCATATTCTGCCAGAACGAGTCCTTTTTCCTCCGGGGTCACGTCTTCTCTTACCTGGCTTTCGAGAATAAATCCTGTTTTTCCGGAGGTTCTCAGGCGTTTGTGAATTTCGGCCGCTTTGGCGATATTATCGTTTAACTTTTTAACATTGCGTCTTTCGTGTATCTGATTGTAATAGTCCTGCATAAGTTTGTTGGACTTTGACCTTTTAAGCATCTCCGTTGCACCTGCCTTGTCAAGTTTGGGGTCGGCTTTCATTGCCTCGTCTATTTCCAAACTAATGACATTTAACTTGCCTCCCAGATGTGTTCCTAACAATAAACTTATGAGCTTTCTATCTGTAAGTCGCTGCACCGACGAATGAATTATTTCATCGTCGAGGTAGTTTTTCTCGCGGCCATCCATAATCATGGCTTTCTCGACTATCATGTCCATGAGCACTTTCTCAGCACTATCAGGCTCTGCTGTCTTTCCGCTGTATTTGCCCGGATAAGGACGAAGGTCGTACATCATCTTTTCCTCGAGCTCGCCTCTTGTGATAACGCAATCGCCTATTTTAGCCACGATATCCGATGGCTGAGGAGGTGCTTGGGCAGTCCTCGGCTGATTCGGCTCCTGCGTAACGGTTACCGGTTTTACTTCTGCTGGTTTGTTCGGCTCCGCCTGGACAGCTGCCGGTTTCACTTCCAGCGGCTCGGCAGGTTTTTGCACTTCGGTTACCTGTTTTGTCTCCGCTGGTTTCGTTTCAACGGCTGTCGGTTTCTCAACCGCTTCGGATGTCACCTTCTGCTTTGTCTGGCAGGAGCAGCAAAATATTAGCAAGAGGCTTACGAAAGACAATGTCAGTCTGCTGATTACTGAGCTGGTCATGATATTCTCCTTATTGATATGTTTAATCTTTTGGATAACTTTAATTCCAACCAAAACCTTTTAAAAGCCTGATTTTAACCTTTCTCGAAGAATTCGCCAAGACAAATTTTCTCTTGGTTATATCCGGCCCGGTCAAGCCTGTTGTAACATGCACAATCAAATCAAATCCGCAGTAGTTTCGGGTATCCAGCCATCACTATTGTCCGAAAGCTTTATATGAAGCCATCCTGGCCGCTGCTCGACTAAATCAAACTCCGTACCGCAATGTAGCGGATCCTTAAAACTGGGTGGATAATTCTGCCCGTCACCCTGTCTTGCAAAAACCTCCTGGGCGGTAATAACACCACAGACTGTATTAGCCTGTTTGCTGGCTTCCAAAGCAGCTGAGCTGGCAAAGCATACTGTAAGAATACCACAAATTACTGCTGTTGCCGTCGCAGTGGTGCTTCGGCAGAGCAATGTCTTTACGGTCAGACTGATGCATACAATTGCAAAAAAAATACAGGAAAGCAGAAATTTCGTTTTAATGGAAAAGTCATAGTGCCAGAAAAACAGAGTTTGTAAAACACGTTTTTCGGTCTGGACGTTAACTTTGTCTATTCTTCTGCTGCGTGCGAAGGATAGATTCTTTTGAACGTTTTCATCGGAACTATCGAGCTTTGCAGCGCGTCGATAATTCACAACAGCCCTGCCAATATCCCCTTTGAGAAAGTAAGCATTTGCAAGGTTGTAATAAAGCTTTGCATTTTCTATCCGGCCCTGACTGATTATCTTTTCGTAAATCAATATTGCACTTTCATATAGCTTTCCGACCTGTTCGGTACCGGCTGGAAGTGAATTGGCCTGGCGAAAATCTTCGTTAGCCTGATTCAAAAGCAAGGTTATCTGCTCTTTCGGCAGGCCGGCGCAAGCCGTGGTTATCAGCATGAATAAAAATAAACCAGCTAAGATGATTAAGCCTTTTTTCGTGTTCATTTCCCGGATTTCTTTTCAATAGTCCGAACAAGCTGAATTATCTCTTTGATCTGTGCGGGTTTAATCTCCGCTCCGAGTGACGCATACCGAGCAGCCTCGCACTGTGCTATTGTCTGGCTGTAGCTGTCGGCAATGCATGCATCACCGGTAACTGTAACAATTATTTCGCGGCAATCACCGGCAGTAAGCGAGCCGGCAACTTTGTCAAATCGTTCGCCAATGTATTGTTTCATCGCCCAGACGAGCGATTCAGGTCTTTGCTGCGATTCGAGAGAGATAACCTTGTTCAGCAGGTTTATTGCCCTGCCGGATGCGCGTCGGCGGCGCTTAAGTGCCGTTTTTTCGGGGGTTGTGTGAGTAAAGACTTTGACCAAAGAGCTCAATATCAATGCCGTTAAAGGCAATGCCCAAAGAGGCATATAAACAGGACTGACCGCAGCAGCCAAAGGAGAAAAAGTCATGTTTATCAGAACATCCTCGCCTTCGTAATTTGCGGAAAGGCCTTTTTTAATTGCCTCGACTTCTTTGTTTACGGGCGTAAAGTCCGTACCTTCGAGGTCGGCAGTAGTCAGCACTTTTGTCGGGACCACTTCAAGTTTTATCGGCTTGGTATCAGCAATCACATAGCCCCCCTTGTCGGGGTCAAAATAGCAAAGCGGAATCGGCGGTATTTCGGTTACTTTATCATTATTGGCCCGAATCGTCTGTGTAAAAACCTTAAAACCATCTTCAACGGCAGGAGTGCTTTTCTGCGAAGGTATTTTGAAGTTGTCAGCCAATTGCTGCATTTGCTCAAGCTCGGGCCATTGTACGGGTTTTAAGTACTTACTGCCTCCGATTTTGATGATAAGCGTAATGGGGTCGCCGACGTTTACTTTCGTGGGACTGGCTGATGCCGAAATCGTATAGCGGCCGACAAGGCCATAAAAAACAGCGGGCTTGTTTTGTTCAGGTAAAGGCAATACTGTAAGGGTCACGGCTTGTGAGCTTACCATAAAGCGTTTGTACTGTTTTTGCGAGCCGAAAAAATCATCGAAGACACGGTCTCGTGACCGGACTTGTCCTACTGCAACGTTAGCCGAGACTGTCATTGGCTCGATTTGTATTTGGCCCGATTTCTTAGGAATCAAAACCTTGCTGAAGGAAAGAACAACTGCATCTTTGCCGTTATGAACAACACGATTTTGGGTAATAAATACCGGCTCTTCTATCGTGGCGGACAAACGGAATTGTCTGGCCTGCGGGCTGATGGCATCAGGATCCTCCAGATAAAAAATGTCACTATTAAACGCAGGGATGTTAAATCGTGGGTCGCCGATATCGGCAAAGTAGTAAATATTAACCGTCATCACAACCGGCTGGCCAACGTAACACTGCTGTTCCGAAAAGCTGACCTCGATATCCAGCTGGTCGGTGGTTCCAGGCTTTGAAATATTGGCCTGTATCGGATTGGTTCGATAGTCCTGGCCGTCAATGCTCACTGTTACAGGCGGAAGCTGTATTTGTCCGGCCTGGTCTGTGGTGAGCATATAGCTCATCACAAATCGTTTAACGATATTTTTGGTTGTTTGACCGTTCATGATGCTTATCGAAGTTTGTGAAACATCCTGGTTGCCGGCACTTTGGGGGTTGTATTTGGCCAGCGGTGATAAATCGACCTGGCCCGGTTTATTTTCTCCGTCAATAATTATATTGTATGCAAAACTTTCGCCGACATAAATATCCCGTGAAGTATCGACCTGAGCGAACACCTGTACCTGGCCAACAGCCTGCCCGGCTGTGACAAAAGCAAAAACAAAAAACACAGGCATATATTTCGCAAAGGTTTTCATATTATCCTACCAATCCTTTTCGACCTTTTCATTGCCGGCCCTTTGCAGATTTTCTCTTTCTTTTTGTTGCTGCTGTTCTTTATCGAGTATTTCCTGGGCGGTTGCATCCGAAGCGGCGACTTTTTGCTGCTCCTGCTGCTTCTGCTGTTCCTGCTGCTGTTTTTGCTCCTGAGGCTTATTCGGCTCGCCCTGCTGTTGCTGTTTTTGCTGCTGAGGCTGATTCGGTTCCTTTGGCTGATTCGGCTCACCCTGCTGCTGGTTCTGCTTTTGTTGATTCTGCTGTTTTTGCTGCTTCTGGTTCTGAGGCTGATTCGGGTTCTGCTGTTGCTGTTTTTGTTTGTTGAGCTGGTCGATTATGTCTTTTATAATCAGCCGGGCTACCTCGATATTCTTTGCGGCTTTTTCGTTGGCAGGCTCAATATCCAAAACCTGTCGCCAATAAACGATACTGTTTTTGAAATCTTCAAGGGCTTTTTGCAGGTTCGAATCTCTCTGTTTTGAACCCTGCTGAAAACTGCAGTTGCCCAGATTATACTTGGCCTTGGCCACAAGCTTCATGTCTTTGCTGTCGGCGGCAACCTGCTTGTATAAATCTGTCGCCTTGTCGAGGTCGTCAAGACGGTAGAAACCATCGGCCTTGTTGAACCTGGGCTCCGGTGCCTCGGGCTTTTCGAGCAGAACCTGGTCGTACTTGTCTATTGCCTGGTTGAAATTGCCCTGCTGATACAGCTTATTTCCCTGGCGCAGAGACTGCTCAGTAGTATTGCCGCAGGCTATCTGGGCCAAAGCCAAAACCACCAATACTATTAAAAAAATTTTAAAGTTTTTTGCGTTCACTTATCAGGGCCTCGCAAATAATTAATCCGACACCGAGAATCAGAAAAATCTGGAACTTTTCATCATATCTGGTCATTGCTACGGATTCAAGCTCGCGTTTTTCGGCAGAAGCGACAAGCCTCGTGTAGATTTCATCGAGATTGAAGGTTTCTCCGGGTCCGACCGAGAGGTATTTTCCGCCCTTGGTGGCATAAACGAGCTTTCTCAGCATGTCACTATCAACCTTTGACCAGACCTCCTGGCCTTTGTACTTTAAAAAAGTTTTTTCGCCGTTTGGGCCTGTAACAGGGATTCGTGAGCCTTCAGTCTCATTGCCCAGGCCGATGGCTATTATTCTTACACCTTCTTGTGCTGCTTTTTCAGCAGCCTGGACTGGGAAGCTGTCATGGTCTTCACCGTCGGTAATCAGTATTATGTCTTTATACTGGCGGCTGGTCTTGTCGAAAACATCTTCAGTCGCCTTGCGAATGGCATCACCTATAGCTGTCCCGCCTCTGCTGGTGCTCTCGGTAGATATGTCGGCCAATGCCATACGGATAAAAGCATAATCCTGCGTCAGCGGACACTTTACCTCGCTGTTGCCGGCAAAGGTGACGATGGCAACTCTGTCACCCTGCAGAGTCTCCAGAAGGTCGGATATAGCTATCTTGGAGCGTTCGAGTCTGCTTGGTTTGATGTCTTCGGCCAGCATTGAACGGGAAGTATCCAGCAGCAGGCAGATGTCCCTGCCTTTGCGCTTTATCTTTTGTGGCTGGGGGTTCCATCTCGGTTCGGTCAATGCTGCCACGATAGTAGTAAAAGCTGCGATTAATAAAAATGCCTTGAATATCTGTTTTTTCAGACTCACCGAGGTATTTATTTTTTTTAGCATATCGCTGCTGGCCAATACTCTAAGGGCTTTTGCCTTGCGCCAAAAGCACCAGGTATAGGCTGGTACCAGAACGCCTGGTACTACAAACAGCAGCCACAATGCTCTATCATTACCCAAAATCATAGTGTTTTCATCACTTACTACGGTATTTTACGAAATATTGTGCAGTTCGCTAACATCTCCAAAACCAATACAATCAATGCGGCCATCGTCCAGCCTCCAAAATGCTCGGCGTATTCGGTGTATTGAATTGATTCCACCTTGGTCTTCTCGAGGCTGTCGATTTTTTCAACGATTTTGCGAAGAGTATCCGCATCACCGGCTCGGCCGTAAAAGCCGCTGGTTTTTTCAGCAATAGCTTTCAGCAGTGTCTCGTCAAGCTCCTGATTGGTCGGGACCTTGAATGGACCCATAATAGTTTGAATAGTAGTATACGCCTGTGACGAACCGATGCCGATTGTATAAATTTTTATGCCCCATTCCTTAGCCAGCTCAGCAGCTCTAATAGGGTCGTACTGGCCCATGTTGTTTTGGCCGTCAGTCAGCAGAATAATCGCCTTACTTTTTATCTTAAAACCGCTTTGGTCGGCACTATCTTCGGATTTTTGCTCAGACAGTCCCAATTGTACTTTTCTTTGCTGAATTTCATCCTCGGCCTTTTTAAGTCTTGCCGCTGCAAGTGAAATCGCATCTCCGATTGCGGTTCCGTCTTCGCTGCGAAGCCTGACAACATCTGTTTTTTTCAGGAATTCAAGCAGCACATTATGGCTGTGCACCAGCGGGCACTTGGTGTCGGCATAGCGGGCAAATGTAACCAGACCTATAAGGTCGCCGCTTCGGCCTCCCAGGCCTTTTTTGTCACCCTTGATAAAATCGGCAAAGACCTCTTTTATAACTTCCAGCCGGTTTAAGGTTTGGCCATGGTAATCCATTTCGGTCTGCATACTGCCGGAATGGTCAACTACAACTTCCAATGCCACGCCTTCGGTAGAGATTTCAGAAAGGACTGTCCCTTTGCGTGGTCGTGCAAGGGCTATTATCAAAAGTGCCAGACACAGCAGCCTTGCCGCTGTGAGTAACGGCCTGAACTTTAGCCGCCATGAGACAAGACAGCCTCTCATATCCGTCAGGCTTGGAAATTTCAATGCAGCAGTACCTTTGCTGCGCAGCACCAGGTATGCCATGACAGGTAGCCCCAAAAGCAATAATAATGCCCACGGCGAATACAGCTGCATTTACGTACTCCCAATCTCAACCGTCTGTTCTGTCTCGGCAGCAGAAGTTACATCGACTTTCCGCTCATCTGATTTGGTCTGCTCTATAAAATTCTTAACCAAATCAAACATCTGCTGAATCTGCTGGGGTGTCGGACTGTGTTTCGCGAACTTCACAAGGTCACAGTGCGTCAGAAATTCGGTTAAACTATTCTTGTCCGAAACGCAAAGCATATCCGTCAGCCGAAGCTCGTTTAAAAATTCCTCGGTGGTCATCTCCGGCGCTTTTAAGTCAAAACGATGCTCGATATAATGTCTTATAATATCGCTGATACGTTCATAAAATTCCTTTATTCGGCCCGCAGCTATCAGGTCCTCTTTGACTAAAGCATGTAAACGTTCGTAGGCGATTTCATGGGCAGGCTTGAAAATCCTGACAAGTTTCGCATGACGCTTCTGCCGGTAGGCAAACCAGCTGAGAACACCGGCAATAACGCCGGCAATACCTATACCCCAAAGCCACCAGTATGAAGATTTTTCGGGCATTTCAACTACATCTTCAATGTCAGCTATCACCAGCTTTGAACGGTCTTCGCCGAGCAAAGAAGTAACCTCGACATCAATTGGCTCGGTTGCAAGCTCATACTTTTTACCTTCGGGACTGTTGGCATCGTGAAATTCGAATGTAAAAGCCGGTATCGGGAAAGTACCCGACAGGAAAGGCTCAAGACGATATCGGTTCATACTGACTATATTGTTCTTTTCGTCGAGCTTGTCCGCGCCGCTGTTCCAGTCAACAATACCGAAATTTTCGAGCACACTGTCAACCTTTGGCATAGTCAGTTCGTAGCCGGGTCCAATCGCAGCTTCGAGCTCCAGAAGCACGGTCTGTGCGATGGTAATTTTGCTCTTGTCCAGCCTCACATGAACCGTCAGCGGGCCTTTCTGATAAACTTTGTCAATCTCAAATTTGCTCTTTGTTGTGTCTGAATCTGCAGCTTTTTTGCAGCCCGGACAAACCAAAACTAAACTGCAGCAAAGCAGCAAGACCAAAACAATCAAATTCTCGGCATGTTTTTCTTTCATTTGCTTGTTTGTGCACCTGTCATTGCCGATGTGTGAATAATGACATTATATTTATCCATCATCTGCTTTATGAACTCCGTCTGAACTTCCTGGCGTTTCTGACTCAAAAGGGTCGATATCACCTGCTGGCGCACCTCATCGAAACTTTTTTGCCTTTCGGGCGTCTTCTGTTCTACTTTGACGATTTCCCAGCCTTTTTTGGTTTCGGCAGGTTCATCCAATACCGAGGGTGCATTTGCCGCAAAGATTTTTCCATTCAGCTCTTTGGATTCACCAATAACCGGAATATCGGCACCGGTAGTGACATCAGCTTCAATTTTGCCGCCTTTTTCTTTGGTAGTTTCGTCAATCGAAAATTCTTTCGCAAGGGTGCCGAAATCCTCGCCGTTTTTGATACGGCCTATAAGAGTGTCCCCCTGCTGCCGGTCTTTAACGAGAATATGGCTTATTTGTGCCTTTGCCGGTTCGAGGTACTTATCTTTGTTTGCTGTGTAATACGTCTGCAGGTCCGTCTCGGTTATATTGATTTTGTCAGCGAGCTGCTGGTTCATCATCTGCTGACTCAGGACGCCCCGGGTCACCTCATCAAGAAGCTTTTTGACCTCTAATTTTTCGGTGAGCTTATCCTCAAGTGCCTGCCGATACAGAATTTCCTGTGCCAGCCAGCCCTGAAGAAACTGAACTTTAGCTTCGGGGCTTTTATACTGCTCCAGCATCTTCTTTTTTTGTTCGTTAAGCTGCTCGGCTGTCATAAAGGCTGACATCGGGCTTAGCTGATTATCAATACTATTTTCAATTTCAGCATCGAGGTCGGCCTCGGTTATCTTTTCTGCTCCGATTTCGGCGACTACTTTGCCGCCAGCCTGGTCAGAGGCTTTGAGACTGGTCCGGTCCATCAATTCATATCGCAGGGCGGAAAATTTTCCGAGTTTCTCGAAGCAGTCCTTTACATGAGCATTAATTTGAGGCTCAAGCTCATCAAGCTTGGCAGCGGCTTCGCTTCGATAGTAATACTCAATTGCTTCATCATAGAGATTACCTTTTTCCAGTAGTGTCCCTATCTGAAACAATGTCCGCGCTCGCTCCGGTTCGGGCATTTTGGCTTCAGCCAGATAATCCTGCCAAAGCTTAGCCGCCCGTTGATATAAATTCCGCTGGGCAAGCTTCGTGGCTAATTGTTTTGTTTGGTCGGCTGAAAGTCCCGCTGTTTTTTGCAAAGCAGGGGCTTGTTGGCAAGGCCTGATAAGCATATTGACCAACATCAGGCCTGCGATAATCAAAAGCAGGACTATCGAAAGCTTACCTGTTAAATTATTTCTCTTCTTTTTCTCAGGAAGTGAAAAATCTAATTTTTCTTCCATATCATTCTTACTCCTTCAGCTATTTGTAAATCCTGCGCGGCGCTGATCAGCGTCGCCTGTGCCGCATATGGAAAAACTGAACCAGATCCTGCAGGTACGGTTTGTCGGTGCTGATGCTGATGCAGTCAACGTTAATCGACCTGAATGTGCTTTTCAAATCATCGAACCGCAGCGCACTTGTCTGACTGTACTGGTTACGGAATTTTCTGCTCGAAGTATCGACAAGGATAATTTCTCCGGTCTCGGCATCGGCAAATTCAATCATTCCCACTGCTGGCAGTGCGATTTCGGCGCGGTCGCGAACCGGCACCGCAATAACGTCATGACGCTTATTGAGCAGGCTTATGGGTTTTTTGAAATCGGTCTCTATAAAATCGGAGACGAGAAATACCGTGGCCTTCTTGCGTACCACCCGGGCAAGATAATCCAATGCCTCCGGGATATTCGTTTTCCGACGAGGCATTTTGAAGTACAATAGCTCTCGAATCAGCCTTAGCACATGACTGCTTCCTTTTTTGGGAGGTATGTAAAGCTCTATCCGGTCGGTAAAAATCAACAGCCCTACCTTGTCATTGTTTTTGGCAGCTGCAAAGGCAAGCACCGCGCAGAACTCTGCTGCAAGCTCATTTTTCATCTTGTTAACTGTTCCGAAATCGCCGGATGCACTCAGGTCGACCGCGAATATCACTGTCATTTCGCGCTCTTCGACATACCGCTTTATATACGGCCTGCCAGTTCGGGCAGTGACATTCCAGTCGATGGTGCGAATGTCGTCGCCGGGCGTATACTCACGCACTTCGTCAAACTGCATCCCCCTGCCTCTGAAGACACTTTCGTACTGACCGGCGAAGCTCGCATCTACCGTCCGGGACGTATAAATTTGAATCTGTCTGATTTTTTCTATTAATTCCGGAGGTATCATTGCATCACGTATCTCGCATATCAGTCAAAAATACGATTCACAAACCACAGGTCTTCACTACGGCACTTCAAGATTGTCGAAAATCGTCTTTATTATATCTTCGCTGGATTTATCTTCGGCCTCAGCCTCATAACTGACAATCACTCTGTGCCGCAGAACATCAGCCCCGATGCTCTTGACATCCTGTGGAGTGACATAG
>Ga0209777_10007202_pt1 | contig 12385 bp, 9 predicted proteins | sample FrelakmetHBP12HB_FD_187147 | JGI IMG/M metagenome (GOLD analysis project Ga0209777, IMG submission 187147) | Freshwater lake sediment microbial communities from the University of Notre Dame, USA, for methane emissions studies -HBP12 HB (SPAdes)... | ecosystem: Environmental > Aquatic >... | reverse complement strand
CATCTACTCGATGCCGACCTTGGTCTTTTCCATGGACTACTTCTCCTCCCACAGCTTCATCTTCTCTTTCATCGCCGTATCGAAATCGCCGATGAAGATCCACCAGTTCCGCAGGGGCTTCCCTTCGTACGACAGGCCGTTGTCGGCCCCGGGCAGGTTCTGCATCCAGTAGATGAACCAGTGGAGGGAGTTCGAGTCCCACTTGTCGCAGTTGATCGGCTGCTTCTGGCCGGAGCCGTCGGGTTTCCAGTCCTCGATGTCGCTCTGGACGACGCGCTTGTTGCCCCAGTCGTAGTCCTTCTCGCCGTTGGGCGGATAATGGGTCCAGCCGCAGTGGGGCGTGATGATCTTGTGGGACTTGTCGCTGCCGACGAACTTGCCCCAGAAGAGGAGCTTCCCCCATTCATCAGGCGGCGTCCGGTCGCGGCCGTCGGCCCAGTTCACGACGTGCTCGATCTGGTGCATGTGGTCTTCGACGGCTTCCGACGTGCCCCGCGTATAGTTGTAGTGGTAGACCGTGTACGTCTTCGAGAAAATCGGCAGGTCTTTCGGGTCGCGGTTGGAGTTCGAGACGTCGCCGTACGGCCCGGCCATGTTCGATTCCCAGAGCGTGACGACGCCGCCGTGGTATCCCCAGATCCAGACCTCTTTGGCGCCCTTCTCTTCGACCCATTCCTTTATGCCGATTTCTTCCACAATCTTGTTGTAGTCGGTCACGGGCACCTTCTCGCCCGGGCGGAGCTCGCACGTCGGCAAGGGCTTCAGGAACTCGTAGGTCTTCAGGATCGTATACCGGAGGCTCGGCGCCGCCCCGAACGACTTGTACCCGTGGTACCGGGAGCCTTCCTGGAGGGAGGCGACGATCTCGCCGGTGGTCCGGTCGGTCTTCTCCCGGATCGCCTTGAGGGGCTCGCCGCAATCGCCCGTGACGGACCTGTCAAGGTTGTCGCCCTTGACGGGGAAGTACTTCACGACGACGACGGGGATCTCGAAGGGCTTGAACGGGGCCTTGGCGGCCTCTTCGGCAGTGGCCGCGCTCGTCAGAACCACGGCGGCTAGGGCCGCCATCCACCACGCCGACCGATTGACCATGGCGATCCTCCTCGAACTCCGCTGACGGGTGCGGCGCCATGATACCGTCGCGGCGGGAGGAGGTCAATTGCGGGGTTCTCGGCCGGCGAGGCCCTGCGCGGCGGGCAAGCCCGCCGGCTAAATGGACCCGGTAAATTTAGCCGGCGGGCTTGCCCGCCGCGCAACTATGGCAAGCCCGCCGGCTAAATGCAACGTTACGCCTCCGCCGTCTCCAGCCGTCGCGCGTGCTTGCGGCGCTCGTTCTCGGAGAGGTACCGCTTCCGTATGCGCGTGGCGGTCGGCGTAATCTCGACCAGTTCGTCGTTCTCGATGTACTCCAGGGCGGCCTCCAGCGACATCTTCCGCGGGGCCTTCAGGACCACGGTAAAGTCCTTCGACGACGCCCGCATGTTCGACATGCGTTTGGCCCTGACGACGTTGACGCAGATGTCGTCGTCCTTGCAGTGCTCGCCGACGACCTGTCCCTCGTAGACCTTGTCGCCGGGCTCGACGAACATGACGCCGCGGTCCGCGAACTGGTCGAGGGCGTAGGCCGTGACCGAGCCCGTCTCCAGGGCCACCATGACGCCGTTGGTCCGGCCCGCGATGGAGCCGCGCACCTTCTCGTACCGGGCGAACGTGTGGTGCATGATCGCCTCGCCGGCGGTGGCCGTCAGCATCCGGTTCCGCAGGCCGATGAGGCCGCGCGCGGGGACCAGAAACTCCAGGTGGGCCAGGCTCCCCCGCGTGTCGACCTTCAGGAGCTCGCCGCGCTTATCGCCCATGAGCTGCATGACGGGCCCGAGGTTGTCGCGCGGCACGTCGACGACGAGGTCCTCCAGCGGCTCGGTCCTCTCGCCGTTCTCCATGTGATAGATGACGCGGGGCTTGCCGACCGCCAGCTCGTACCCTTCGCGGCGCATGTTCTCCAGGAGGATCCCCAGGTGCAACATGCCGCGCCCGGAGACCTCGAACTCTTCGAGGGTCGCGCCCGGCGCGACGTGCAGGGCCACGTTCGACTGGAGTTCCTTGTCGAGGCGATCGCGCAGGTGTCGGCTCGTGACGTACTTGCCTTCCGTCCCCGCGAACGGGCCGTCGTTGATGCGGAACGTCATGTGCAGCGTCGGCTCGTCGACGTGCACGGTCGGCAAAGCGATCGGGTTCTCCGGATCGGCGAGCGTGTCGCCGATGTCGACGTGCTCCAGGCCGACGACCGCACAGATGTCGCCGACGTCGATGTGGTCGACCTCCTGGCGCCCCAGGCCGTCGAAGCGGAAGAGCTGGCTGACCTTCTGCGGAATCCGCTCCCCGGTCCGCGTGATCGTCAGCACGGGCTGGCCCGTCCGCAGGGTCCCGGCAAAGACGCGGCCGATGCCGATGCGGCCGACGTAGTCGCTGTAGTCGAGCGTGGTGATGAGGACCTGGAGCGGCGCGTTGGCGTCGAACTGCGGCGCGGGGACGTGGCGGATGATCGTCTCAAAGAGGGCGTGGATGTCGCCCTTGCCGTCGGCCGGAATCAGCTTGGTGTCGGTCACGGCCCAGCCTTCGCGGCCGGACGTGTAGACGACGGGGAAATCGAGGGCGTGGTCGTCGGCGCCCAGGTCCACGAGGAGGTCAAAGACCTCGTTCAGGACCTGCTCGTGCCGCTCTTCGGGCCGGTCCATCTTATTGATGACCACGATCGGCCGCAGGCCGTTGCCGAGGGCCTTCCCGAGGACGTACCGGGTCTGCGGCATGGTGCCGTCGACGGCGTCGACGAGCAGGAGCGCCCCGTCGGCCATCTTGAGGACCCGCTCCACTTCGCCGCCGAAATCGGCGTGGCCGGGGGTATCGATGATGTTGATATGGAACGGATTGCCCTCGCGGTCGGTATAGGTGATCGCGCAGTTCTTCGCGAGGATCGTGATGCCGCGCTCCTTCTCGAGCGGGTTCGAGTCGAGGATGCAGTCCCCTTTGAGTTCGCTTTCGCGGAATTGGCCGCACTGGCGAAGGAGCTGGTCGACGAGGGTCGTCTTCCCGTGGTCGACGTGGGCGATAATGGCTACATTGCGAATCTGCTGGCGCATCACAATTCCTCTTTCAAGTATAGGGGTACCGGCGAGTGCGTAAATCAGAGAAAGGCGTGGCGGACGCCGTTAGTCGTGGAGTTTGTGGCGGCCCGCAACGAAGCCGCGCCCGTGGAGGGGCCGCTTCGCCAGAGCCATCGCGGCCTTGAGCCGCTGCGTGCTGCGCGAGTTGTTGGCACTAGTCATAGACGGGTAATTATGCCGCGCGAACGGCCAAATGTCAATGTCTGTTTTGGCCAATTGTGTATAATGAGGCCCGGCGGGGCTTGGCCGCCCCCAAAGCGCGCCTCGTTAGCCGCCCCGCTTGCGGGGCGCGTGTTGTAAACGCACGAACGTCAACGCACATGGTCAACGGCACGATGACGATCACGGGTTGACGAGCAACCCGTGGCACATGAAAACGTCAACGGCCGGGCGGCCACATGGGGCCGCCCCTACGAAAGGATGGTGAATCATGTCGAAGCCGAGGATGCACCGTATCGCCATCTGCCTGGGAGCATTCGCCCTGGGCGCACTGGTCTTCTTTCCGCCAATCGCCGCGCCCGCGGAAACCAAGGCCCCTGCCGTCAAGCCCATGGACGAGGCCAAGGCCAAGGCCTGGCTGACCGCGTGGGACAAGGGCATCGTGGGCGACGCCGGCAACCGCTATTGCGACAAGGAGACCGGCGAGGAGATCGGGTGGCTCATCACCCCCTTCCTTAACGGGTTCTACTACGGCTACATGGCCACCGGCGACACGAAGTGGATCGACATGCTCGTCGACTGGGCGGACTCGACGATCAAGCGCGGCACGAAGGAGCCCGACGGGTACCTCGGCTGGCCGAAGGCCGAGGGCGCGTCGACGAAGTCCGTCCCCGATTTCACCACCGACAACCAGCTCGGCGAGCAGATGGCCCTCAAGCCGATCGCCCTCCTGAGCGCCGAAATCCTGAAGACCCCCGCCCTGAAGGCGAAGTACGGCGCGAAGGCCGAGGCGTACCTGAAGCTCGCCGAGGAGAACTTCGCCAAGTGGGAGGCCCGCGGCGCGTGGCGCGAGGTCAAGGAAGGCGGCGTCTGGGTCGTCCCGCCCTTCGGCTTCGACCCGAAGACGGGGAAGTTCACCGACGGCTATGCCGCGCGCACCAAGGACGGGTTCTCCCTGCCCGACAACAAGCAGAACGCCGTCGCCCTCTACCACCTGGCGATGTTCGACGCCACGAAGAAGCCCGTCTACAAGGACCGGGCCGAGAAGTGGTTCAAGGTCATGAAGTCGCGCATGAAGACCCGCGAGGACGGCAAGTATTACGTCTGGAACTACTGGGACCCCGCCGGCCCGTGGGACTACAAGCCCGACGGCGCCACGAAGCACTGGGTCGGCGTCCACCCGAACGGCGGATACTATAGCATCGACCTGGAAGGGATCGTGGCGGCCTACGAGCACGGCCTGGTGTTCTCGAAGGCGGAGATCGACCGGCTCATCGCGACGAACCGCGACTACATGTGGGACAAGAAGGTCGAGGGGGCCAAGTTCAAGCGGATCGACGGCGGCGAACCGGACGAGCGATGGGCCAAGTCGCCCGGCGTCCTCTGGTCGGCCCTCGCGCCCTACGACGAGTCGCTCCGGCAGGTCTTCGAGGCGAACCACCAGCCTGCAACCTGGGGCGGCCTGGCGGCCACGCCGTGGTACCTTTCGCGATTCGCGCCGAGCCTGCGCGGCGGACGGTGAGGCACCCGAAATCGAAGGGGTCAGGAGCTCTATCCGTTAAGCTCCTGACCCCTTTGCCTTCCGCAGCGCCCTGAAACGAAGGGGTCAGGAGCTCTATCCGTTAAGCTCCTGACCCCTTTGCCTTCCGCAGCGCCCTGAAACGAAGGGGTCAGGAGCCTTACACATAGGGCTCCTGACCCCTTTCCGGGCCGCTAATCACTTGCGCGACGGTCGTTACCCCCGCGCCTTCCGTGGCCGCACCAGTACGCACAGAACCAGCACCGCCCCGAACGTCGCCACCAACGACGGCCCGGTGGGCAGGTCCTTCACCGCCGAAAGGGCGAGTCCGACCACGCTGGCCGCCACGGCGATTCCCCACGCCAGCAGCAATCGACGGCCGAAGGTCCGTGCCAGCATGCTCGCGCACACCGCCGGAATGATCAGGTAGCTGAACACGACGAGCACGCCGGCCATCCGCACGGATTGCGTGACCATGAGGCCGAACGTGGCGTAGAACAGGAAGTCCCATGCCCGAACGGGCAGGCCCACCGACTCGGCCACATGGATGTCATTGGAGATCGCCATAAGCCGACGGCGGACCACGAAGTGCAGGACGCCCAGCGGCAGATACAGAAGGAACATCATCCACGCGTCGTGCCAGCCGACGAAAAGGATGTTGCCGACCAGCATGGACTCCATCTGCTCGTGCCCGTGCGGGGCCTTGCTGAGGACCAGCACGGCCAGCGCGGCCGAGACGACGAAGACGATCCCAATGATGGCCTCGTGCGGCACCCGTTCATCGCGGAATCGGCCGAGGGCGAAGATCGCCGCGCCGACAAACGCAAAGAGCAGCGAGAGAATGTAAGGCGTCTCGCCCATCAGCCACGCCCTGAGGCCGCCGGCGTGCTGCTCCTCCTCGGCGTGCTCTTCCGGAAGGGCGGAGGTCCCCGCGCCGCCCACCTGGTCCACGCCTTCTGAAGTCGAGCCGGGATCGGCCGACTGATGATGGCTGTGCCCGGCCAGCCCCTCGTGATGTTCGTGAAGCGATTCCCCAAACACCAGGGGAACCACGAGGAGCGCCACCGTGGCCCCCAGCGCGGCCAACTGGGCCAGGGCCAGGTCCACGAAAATGATGCCGCGCCGGATCACGTGCAGGCCCATGTAGCAGTGCAGCGTGGCAATGAGGAGGCAGCCCACGAACGGGGCCGCCAGGAGGCCGACGAAGTCGCCCATGACTTATTCCCTTTCCGCTTCTGTCGCCGGCTTCAAGGCGGCCGCCAATTTGTCGACGACGTTGCCGATCATCGCGAAGTAGTCCTTCGCCGCCTCGTCGCCGCCGACCGAGTTGGCGCACACGAGCACCTTCAGGCCGGTCTTCTCGGCGATCAGGTCCGGCGCCTTGCGCTCGTAGAACGGTTCCATCAGCAAGACGCGGACGTGGTCCGCCTTGACCTTCTGGATGAGGTCCAGCACGTGGCCGGGGCTGGGCGGAATCCCCGGCTTCGGCTCCATCTCGTCCGCGACGACCAGTCCGAACCGGTTCGTAAAGTAGATCCAGCTTCGATGGTAGGTCAGGATCTTCTCGCCGCGGAAGGGAAGCATCCTGCCCGCCCAGCCGCCCAGCTTCGCGGTGACGTGCTGCTCATCCAGGAATCCCTGGAGCCCGCCTTTGAGCTCCCGGAGCCAGAGCTTGTCGCCGCCGACCGCATCGACCAGTTCCTTGCCGAACATGTGGTCGTCGAGCGTTCGTTGGAACGCCTTGAGGTTGCGCGTGAAGTCCTCGGCATGACCGGGGTCGAGCTCGGCCAGCCGACCCGCGATCGTCTTGGCCACGATGCGGACGTTCAGCGGGTCGAGCCAATAATGCGGGTTGCCGAGAGGATGCACGTCGCCCATCGTCCGCGTGACCTTCTCGGTGGGCACCTCCAGGCGCAACACGCCCTGCGAGGCGTCGAGGTACCCCTTGGAGTCCTTGCGGATCTTCGGGTTGCGGGAGCCTTCCAGGATCAGCCCCTCCCAGCCGATCTCCAGCTCCATGCCGATGGAGATCCAGAGGTCGGCCTCGCGGGCGGTCATCATGAAGCTCGGCTTGGCGGAGACGAAGTGGGGGTCCTCGTTGCCGCTCGCGATGCTCACGACTTTCACGTGGTCGCCGCCCACGGACTCGGCGATGAACTTCAGGTCGGTCGTCGTCGTCACGACGGACAGGCGGTCCGCCCCGGAGGCCGGGGCCGGCCCGAATCCGACGGCGGCAGAGAAGGCCATCGCCGTAAGAACAGCCATGCGCATACTCTTCATGATACGCTCCTTAGTATTTGTGGGCCTGGTGCGGGCCGATGCCGAAGTTCAACTGGAGCCAGAGCTCGTCGCGGTCCTGGCCGGCCAGGGGGCCCTGGGCGCTGGTGTGCTTGTACTCGAACCGCCAGTAGCAGAATTCGCTCATGTCGTAGGTCAGGCCGACCGCGCCGCCGAGCTGCTTTGAGTGGGCGTCGTCGGGAAACTCCGAATAGTCCCACCGCGCGAAGGCCCGCCATTGCCGCGCGAACCGGTATTCGAGGGACGAATAGGCGCCCCAGGAATCCACGGTCCCGCCGCAGGGCTGGTCCTTCTGGCTGAGGATCGCCTCGGATTGCCACGTCAGGGTTTTGTAGAGCCCCTCCGCGGGCGGCTTCCACTTGAACGTGAAATCGGCGCCTTCGAGCGTCGTCCGCCCGCCGCTGCCGTCGCCGTTGGCGCCCGTCGCCACGCTGCCGCCGAGCTCCGCGGTTGACGCCGGCGTCAGGTTGTCGAAATACTTCACGTGGTTGGTGAACATCACGTCGTCCTGGCGGTCGCCGGCGAAGCTCTCCGGGTTCCCGTTGTTCTGGAAGTCGGCGGTCCATTCGATGTACTTCTTCCAGGGGTTGGGCACGAGCCAGGAGACCTCGGCCCCCGTCTCGGCCATGCCGTCGGAGCCGAAGTAATTGGCGATGACGTCGGGCCGGTCGACCCAGGCCATGGCGTGGGTGTGGAAGGGGTTGTTCTTGCCGAAGACCGTCCGGAACTTGCCGAAACGGGCCTGAAGGTCGCAGGGCAGCGTCGTGAGGGTCAGGTATCCCTCCTCCAGGTCCATGTTCCACTGGCCGTCGGCGTCCTCGCCCCCGGTCAGGATCAGGTCGGCCTTGGAGTTGGGATCCACCGGCGCCGAGAAGGCCACCTCCATTTCGCGGAACTGGAAGTGCCGCTTGCCGTCCTCCTGCTGGGCCGGGTTAGCCGCGTTGTGGTGATCGGCCACGTAGTGGCCGAGCACGTCGCCGAGGACGCTGATGTCGGGGACGGAGCTCTGGCCGGCGCTCTTGTTGAAGAACATCGAAAGCGGGCCCGGCTGGGTCTGGGGCACTTCGCCCTTCGCCTTTTCGATCTCGGCCGCGAGTTCGTCGGCAGGCGACGGGGCGGACCGGGCCGAGAGCGTCTCGACCTTCTGTTTCAACTCGGCGATCTCCTTCTGATAGCTCTTCTTTTGCTCTTCCATCATCCGCTTCATCTCGGCCATCTCGGCCTTGATGGCCGCCACGTCGTCGGACGTCGCGTTCGCGGCGGAATCGGCCAGCGCCCGGGCAGGCGTCCAGCAGCAGACGCCGGCCAGCACGGCGCCAATCAGAAAGCGCTTCATGGGCTGCCTCCTCCCATCGGGGTTGCACCACGTTCCGGTTTCATTGCTTGGGGAAAAGCAGAATCGGACCGCGCGGAACGGCTGCGGGTCGAGAGCACTGCTTCACGCCGGAGAATGAACTACAGAAGGGAGGTCGGAGGCGGGCCGCGAGCGCCATAAGGCAGCCAGCCGGGGGCGCTGGCCGTCGCCGCGGTCGGCAGGCAGAGCCGATCCGGCGTAACGTCCGCGGAAACAACCGAAGCCTGCTTCAGCGGGCCGCACGAGTGGAAGGCGGCAAGGAATTGGCAGACGGGGCACTCGGACGAAGCGCCCTGCGGAAGAACGAGCTGCACTCCGGGAGAAAGGACCTGCGAGAACCCGGCCGACACCGTCGGAACCCCCGGCTCGCAGCTCGGGTGCTGGTGGAAAAGCGGGTGGATGACGTGCACGCCAACAGCAGCAAACAGGACCGCCGCAATCGAGAGCGACAGACAGGCCTTCCGGAGAATGCTACCCAGCCTTGCGTATCGTCGTGGCATAGCACCCGGCGTCCGCGAAATCCCCTGGCACGTCAACCGCAAATGATAGCCGCTCGCGAAACGCGTGTCAACGGTGGCGATGGAGATTGTCTGAGAACGTGTATGAGAACCATGTGGCTCCGCCGCCCTCGGCGGAGCACCCTCTGCGGGCAAAGGGCATTTCTGCCGGAACTGCACCGCCGAGGGCGGCGGTGCCACATAGCCCAAGAGGTTCTCATACACGTTCTTACAAAGGTTTCAAGGTGGATGCAAGAACGGCGGAGGTGAAATCCATGAAGCTGCGGAACCTGGGGTAGGCTCGGCCGCATGGACATTATTATTCAGAGCCGTCTTCACAGAGGCCTGCTGGTCGACACCAACCTGCTTCTTCTCTTGTTCGTTGGCTCGCATGATCAAACCTTAATTGAAAGGTTCAAGCGAACCCGGAACCGAGGCTACACCGCCGACGACTTCGTTCTTCTCCGTAACCTGGTTGGGCGTTTCTCTCGGATTGTAACCACGCCCCACATTCTGGCCGAGCTGTCGAACCTTTCGATGCATATGCCGACCGACATGGGTAGGTACTTTGCTTGTCTCGCGAGGGCGCTGGGCACTTTTCGGGAGGAGCAGGTGCCGAAGGATGACTTGCTCTCGCCGAAGTGGCGCCACGTGTTGCCCCGCATCGGTTTCACCGACTTGTCCATCATCGAGGCGGCCCCAAGAGGCGACTACCTGGTCCTGACAGATGATTGCGAGGCTGCCAACTGCCTTTACAAGGCGCGGTGTGCCGTCATTAACATCAACCACATCCGGGGCTGCTTGTGGCTCCGCAAGGGCTGAGCTGAGATGGGGTCAGGAGGCCTATGTGTAAGGCTCCTGACCCCGTTCGCTCCGGCCGCCGCGGAAGGTGGAAGGGGTCAGGAGCTTAACGGATAGCGCTCCTGACCCCAGCCCTCCGAATGACCGGCCCGGACACGTGTCGTGGTCCTCATTCGGGTTTCGGCATTGGTGTTTGATTCGGGTTTCGGATTTCGGGTTTGCCTTCCTCCCCCGTAATCCCCTTGAATCTTGGCCCGCAGCCACTATCCTTATACCGCACCGAAAAGGAGGAGATTCGCAATGCATCGCACTCTGGCCGCACTCGTGTCTGTGATTTGCGTGATGGCCATGGCCTGGACGGCCACGGCGGCCGACCCCGATTGGCCGCAATGGCGCGGCATCAACCGCGACGGCAAGTCGGCCGAGACGGGCCTGCTGGCCTCGTGGCCCGAGGGTGGCCCGCCGCTGGCCTGGAAGGCCACGGGCATCGGCAAGGGGTACTCCGGCGTCTCCATCGCGGGCGGCAAGATCTTCACGATGGGCGACCGCGAGGGGTCCGAGTTTCTCATCTGCCTCGACCTCGGCGGCGACCACAAGGAGCTTTGGGCGACCAAGGTCGGGGCGCCCTACGGCGACGGTGGCCCGCGATGCACCCCGACGACCGACGGCGACCTCGTCTTCGCCCTCTCCCCGCACGGCGACTTCGTGTGCTGCCAGATGGCCGACGGCAAGGAGGTCTGGCGGAAGAAGTTCGACAAGGATTTCGGCGGCAAGATGATGTCCGGCTGGTCCTACAGCGAGTCGCCCCTCGTCGACGGCGACAACGTCATCTGCACGCCCGGCGGCAAGGAGGCCCTCGTCGTCGCGCTCAACAAGAAGACCGGCGAAACGGTCTGGAAGAGCACCGGGCAGGACATGGGCGGCGCGGGGTACGCCTCGATCGTCATCAGCCAGGGCGGCGGCGTGAAGCAGTACGTCACGATCATGGGGCGCGGGGCCATCGGCGTCGCCGCCAAGGACGGCAAGATCCTATGGACCTATGGCAAGATCGCCAACGGCACCGCCAACATCCCGACGCCGATCGTCACGGGCGACTTCGTCTTCGTCTCGACCGCCTACAAGACGGGCGCGGCCCTGCTGAAGCTGAGCGCGGCCGACGGCGGCGTCAAGGCCGAGGAAGTCTATTTCCTCGCGCCCGACGTGTTTCAGAACCATCACGGCGGCATGGTCCTCGTCGGCGACTACCTCTATGCCGGCCATGGCCACAACGCGGGCCAGCCCGTCTGCATCGAGCTGAAGACCGGCAAGATCGTCTGGCGCGGCGAGAAGGGGCCCGGCGACGGCTCGGCCGCCGTCTGCTTCGCCGACGGGAACGTGTACTTCCGGTTCCAGAACGGCCAGATGATGCTCGTCGGCGCCAACCCGGAGAAGTTCGAGAACAAGGGCGTTTTCAGGCTCGCGTCGGTGACCGGCAACAGTTGGCCGCACCCGGTCATCCAGGGCGGCAAGCTCTTCATCCGCGACAACGACACGCTGCTGGCGTACGACATCAAGAAGAAGTGAGGCAACGGCGTTAACGGCGGTTCAAGGTTCAAAGTTCAAAGTTCAAGGTGAACAGCCCGACAACGGCGTGCCTTACGCCCGTTTAGCCGCGAGCCATCGGCGAGCGTGGCCGTTGACTTTGAACCTTGAACCTTCAACTTTGAACTGCCGTTGGCTGGGGCGCCCGGACCATGCGCGACTTTCTGTACGCGTTCGTGTCGATCTTCGTCGCGGTGGACGCGCTGGGCGTCCTGCCGATCTTCATGGGCCTGACGGACGACCTGGAACCGCCGGTCCGCCGGCGGATCATCCTTCAGTCGCTCGTGACGGCGCTGGCGGTCGCGGTGGGCTTCATTTTCCTCGGCGACACGATCTTTCGCTTCATGGGCATCTTGCCGCAGGACTTCATGGTGGCGGGGGGCGTGCTGCTCCTCGTGATCGCGACGCTGGACCTCGTGACCGATTCGAAATACTCGCAGCGGCACGTGGAGACGATCGGGGCGGTGCCGATCGGGATGCCGCTCATCGTCGGTCCGGCCACGCTGACGACGTGCCTGATGATGGTGAGCGCGTATGGCATCGTGCCGACGGTCACGAGCGTGGTGGTGAACATCGGCCTGGCGGGCCTGATCTTCTCGGTGGCCGGGTTCTTCACCCGCGTCCTGGGCCGCGCGGGGTCGCGGGCGTTGTCGAAGGTGGCGAGCCTGATCCTGGCGGCCATCGCGGTGATGATGGTCCGGCGCGGCCTGACGGTCCTGATCGCCGCCGCCGTCGAGCAGGCCCATGCCTGAACGGCGGTTCAAAGTTCAAGGTTCAAAGTTCAACAAAGGCGGTTCAAGGTTCAAAGTTCAAGGTTCAAGGTGAACGGCAAAGGCAAAACACACGCTGGCGCCTCCGGCGCTGTTCGGTGTTAACCTTGAACTTTGAACTTTGAACCTTGAACCCGGAACGCCCGTCGTGGACATAGAACATGTTGCCTTCCAAGTCGCCGACCCTCGGGCCATGGCCGCCTGGTACGTGAAGCACCTCGGCCTGCGGGTGGTCTTCGAGGGCG